>Ga0182024_10005250_pt1 | contig 29146 bp, 22 predicted proteins | sample P32metaG_FD_120480 | JGI IMG/M metagenome (GOLD analysis project Ga0182024, IMG submission 120480) | Permafrost microbial communities from Stordalen Mire, Sweden - P3-2 metaG (Illumina Assembly) | ecosystem: Environmental > Terrestrial > Soil > Wetlands > Permafrost | place: Sweden: Stordalen...
ATCCGGGCGACCGGCGGGGCTTGGATCCAAGACCTGCCCAATAATTTTCAATGGTTCGGGCTCGGCCAAGGCGCGGCCGAACCGCTCTACATCGCTGTCGCGGCGGCGGTCTTTGCGGGCGCGGTGTGGGCCCTCCGGCAGACCGCCGCCGGCCGTACCTTCTATGCCGTCGGCTGCGATCACGAAGCGGCGCGGCGCATCGGGCTCAATCCTCCGGCGGTCATTTTTTCCGCGTTTGTCCTGATGGGTGCCTTCACGGCCGGGGCGGCGCTCCTCGATTTCACCCGCTACCCCACGATCGAGACCAACGCCGGCATCGGCTTCGAACTGAAGGTAATCGCGGCCGTCGTCGTCGGCGGCACCGCTGTCACTGGCGGACGCGGCACCCTCCTGGGGACGCTCCTCGGCGTCATCCTCCTCGGGATGATCGGCACCGTCTTCACCTTTCTCCACGTCGATCCCGCCTGGGGCAAAGCGATCCAGGGCGTGATCATCCTTCTCGCGGTCGTCAGCGACACCGCCTTTGGCAAAGGAGGCGCCCGTGAATGACCGCTCCGGCGTCCGGCCGAGCGCCCTGTCGCGCTGGTGCCCGAACAACGAATGGGTGCTGCTCGTTGTCCTCGCGCTCGAGGCGGCCGTCTTCAGCGTCAGCGGGGATCATTTTCTCACCTGGGGCAACGGCTTTGAAGTTGTCCGGCTCTGCGCCGAAATCGGCGTCCTGGCATTTGGGCTGACGCCCGTCATCAAAACGGGCGGCATCGACCTGTCGGTCGGTTCGATGATGGGCCTGGCCGCGGTCACGCTCGGCGGCCTGTGGTCTCATGGTCTTCCCCTCCCGCTGGCGCTGCTGGTGACCCTCGCCGTGGGCGGGGCCGGCGGAGCGCTGCACGGCTGGCTGATCACCCGCCTGCGCGTGCCGCCATTGATCGTCACCTTGGGCACTTTCTCGCTCTTCCGCGGCATCGCCGAGGCGATGACCGGCGGTTATGTGAGCTACACCGGTTTTCCCGGCCCGTTTCTGGCGCTCGGCCAGGGCTATTTGGGCGGCATCGTGCCGACCCAATTGCCGGTGCTGATCGCCGTCTTCGTCGCGCTATGGCTCCTCTTGCACCGCTCGACCATCGGCCGCGGTGTCACTGCGGTGGGCTTTAACGCGGCGGGCGCCCGCTATGCGGGCATCCCGGTGCCCAAGATTCTCTTCCAAGTCTATGTGGCTTGCGGCCTCTGCGCCGCGCTGGCCGGGGTCATCTTCGTCGCCCATATCGGCGAGGCCAAGGCCGACGCCGGCCTGGGTTACGAGCTCTATGCCATCGCCGCCGTGGTCCTGGGCGGCACTTCGATCGCCGGCGGCCGCGGCACGCTGCATGGGACGCTGCTGGGCCTTCTCTGCCTCGTCACGCTGCAGGACGGGCTGCGCCTCTCCGGCCAGCCGAGCGAAATCGCCGGCCTCGCCGCGGGCCTGATCCTCCTCGCCGCGATCATCCTCAACCAATCCTGGGTCCGCGCGCAGCGCTCCGCCCAGGTCTCGGGCCTGCGCGTCGCCGCATCCGCCCCGGGAACTTTTTCCATGAAAAATAGCCAAATCGCCGTTCTCGTCTTCGCCATCCTGGCGGGGGCCGCCCTCATTGCGGGCACCAATGTGTACTTGATGCATTCGTTGGCCAAAGGGGGCGGCGGCCCCGGGGCGGCGCCGCCGGCGGCCCACCGCCTGGTCGTGGCGATGACCCCGAAGGCCAAGACCGATCCGTATTTTGTCTCCTGCAAGGAAGGCGCCGACGAGGCCGCCGCCCAACTCGGGGTCGATATCCTCTGGGACGGCCCGCAGGATCCCGATCCGGCCAAGCAAAATGAAATTGTCGACTCGTGGATCACCAAGGGGGTCGACGTCATCGCCGCCAGCGTGAACAGCCCCGAAGCCATCGCCTCGGTGCTGCGCAAGGCGCAGGATCGCGGCATCAAGGTGATCACCTGGGACGCCGACGCCCCGCCCGACTCGCGCAGCTTCTTTGTCAATCAGGCGACGGCCCAGGGCATCGGCGCCGCGCTGGCCGATGAAGGGTCGCGCATCGCCGGCGGCAGCGGGGACTACGCCATCATCACCGCTTCGCTCACCGACTCGAATCAGAACGAATGGATCAAGTACATCAAGGAGCGCATGGCCGCCGCCCACCCCGGCATGAACCTGGCCACGACCCGCCCCTGCGATGGCCAGCAGGACAAGGCGCTCACCGAAACGAAGAATATCGTCCGCGCCTACCCGTCGGTGAAGGCGATCCTGGCGATTTGCTCGCCCGCCCTCCCGGGCGCCGCCGAAGCCCTGAAGCAGGAGGATCAGCACCAGGTGAAGCTGACCGGCTTATCCACGCCCAATCTGTGCCGCAGCTACGTGCACGAGGGCTGGATCCAGAGCGTGATTCTCTGGAATACCAAGAACCTGGGCTACCTGACCGTGTACACCGCGAAGGCGGTGCACGACGGCACCCTGAAGGCGGGCGCAGATCATCTGGACGCCGGGCGCCTGGGATCCATGGCCGTGGCTGGCGACCAGGTGCTGCTCGGCCAGCCCTTCATCTTCGACGACAAGAATATCGACGGCTTCCACTTCTGATCCCCTCCCCGCCGCTCCCACCCCATGAAACCCCTGCTTTCTCGCGCCGCCCTCGGCCTCCTGGCGGCGATCCTCACCCCGGCCTTCGCCGCCGGTTCGGTCGACTCGCTGGAAACGGGCTTCGCCGCGCCCCCGCCGGAAGCCCGGCCCATGCTGCGGTGGTGGTGGTTCGGACCGGCCGTCGTCAAGCCGCAGCTCGAGCGCGAGATGAATTTGATGAAGGCGGGCGGCTTCGCCGGCTTCGAAGTCCAGCCGACCTATCCGGTGGCGCTCGACGGCCAGTATCCGGGCCTGCGGACCGTCAAATTTCTGTCGCCGGACTTCTTCGATCTGCTCGGTTTCACCGCGGCCAAGGCGAAGGAGATCGGCCTGCGGATGGATCTTACTCTCGGCAGCGGCTGGCCCTACGGCGGACCGATGTTCACGCGCGATGAAGGCGCCCAGTCGATCCGCAGCGCCGGCGCGGTTCCGGTCGTCGCCGGCCAAACCAGCGTCACCGCCCCGGAAATGACCGGCCGCGGGGCCGTGCCGCACGCGCCGATCGTCGGCGCCCTGCTTGGTCCGATTCCGAACCCGGCGCCGGGCGAGGCCGCCTACCTTCCGCTGCCGCTCCAGGGCCGGACGGCGCAGTTGCCGGCCGACCTGCAGGGCGCGACCCAGGTCCGATTCTACGGCTACGCCGAGGCGGGCCTCATGCAGGTGAAGCGGCCCGCGTACGGCGCGGAGGGGTTTGTCGTCGATCATTACAACCCGACGGCGATTGAAAAATTCATCACCGATTTGGCCCAGCCCGAGATCAAGGCCTGCGGGCCCAACGTCCCTTATTCGATCTTCTGCGACAGCCTGGAAGTCGCCGGCGAGGGCTGGACGCCGAACTTCCCGGCGGAATTCCGGCGGCGGCGGGGCTATGACCTGATCCCGCTGCTGCCGGCGCTCTTTGACGATCAGATTCCGCGTGCCGCCGAGATCCGCGGCGACTATGGCCGGACGGTGGTCGAACTCTTCAACGACGTGTTCGCCCGCCGGTTCACCCAACTGGCCCACGACGATCACACCCGCTTCCGCCTCCAAGCCTACGGCACGCCTCCGACCACGCTGTCGACCTATGCCCGGGTCGACATCGGCGAGGGCGAGAGCCATGACTGGCGCACCCTGTCCGGCACCCGGTGGGCCGCCTCGGCGAACCACCTGGTCGGCCGGCCGGTCACCAGTTCCGAATCCTTCACCTGGCTGCACTCCCCGGTCTTCATGGCGGCGCCGATCGACGTGAAGGCCGAGTCGAATCTGCAGTTTCTCAACGGGGTCAATCAGATCCTGTGCCACGGCTGGCCCTACACCGCCCCGGGCGTCGAGTATCCCGGCTGGCGGTTTTACGCGGCGGCGGTGTTCAACGAAAAAAATCCGTGGTGGCTGGTGATGCCCGACATCACCCGGTATCTGGCGGCGACCTCCTTCCTGCTCCGCCAGGGAGCGCCCGCCAACGACGTCGCCCTCTACCTGCCCGAAGAGGATGCGTTCACGAAGATGACGCCCACCAATCTGCAGATGGTGGGCGCCGGCGGCAACGGGATCCTCAACCCGCTGGTCGCCGCTGAGATCCCGCCGATCCTGGATGCCGGCTTCAACTTTGACGGCATCGACGACGGCATCCTGGCGGAAAAGGGGAACGTCCAAGAGGGAGCGCTCGCCTTCGGCGACCTGCGCTACCGGATCGTGGTTCTGCCGCATTTGACCCGAATCACCGTCGCCTCGCTGCGCACCTTGGAGGCCTTCGCCAACGCCGGCGGCATCCTGATCGCGACCGGACAGGCGCCCACCACGGCGCCGGGCTATCTTGCCTCCGCGGCCGATCAGGAGACCGTGCGGACGATCACCGCGCGGCTGTTCACCGGCCCCAACGCCAAAGGCGTCGTCGTGCCGGTCGCGCAACTGTCCGCCACGCTGGCGCGGCTGGCCAAGCCCGACGTGGTCTTCGCCGATCCGCTGCCCAGCCTCGGCTTCATTCATCGGCATTTGGCGGACGCAGAGATTTATTTTCTGGCCAACACCTCGAACCAGCCAATTTTGACGACCGCGAGATTCCGCGCGTCGAGCCAACGGGGCGAGTGGTGGGACACGAGCTCGGGGCGGATCACTCCGGTCGGATCTGCGGGTGGCGATGAAGCGTCGCGCGCGTACGTGGTCTCCCTCGCGCCCTTCGAGGCAAAATTCCTCGTCTTTTCCGCGCGCGCGGCCCGGCGGCCGACGGCGATCGTCGCGGACGGCGGCGGCCAGGTGATCGAACTGAGCGGGGACTGGGACCTGACGTTCGCCAATGCCTCGGGCGAGGCCGACCCCGCGCCCGAACACCTGGCCAGTCTCGCCTCCTGGACGGAACAGCCCGCCACGAAGTATTTCTCGGGCGTGGGCACCTATGTAAAACAGGTCGACGTACCGGCCGCCGCGCTGGCCAATGGCCTTAGCCAATGGCTCGATTTCGGCCGCGGGAGCCCGGCGGCGACGCCCGCGCGGGCGATGGGCGTGCGCGCCAATTTCCAGCCCCCGGTCGGGGATGCGGCCGTCGTCTCGGTCAACGGCCGCCGCGCCGGCGCGCTGTGGGCGCCGCCCTATAGCGTGGATGTGACCGGCCTGCTCCATGCCGGCACCAATGAGATCCGCATCGAGGTGGCCAACCGCGCCATCAACTACCTGGCGGATACTGCGCACCATCCGCTGCCCGACTATCGGGCGCTCAACGCCAATTCCGAATTTGGCGGCAATCGCTTCCAACCCCAGGACATGGCCCGGATTCAGGTCGCGCCGGCCGGCCTGCTCGGCCCGCTGCTGCTCCACTGCGAACCGTCGCCCGATTTGGCCGCCGGAAGGGCGAACCTCGCGGCGCAGCCCTAGCCCGAATATTTCATGCAGCACGCCGCTATTTCGCGGCGGGGACGCCCGCCAGCTTCGCCACCTCGCTGCCGGCGAGCAGAAAGCAGCCAGCCCCGAAGTCATCAAAATCGGGGCGCCGGTCGTAGGTGATCGGCTGGCTGTCCGAGGGCTGCTTGCCCGTCCCCTGGACAAAGCCCACAAATCCATCCGGATGGATCGACTCCGTCGCCAGCGCGTGCCAAGCGCGCGCCACGGCCGGGCGGTACTCCGCTGGCGGCAGCAGTCCCAAGCGAATGCCGGCGGCCAGGCCGTAAGTAAAAAGAGCGGTCCCCGACTCTTCCTTGGCCGCAAAGTTTTCCGCGTCATGCAGGCTGGGATTCCAAAAGCCGTCCGGGCGCTGCACGCCTTTCACGGCCTTGGCCATCGCCTGGAGCATCTGCACGTAGTCGTCCCGCCCCGGCGCATCGGCCGGAAGCACGTCTAGGACCCGGGCCATCGCGGCCATCACCCAACCGTTGCCGCGCGACCAATAGCAATCGGCTCCGTTCGGATCGCGGTACGGCGGCACGAAATTCTTGTCCCGCCACCAAAGTCCGTCCCGGCGGTTGTACAACGCCGGGCTGGTTCCCGTGCCGTCGCGGGTCGCGAGGTAGATCGCGTGCATTTTCTCAAAATACCGCGGATCGTGGGTGATCACGCCAAGCTTGGCGTAAACCGGCATCGCCATTTGCAGCGCATCGATCCACCACCAGTCAATCACCCGGTCGGACGCCACCATGGCGTCGATGCAGGTTTTGATGTCCTTGAGCCGCCGCGGCTGGCGATCGAGCGCGTAGAGCTCCAGGTAGGTCTGGCCGCAGCACTGGTTGTCGGCGCTGCGGGTCACCGGCCCTCCGCCCAATCCCCACTGGTGGGCTTCCCCCCACGCGATCGCATAGGCCTTTTCCGCCGGGTCGGCGTCCAAGCCGTAAAGCGCCATCAGCCCCTCATAATAGACCCCCCGCGTCCAAATATTGCTCGGCCGCTGCCGATCGGTAACGATCGGCTTCGCCGGATCCGGCCACTCCTGCATGAAATGTCCGTTGACCAGGCGCATCTGGGCGACGATCGCCGCCGGCGAAGGCAGCTCCGAACCGGAGTCCGCCGGATCGGCGCAGGCGCGGCCGTCCGTAATTGCCGCCAAGGCTCCGAGCCCAATCACCGGCGCGAAAGCGCGGAAAGACTTCATAAAAAGGGGTTAAAGCCAGCGCGTGACGGTGCGCGCACCGGTGCGCCCGGGCAAATGCCCAACCGCTCGGACAGTCCGAAAATCCGGCCCTTCTCCTTTCGCCTCTTCGGCGACGGCAGCTGGCACGTCCAAGCCGAAGGGCTTCTCCCCCTGCCGTGAGATTTTCCGGCGGCGCGGCCCCCGGCGCCCGTCCGTTTGCTCCGCCGGGGCCGGTTCCCACGGAACGCCGGGCTCCTCGCGGGGGTCCATCTCGGGACTCGCCCGCGTGAAGATCTGCCTGATTGTCCTGTATTTCGCCTCCTGGGGAACGATTCCCCACCTCCTGCTGCTGAAGAAGCGGCCGAGCGCCACTCTGGCGTGGCTGTGGGCCATTCTCTTCATCCCGTTTCTGGGCGTCTCGGCCTACCTCGCGGTCGGCACCGACCGCCTGAAGCGCAAACGCCTCAAGCGCCGGGCGCTTTATTCCGCCCGCAAAACCCGCCAGCGGCCGCCCGCCACGACCACCGACGCTCCGACCGCCGGCCTCGTGGCCACGCTGCCTGCTCGCGAGCAGGAGTTCCTGCAGCTGCTCTCGCGCATCCACCAGCTGCCGATCAGCTCGGCCGAAAGCATCCAAATCCTGCGGGACTCCACCGCCTTCTATCCGGCGCTCGAGGAGCGGATCAGCACCGCCCAGCATCACATCCACCTGGAGTTCTATATTTGGGAGCCCGATGAGCGCGGCCGGCGCTTTCTCGCCGTGCTGACGGCGGCCGCCCGGCGCGGCGTGGCCGTCCGGCTGATGCTCGATGAGATGGGCTCGCGCCGCTTTTCCGAAAAGCTCCTGGCGGAGTTTTTCGCCGCCGGCGGCCATTTTTCCTGGTTCCAGAGCCTGGACCCGCGGCGCCAGCGCTTCTTCATCAATCTGCGCAATCACCGCAAACTGCAGATCATCGACGGGACGATTGCCTTCGTCGGCGGCATGAACGTCGGGGGCGCCTACGAGGGGCTCGATCCGGAACTCGGTTCCTGGCGCGACGTGCAAGTGGAGGTCTCCGGGGCGATCGTCGCCGAACTGCAGGAGGTTTTCGCCGACGACTGGTATTTCGCCACCGGCGAGATGCTGGCCGAGGTGCGCTACTATCCGGTCTACGTCGGCCATCCGCGCCACCCCGCCCACATCATCCTGGGCGGGCCGGACACCCGGAATGAGCCGATCAGCAAAACCTTTGTCAGTCTCCTGAACATGGCGACCCGGCGGGCGTGGATCGCCACCGGCTACTTCGTGCCCGATGATGTGCTGCTGAACGCTCTGGAGTTGGCGGCGGCCCGGGGCGTGGACGTGCGCCTGCTCATCTCGGAAAAAACCGACCACCCCTATCTGGTGACCGTCGGCCGGTCCTACTATGGCCAGCTCCTCGCCATGGGCGTGCGGATCTTCGAGTATTCCCGCGGCATCAACCACGCCAAGATCGCGGTGGTCGACGGGCATTGGGCCATGGTGGGCTCCGCCAATCTCGACTACCGCTCGATGCGCCTGAATTTCGAGCTCAACCTGCTCTTTCACTCCCCGCCGCAAAACGAGGTGCTGGCCCGGATCTTCGAGGGCGACTTTGCCCTGTGTCAGGAGATCGACCCGGTCGCCTTTGGCCGCCGGCCCTTCCGCCAGAAATTCCTGGAAGCGAGCCTGCGGCCCCTTTCCCCGCTGCTCTGAATGCCCCTGGCGCCGGGCCGGCCCGCGCCCATTTTTGAAGTGACCTTGGCCGTTCCCTCGCGCGAAGTGGGAGCGTCATGACCCGTTCCCCTCCGGCCGTCCGCCGGCGCCTCCTGGCCGAATGGGCGCTGATCTTCGCCGCCACCGTCGCGGCCTATGCGCCGGTGTGGCGGGCCGGATTCATCTGGAACGACAGCGACTACGTCACGAAGCCGGCGCTGCGCTCGCTCGCCGGCCTCGGGCGCATTTGGTTCCAATTGGGCGCCACCGAACAGTATTATCCGCTCCTGCACAGCGCGTTTTGGCTGGAGCATCGGCTGTGGGGCGACGCGCCGATCGGCTACCACCTGCTCAATGTCGCCCTCCACGCCGGGTCGGCGGCCCTCGTGCTGGTGCTCCTGCGCCGATTGGCGGTGCCCGGGGCGCTGCTCGCGGCATTGATTTTCGCATTGCACCCGGTTTGCGCCGAATCGGTGGCCTGGATTTCGGAACAGAAGAACACGCTCTCCACGGTCTTTTATTTGGCCGCCGCGCTCAGTTACCTGCGGTTTGACGCCGGCCGCCGGCCCGGGCGGTATGCCCTTGCCACAGGGCTTTTCCTCGCCGCGGTGCTCAGCAAGACGGTGACGGCCACGCTGCCGGCCGCGCTTCTGGTCATTATTTGGTGGCGCCAAGGAACGCTCGGCTGGCGGCGCGATTTGCGTCCGCTGCTGCCCTGGCTGGTCGCGGGGGCGATCGCGGGGCAATTCTCCAGCTGGGTGGAACGGCATTACGTCGGGGCGCAAGGGGCCGCCTTTGCCCTCGGTCCCCTGGAGCGCCTGCTCCTGGCGAGCCGGGCCGTGTGGTTTTATTTCGGCAAGCTGCTGTGGCCGGCGAATCTGATCTTCATCTATCCGCATTGGACGATCCGCGCGGCCGATCTCAGCGCTTATCTCTGGCTGGCCGCCTTGGCCGCCGTCTTCGCCGGCCTGGGATGGTGGCGCCGGCGCGGCCGCGCGCCGCTGGCCGGCGGCCTGTTGTTTGTCGGGACGCTCTTTCCCACGCTCGGATTTTTCAACATCTACGCCTTCGTCTACTCCTACGTCGCCGATCACTGGCAGTACCTGGCGTCGCTCGGCGTCATCGCCCCGCTCGCCGCGGGGCTGACGCTCGCCGCCCGCCGCCTGCCCGCCGCCGCCCGGTTCGCCGGGGCCGCCGGGCTGCTCGCGCTCCTGGGCCTGCTGACCACGCGCCAGGGCCGCCTGTACACGGATATGGACACTTTCTACCGGACCACTCTGACGAAAAATCCGGGCGCCTGGATGGCGCACAACAATCTGGGCATTATGCTGCGCGATGACCAGCGCTGGCCGGAGGCGATTGACCATTTCGAAACCGCCCTGCGTCTGCGCCCCGACGCCGCCGAGGTGCACAACAATCTGGGGGCCACGCTCGCGGATGCCGGGCGCAATGCGGAAGCCGAACGCGAATACCAGGAAGCGCTGCGCCTGCAGCCGGATTACGGCTTGGCCCTCAACAATCTGGCCTACCTGCAGTATCAAACCCAACGCCTGCCCGAGGCGCTGGCCACTTACGACGCGACGCTCAAATTGATGCCCCGGCACCCCGCGGCGCACTACAATCGCGGCCGGATCCTGGCCGACTTGGGCCGCATGGATGAAGCCCTGGCCGAGTTTCAAACTACCCGCCAACTCGATCCCAAGCTGCCCGGCGTCATTGAAACCGTGGCGACCCTTTACAACAATTTGGGTCAGACTCTGGCCGCCGGCGGCCACACCGCGGCGGCAATCGTCGATTACCAGGAGGCCCTCCGCTGGAATCCCCGGCAGCCGGAAGCGCACAACAATCTCGGCGTGGTCCTGAATGTCCTCGGGAAAAACGCCGAAGCGATGGCCGAATTAAACGAGGCCCTGCGCCTGCGACCGGACTACGCCGAAGCGGACTACAATCTGGGCGTCAGCCTGACCGCGGCAAAACGCTATGCGGAGGCGCTGCCGGCCTATGCGACCGCGGTCCGGCTCAAGCCCGACTATCCCCAAGCGGAGAGCAATTGGGGCGCGGCGCTAGCGCTGCTCGGCCGGCCGGCCGAGGCGATCCCCCACTACCAACACGCCATTGCCGAGCAGCCCCGCGACGTCGCCGCGCACTACAATCTTGGCCTGGCGCTGCGGGCCACCGGCCACGAGACCGCGGCGCAGGAGGAGTTCGCCACGGTGGACCGCCTTAAAGCCGCCCCGTGATGGGTCCGGAGGGATAGTTCCTGCAGAGTTGACGGGAAAAACGCCGCCCGCAGTGTTCTTTTCCCGCAATTGGTGTCCATTCATCGCAATGGCTCAGTCAGAACCCTCTGCCCCCCCCGCCTATGACAAAGGCCTCCGCTTCATCGCCGTGCTCAAGTTCGCCAAGGGCATCCTCTTCCTGGCGATCAGCTTCGGCATCTTCCGGCTCATCAACCAGGATGTGGCGGAGTTGGCCCGGCGGCTGTCCGTGCACCTGCGGATCGATCCAGAAAACCACTACCTGCGCCAATTGCTGGAAAAATTGACGGACCTGAATCCGCGCAAAATCCGCAATCTCGGTTTTCTGTCGTTGTTCTTTTCCGCGGACCTGATGGTCGAGGGCGTGGGCCTTTGGTACAATCAGATCTGGGCCAAGTACCTCGTCCTGGTGGCGACCAGCATTTTTCTGCCGGAAGAATTCAAGACCTGTTTCCAATTTTTCACCTGGGACAAACTCGCCCTGCTTTGCCTCAATCTGACGTTTGTCGCCTACATCGCCTGGATTCTCCTGCCCCATCGCCGGACTCCCGCCGCGCCGGACGCTGCGGCGTAGAAGATGGGACGGCCCCGGCGTTTGATTTCCCTCATATCTTTGCCCGAGACCGGGGTTCGCGCTGGCGCCGCGGCCCAAAGCGCTATATCGATAGAGGCAGTTCCCGCTCCGTTACCCACCCCGATGAAAAGCCTTCCTCTCTTCACCCTGCTTTGCCTGATTTCCGGTTTTGCCCCCGCGACGCGGGCGGCCGATCCGATCAAACACGAGTTCGTCGCGATCGACGAAGGCCTGAATACCTTGCTCTACGTCAACGAGAACAATCCGGCCAAAAACTGGATCGTAAAGATCGGCCGGGCCCACCCCCGAGACATGCAACTGGTCGGCGGCGGCCGCATCCTGATCAGCCATGACGTGGGTTATACGGAGTATGACCTGACCGACGGAAAGGTCCTCGACGCGGTCACCTCGATGAAGAACGTGTCTTCGGCGCGGCGCCTGCCCAATGGCAATACCCTGGTCGCCTATGCCGTCGAAAAGCAGGCGATGGGCGTCTTCGTCGTCGAGTTGGATCCGTCCCATGCCGTCGTCCACCAGACCGTCTACCCGGGAGACTACGTGCGCCTAATGCGCGAGACGACCAAGGGCACCTTTCTTTTCGGCATGAACGATTGCATCAAGGAGGGCGACGGCCAGGGGAAGTTCATCTGGCAGGCCGCCATCCCCAATTTCCGGCACGCTTGGAAGGCGCTCCGCCTGCCCAATGGCAACACCCTCGCCTCTTCGGGCTATGGCAGCCTCAATCAAACGGATAGCGGCCCCAATGCCAATGCCTTCATGGTCGAGATCGCACCGGACGGCAGTATCGTCCGCAAGTTCGGCGACCAAGCGCACGTGCCGGCCGAGATCCACCCGTTCTTTTTCGCCGATTTCCAATTGCTGTCCAACGGCGACGTCGTGGTGGCCAACTGGCAGGGGCATGGGCCCAAGCACGGCACCTCCGGGGTGCAACTCCTGGAGTTCGACCCCTCGGGCGCCATCGTCTGGCGGTGGAGCGACCAGCCGCACATTTCATCGATCCAGGGCGTCCTGGTGATGGATGGACTGGATCCGGCGGTGCTCCACGACGAGCGCAATGGCGTGATGGAGCCGCTGAAGTAAGGCCCGCGCCGCCACGGTTAGGCGCCGCGCCGGCGCCCGGTCTCCAAATTCGGCAGGAAAGCCGCCAGGAGACCTAAGAGCGGCAGAAAGCCGCACACCTCGAAGACGAAATGAATGCTGGTCCGGTCGGCCAATCGCCCCAGGACCACCGAGCCGATCCCGGCGACGCCAAAGGCAAAGCCGAAGAAAAGACCGGCGACCGTGCCCGGTTTGCCCGGCAGCAGATCCTGGGCGTAGACGAGGATCGCCGAAAAGGCGGAGGCGAGGATCACGCCGATAACCACGGACAACGCGATCGTCCAGGCGAGGGAAACGTAGGGCAGGAGCAGCGTGAAGGGCGCCACGCCAAGAATCGATCCCCAGATCACGTACTTGCGGCCAAATCGGTCGCCGATCGGCCCCCCCAGGATCGTGCCGGCCGCCACGGCGAAGAGAAAGACGAAGAGGCAGTACTCCGCCTGCTTCACCGAGAGTTGAAAGCGATCGATCAGGAAAAACGTGTAGTAGCTCGTCAGGCTCGTGAGGTAAAAATACTTGGAGAAGATCAGCACCAGCAGGGCCCCGATCGTGGCGGCGATCCGCGCGCGGGAGAGATGCGGGTGCGGATGCCGCCGGCCGGTGGCGGCGCTGCCGTTCGCGGCCACCAGCTTCCGGCGGTACCAGGCCCCGACCCGGCTGAGGATGATGATTCCGGCGATCGCCAAGACCGAAAAAGCGAGGACGCTGGACTGGCCCCGCGGCACGACCAGGGCCGCCGCCAGCAGCGGGCCGAGCGAGGAGCCAAAATTGCCGCCCACTTGGAAGATCGCCTGCGCAAAGCCGGTGCGGCCGCCGGAGGCGAGCCGGGCGATCCGGGAGGCTTCCGGATGAAAAATCGCGGAGCCGACCCCGACCAGCGAACTGGAGCAGAGGATTTCCTCAAAGCTCGAGGCCCGGGACAGCCAGATCAATCCCGCCAGCGTGCAGCCCATCCCGATCGCCAACGAATACGGCTTCGGGCGGCGGTCAGTGTACCAGCCGACGCAGGGTTGGAGGATACAGGCCGTAAGTTGAAAGGTGAACGTGATCTGCCCGATCTGGGCATAGCTCAGGTTGAAGTTAGCCTTCAGGATCGGGTAAATCGCCGGAATCAGCGATTGGATCGTATCGTTGAGCAGGTGGGAGACGCTCAATGCCAATAGGATCCGAAATACCGTGCCTTCGTACCCGGCCCCGCCGGCCGCGTCCAGAGGCGGCAAGATAACCGGGCAGTCCTCCCCCATCGACGCCGCAGGCGAAGGCGTATCGGACGGGGAACTGGGTTCGGACCTGGACATTGAGTGACAGCAATCGATTGCCAGGAAACTGGCAAGAGCGTGGCGGCATCGGCAGCGGTTGACTCAAGGCATCCTAGGTCGAGGATCTTTCGATCTGAGAATGAGTTCGGAACTTATGGAACGCACTAGCGGGTCAAAGCTGTTCGACTGTCATTTGGAAATGATTCCCTCCCTTCGCCCCGCCACATCCAGTAAAGTCCCACGCCCTCGTGGGCTGTGGCCGCTCGGCCGTTTAGCGGGCCTAGCGATTAGCGCCCTTTGCGCCGGCATTGTTACTGCAGCCGGGCAAACTCCGTCGCCCGTTCCGCCCAGCGCGGTCAATGCCTACGCCGGCCTCCCATTTTCGTTCACGACCGCGCCAAACTTCTCGGCCGCAGGCTTCGCCGAGTTCGGACAACTTCCTCCAAGTTTGACGCTAAACCCAACGACGGGGGTCATATCCGGAACCCTTGGGATCGCCGGATTCTCCGGCGCTTCGACCTATGCCGACCCGATTGAGGGCCCTCCTGGCACCGGCACCTATCCCCTGACGATGGCCGGTTCGACGGGATCGACCGTGCTCACCTGGCCGCTGACCATCACGCTCCTCAGCCCGCTCGCCTTCACCCCGCTGGCCAATGTCCTCTCTCCCTGGATCGCCGCGGGACCGGCCGGCGCCGTCTATATTACCAATCCGACCAATGCCACGGTTTCCAAAGTCTCGGGCGGAGTCGCCACGATCATCACGGGCACGCCGGGAGTTGCGGGCAGCACCGATGGCCCCGGCGGCACGGCGTTATTCAGCGTCCCCACCGCAATCGCGACCGACGCGGCCGGAAATCTTTATGTGGCAGACTCGGGCAATTCGACGATTCGCAAGATCTCCCTCGCCGGAGTGGTCTCGACTCTGGCAGGTTTGGCCAAAGCCACTGGCAATGCCGATGGCACCGGTAGCAATGCGCGCTTCAATGACCCGAATGGCGTTGCCGTGGATACCCTGGGAAATGTTTACGTCAGCGACTCAGACTCCGTCCGAAAAATCACCCCAGACGGCACTGTGACAACCATCGCCAGCAATTTCAGTTCGCCGGGAGAACCCAGTGGGGTTGCGGTCGATTCAACGGGCAATGTTTATACCTTGGTGGGCGGAAATCTCTTCAAAATCAGCCCAGGCGGGATCACGGCGTTAGTCGCGAAGAATTTGCTCAGTGGCGCGACCTTTTTTGGGGCGGGCGCCGCAGGCACGGATTCCTCGGCTGCGACGAGCGGATTGTCGGTGGATGCCGGCGGCAACTGCTACCTGCTTCTCGGGCGCACGTATTCGAATGGGGCCAGCGGGACAAATTCGACCAGCTTGATTAAAATCTCTCCCAACGACGTCGAAAGCACGATCTATGTTTGGTCGGCAGTCGGCGTACCTCCGGCTGTCTCCTCGACTGGGACCGGAATGGCCATCGATCCGTCCGGCAATCTTCTCGTCGCCGGCAGTTCCATTTTTACGAGCCCGCTTCCTTTTGGCCCGCAAATTACCAACCAGCCGCAGAGCGTGCAGGTGCTGCCGGGCCAATCCGCCTCGTTTTCGGTCGAGGCAGTCGGCGCGCCCGCCCCCCTTTCCTATCAATGGCAATTCAATGGCAGCCCGATTGCCGGCGCCACCGCGCCGACGCTGACGCTGCCGGCGGTCACGGCCGCGCAAGGCGGTTCCTATGCTGTGACCGTCTCGACGGCCTTCGGCGGCGTCCTTTCGGCGCCGGCTACACTTGGGTTCGGGACCGCGCTCTCGATCCTCGTTCAACCGCAAAGCCAAAGTGTGATTCCCGGCGCGCCGGTCGCGCTCTCCGTCTCGGCTTCTCCCGGCGCGAGCTACCAGTGGCTCTTCAACGGCGTCCCGATTGCCGGCCAAACCACGTCCGTGCTCACGATTAACTCGGTCGTGCTGAACCAAGGCGGAACCTATTCCGTCGTCGTCTCGCTCGGGAGCCAGTTGGTTACCTCCAATCCCGCCCTGCTCCAGGTGCAACCCTTGAATAACGGCACGGTGTTCCCGGCGCCGGTGGGCCCGACGACCGTCAATTTGGGAACTGCGGTTACGCTGACCTCCTCCGACACCTACACCCTCAATTCGCTTCCGCCGATAGTTGTCTATCCGGCGCTGTTTACGAGTTACCAATGGGAAAAAAATGGGCTGCCGATCCCTGGAGCCACCGGCTATTTCTACACCATCCCGGCGACGAGCGCGACGGATGCCGGAATCTACACGGTCGCCGCCGCGAACGGGTTGGTCACCTTGCAAAGCGCGGGTCTTGCAGTGGGAGTGAATGGCGCCCCGGGCGCCACCTTCCTCGATTCGTGGACCGCATCCGCCCCGTTGTTGCCGGCGACCCAGTATAGCGCGGTGGCCTTCGATGGGAGCCGATTCCTGGCGGCCGGCACCGATGGCTCACTCTTTCTCTCGAGCAATGCCGTAACCTGGTCGCAAATTTCGTCCGCTCCCGCTCCGCTCAATTCGCTCATCGCGGCGGGACCGCCCTACGGCTTGATTGGCGTAGGCAACAATGGGCTGGTCGCATCGTTTTCCGGCCCGACCTATGCGGCAACGGTTCAAACCACCCCAACCCGCAATCTGCTGACCGGCATTGCGGTCGGCGGGGGCAGAATGGTCGCGGTGGGTTTCGCAGGCACGGCGATCAGCTCCAATTTTGCCGTTCCGGGCTGGGTCAGCGGTTTCACTAACATGTCCAGCAATCTGAATTCGGTCGCCTATGGAAACGGGGTCTTCGTGGCGGTCGGCTTGGATGGAGCGGCGCTCACCTCGCCGGACGGATTGCTCTGGAACCCGCAAAGCGTCGATCAAAATCCCGACCTCTATAGCGTGGCGTTTGGCGGGGCCGGCTTCGTCGCCATCGGCGGCAACCGGGACGGCGTCGCGGGCGGAGTCATCTACACCTCTCCCGATGGTGTGATCTGGACCTATCAGCCGGCGCCCGGCAACGCGGGACTGATCCGAGTGACCGCCGCCAATGGCATGTTCATCGCGGTCGGCGCCTCGGGCGCCCTAATTACCTCATCGGATGGCGGGTTCACCTGGACGCCGCACAATTCCGGCACGACGGCCACCCTCGAAGGGGCCGCCTTCGGCTTGAATGAATTTGTCACCGTCGGCAGCGGCGGCACCGTGAGCCAGTCGGCGGCGGCCGCTGTCCGACTCGGAAACATCTCCACCCGGGCGTTTGTCGGCACCGGCGCCAACAACCTCATCGCCGGCTTCGTCACAGCCGGCAGCGGGCCGAAGTCGGTGCTCATTCGGGGCGTCGGCCCCACCCTCACGCAAGTCTCCATCGCCGAATATTTGCCGAATCCCCAGCTCACCTTGTTCAACGGCGTCAGCGCGCCGATTGCCACCAACAACGGCTGGGGCAACAGCGCCGCGCTCGCGGCCCTCTTCACCCAAGTCGGCGCGTTCCCGCTCCTGGCCGGATCGCTCGACGATGCCATGGCGCAAACCCTCAATCCTGGAAGCTACACCGCCCAAGTGAGCGGCACGGCCAGCAGCACCGGGATCGCGCTCGCCGAAATCTACGATGCCGACACCGGAGTTCCAGGTTCTCGCCTCGTCAACCTGTCCTCGCGCGCCTTCGTCGGCACCGGCGCCAACGCGTTGATTGCGGGCTTCGTCATTTCGGGCAATGCGGCGGAAACCGTCGTGATCCGGGGCGTGGGACCTGGGCTGAGCCAATTCGGCCTGACGGGCTTGCTCGCGACTCCGACGCTCACGGTCTACGATGGCGGGGGCAATCTTGTGGCCAGCAACAGCACTTGGGGCGGCACCGTCACGCTGGCCAACGCGTTCACCCAAGTCGGCGCTTTCTCGCTCCCGGTCAGCTCCAGCGACACCGCCCTCCTCCTCTCCCTGCCACCCGGCTCCTACACCGCCGAAGTCACCGGGGCCGGCAATACGACTGGTGTCGCTTTGGTCGAAATCTACGAAGTGCAATGAGGGCGCCCATTCGCCGCCAGGATTGAAATTCCGGCCCGGTGCGGTACGCTCCGGCCGTCCCATGGCCGACCCACCTCCCGACCCTGCCGCCACGCCCCCGGGGACCGTCTGCCTCTCCCCCAGCCTGCATTGGACCCAAGCCGGTCAGTGGGCGGCGGTCTCCGAAAATCTCGCCGTCGAGGAACCGTTGACGATCGAGATCGCCTACGAGCGGCTGGGCCAATCCGTCCGCAGGCTCCTCGCGGTGACGATGCGCACGCCCGGCGCGGACGAGGACTTGGCCCTGGGATTCCTGTTCGCCGAAGGACTCATTGAGCGGATGGACGAGGTGATTGGCGGATCCCCCGCAGAGTTGAACAGCCGGGGAGAGAAAATCGCTGCCTGGACGACCACCCTGCGCGCGTCGCCGCGAGAGGACCTGCAGCGGGTTAGCCGCAGCCTGATTACCAGCTCGGCCTGCGGGCTGTGCGGCCGATCCTCTCTCGCCGGACTCCCGCTGCGGCCGGTGGCCGCCGCGACGCCGGGATCAACCTGGCCGGTCGCGCTCCTGGCCGCGCTGCCGGACCAGCTGCAACGCCGTCAAACCGCCTTCGCCCGGACCGGCGGCTCTCACGGGGCCGGACTCGCCGATCGGCGCGGCGAACTGGTTCTGGTGCGGGAAGACGTCGGCCGGCACAATGCGGTCGACAAGCTGATCGGCGCCGCCCTGCGGCAAAACCAAGCGTTCGCCGGCTGCGCCCTCGTCCTCAGCGGCCGGGCCAGTTTTGAACTGCTGCAAAAGGCCGCGGCCGCCGGGATTCCGGTCGTCGTGGCCGTCGGGGCGCCTTCGTCGCTCGCCGTGCAACTGGCGCACTCGGCGGGTATTACCTTGGTCGGATTCGCCCGCGGTCACCGCTGCAACGTCTACACCCATGCCGGCCGCTTGCACTCGCCGGTCGGCGCGCCGACGGCCGAGGCCACTTCGATCTGAGACCATGGAAATCGTCAAACTTTGCCTCAGCCCGGCCCACGTCTACTCCGGCCATTTTGGGCGCCCGGCCGGGACCACGCCGATGCGGATCTGCGCCCAATTGCGGATCGAGGCCGGACGCGGCATCGAGGGCGACCGCTACCACGAGTCGCCGGGCGGCCATGAAGGCCAGGTGACATTCTTTGCGGAGGAGACCTGGTTGCGCCTGCGGCAGTCCCTGGGCCGCCGGGATGCCGGGCCGGAAGTGTTTCGGCGCAATGTCATCGTCCGCGGCGGCGATCTCAACGCGCTGATCGGCGAGGAATTTGAGCTCCAGGGCGTGCGCTTCCAAGGCGCCGCCTACTGCAAGCCTTGCTTTTGGATGGACCAGGCGTTTGCGCCCGGAACCTTGGCCGCGCTCACCGCCTGGAAAGCCGGCGGCCTGCGCGCCCGCGCGCTCACCGGCGGCGGGCTCTCCCTCGCCCCGGAAGTAAGCCGATGCTCGGCGTAGTCCTGGCGGGCGGCGAATCGCGCCGGATGGGCCGCGACAAGGCGGAACTGAGCATCGCGGGCGAACCGCTGTGGCGCCGCCAATCCCAAGTCCTCGCCGCCGCCGGCGCCCATCCGGTGGTGCTGATCCGCCGACTTGGGCAATCGGCTCCCGCCGGCATCGACTGCTGGCGCGACCTGCGGACCAGCGCCGGTCCCTTGACCGGACTGGAAGCGGCGCTGGCGCCGCAGAGCGATGCCTGGCTGGCGGTCCTCGCGATCGACCTGCCGGGAATCGATTCCGCCTGGTTTGCGTGGCTGCGCCGCGCGTGCCGACCCGGCTGCGGCGCGGCCGCCCGGCGCGGCGAATTCTGCGAGCCCCTGGCCGCCATCTATCCGGCCGAAGCGCTGACCGAAGTCCGGGAGCGCCTGGACCGAGGCGCCCGTTCCGCGCAGGAGCTGGTGCGCGCGCTCGCCGCCGGTGGACGGATGACTTTGGTCGACCCGCCGGCCGGCCAAGCGGGACCGCAGCCCAATCTCAACACGGCCGCCGAATTGGCCGCCTGGGAACGATCCGCGCCCAATTCGGGATTGAGGCCTCCGCCACCTTAGCCGAGCCTCGGCCACCCCGATGCGTATTTTCGCCGCACCGTCTCTCTTGACCCTCGGTGCCATCGTTGCTGCCGCCGCCGCCGCGCCGCCTCCGGCCACCGACCTGCCGGTGGACGGAAACGCTCTGATTCGGACGTGGGCGGCGGGCGGTCCGGCGGGCTCCGCCCTCCTCGAAATCACGATCGCCCGCGACGGCCGGGTGCGCCTGACGCGGATCGTGTCGGCGACGCAGGAAGCCTTCGGCTGGTCGGCCGCGACCGCTTTTTCCCAATGGGTTTTCGCCGCTCCGTCCCGCGGGGGCCACGCCGTCGACGGGCGGGTGCAGGTGCCGGTGAATTTCGCGGCGCAGGCGCACTAGGAACCGTGTCCGTCGCCCGCATGGCCGCCAGCGAAACGCCCGCCCACCGGAGGCTGAAGCTGCTCTCGCTCGCCTGGGGCCGGGCGCACCAGTTTCCGCTCGGGGCGACGGAAGTGCGCATCCCGCGCAGTGGGTACCGCGCCGATGTGGTGGCCGCGAGCGCCCATCCGGCCGGCGACCGGGGCCGGGTCGCGGTCTTTGAGTGCAAGCAGGCGCGCGAGGACCTCCTGCGGGATTGCGCCGACGAGCCCGCCCTGCAGGAACGCACCCGGCGCCTGGGAACGCGCCTGGCCGAACTGCGCACCCTCATCGGCGGCCACCGGCCCGATCTGCGCCGTGGCGAGACGCTGTTCCCGGAATTCGACGACTTCGATTTTCAGGGGCTGCGCCATGAAACCCTGCACGCCATCGAAAGCGAACTGGAGGTGGCGCAGCGCAAGCTGTTCGGCTCGGTGAAATTCGCGCGGCTCCACCGGTACGCGCCGGCCGACTACCTTTATTTGGTGACCGAGCCCGGGGTGCTGGCGGAGCATGAAGTTCCCGTCGGCTGGGGCTGGCTGCGGCGGTCCGGCGACGACTTGGAACTCATGCTGCCGCCGGTGCGCCATGCGACCGCGGCGGCCGAGCGCCTGGTCTGGCTGGAGCGGATCGCCGCCGTGGGCTCCCGCGCTGTCGCCCAGAGTCTTGGGGGCACCGGCGACGCTTCGCACGAAGACTGAAATGTCAGGAGCGTTCGCTCGGCGCATCTCCCCCTAAGCGGGCGAGGGCCGACCGCGCCTTCCCCTGCGACTCGAGATCAAACTTCGCCCGGCAGGGCATGGCCAATCCCGCTTGAAACTGGGTGCGCGCCTCCGCCTCCTGGCCCGCGGCCAGGTAAGCGAAGCCCAGCTCGACATGATGAGCCAGTTCGCCCGGTTCCAGCTCCACCGCGCGGCGCAATTCCCGCACCGCCCGGTCCGCCGACGCATCCGGCAATCCCCCGTAAAATAGCCGCAGCCACAGGCGGGCCGTGCCGCCCAAGTTCGCCACCTCGTAATTCCAGCAGCCCAAAACATGGTGCGCCCAGGCATAGTCCGGATCCAGCGCCACCGCCCGCTCGGCCTCCGCTTTCACCAGGCGGGAATATTCCACCTTCTCGCGCAGATCGCTCCAGATCGCCAGCTTCGCGTGGGAGATCGCGAGCGAGAGCACGTTGACGGCGTTGTCCGGCGCGAGCTTCACCGCCTGTCCGGCGTAATCCAAGGCCTGCTGCGCGTAGGCCTTCTTTTCCGCGACGGACGGCTGGTCGTTGGCCAGGTCCGAATACTGCCGGGCAACCTTTTGCAGGATGACCGGGTCGTTCGGCGCGGCCGCGGCCGCCGCCAAGTAACAGCGAAGGGCTTCTCGTGCGTCGCATCTGGTTTCTGCGGCCGCCGCCTGGCCGGCCCAATCCTCCCCGGCAGCTGCCCAGCAAGCGACCGGGGCCACGGCCAGCAATAAAACGAAAGCGCTATGCCGCATACCAGCTATACGTATCCGGCGGCTGGACGGTTGCAGGTGAATGCCGGAATCAGGGGGTGGCCGGCGCATCGATCCTTAAGGGAAAGATCGCTCGGCGAGAGAGAACGCGGCGGCCGGCATGGCCCGATCCAGCCAGCCGGCGGCCGCCGGTGCAAGCCGTCATGGCTCATCATTTTGCGCGGAGTCCGGGTATGAGCAGGACGAGCGTGAGATTCATGAGCGGAAAAAGTCGGGCGGCACGGGCCGCCTCAATGGGCCGGCCCCCAGCGGCGGGTGAACGGATAGTAGATGAAAAGCGGGCGGCCGATCACATCGGTATCCGGCACAAAACCCCAAAACCGGCTGTCCTCGCTCACCGGCGAGTTGTCGCCCAGGCCCATGAATGAGCCCGCCGGCACCGCGGCGGTCTGGCCCGGGAGGAGGTATTTTCCCCGCCCGGCCGGCGGATTGACGTACCCGCGGTAAAGCCCCTCCTGGCGCGCGTTTTGGTCAAAGGCCGCCGCGCCGGTGATAGGCGCGCCGTTGCGATACAAGACCGGCTCCCGGATCTCCAGCGAGTCGCCCGGCAGTCCGGCCAGCCGCTTGATGTAAAATTCATCGGGCACGCCCGCCTGCACGAGCGCCGGGATGTTTCCCGTTTCGAAGACGAAGGCGGTCCCCACCTTCGGCCGGAAGAAATGATAGCTGAAGCGGTCGACGACGAGCATGTCGCCCTCCATGAGATCAAATCGGATTAGGGGGTCGCCCGCCTGCACCGGGCGGCCCAGCGGCACGCGAAACACGTAGTAGGACTCACCCGCATCCGTCGTGGCGATCGAACGCTTAATCCGGCCCTCCAACTGCGCTTCATCCCACTGTTCCTTGAGGGAGTGACCCGGCGGAAAGTAGGTCTTCAGGAGCGTCTCCTCAAAGGCGTCGAAATCCTCGGGCAGCTGGATCGTGAACGGCCGGTCGTTGATGTAGAGCGTGTATTCCGCGTACTTCGCCGAAACGAACATCCAGCTGCGACCTTCGACGATGCGCGGGAACAGATGCAGCTGCCCGGTGGTATCGAGCACGAAGGGCGCCGAGACGACCCCCGATTCCGGCGCGTCGACTTCCTTGCGGAATGCGCCGAAGGCCAGCAGGCGGGCGATGCGCTGCACCAGGCCCGGAGCCGACGCGCCCGGAGGGAAGTTCTCCGCCGTCATACCATAGTAGGTGGGCCACATCGAATTGGTCGGGATGACCATCGGCTGCAGAAAATAGGACCGGATGCCCAGGATCACGATCGCGGCGACGAGGAAGAATTCCACGTTCTCGGCCAGGGCGCCCCGGGGATAAACCGCCCCGCCGGTCCGGCGCAGCACCGACTCCAGGCTTTGCATCGCCGGCTTGATTTCCAGGGCCGCCGAGCGCCCGGCCACCAAGCGGGCCACTTCGCTCCGGCTCCGCGCCAGTTCGTCAGCGTCCGCCGGGCTGAGCCGGTCGCCGCGCAGATGCCAAACCGCTTTCGCGGTCTCGAGCCAGCGCTGCGCCGCGGCGCGCGCTTTTTTATCGGAGGACGGGAAGAAGTCGAACATGGGATCGCCGGCGGATGGTGAGGGTTGCTTGCGCGGCGATCAACAGCGCCATCGCCGCCGCCCAAGATTCGGTGGCCGCGCTGGGCGCCGGCTCGCCCGCGCCCGACTGCGTGCCGGTTGCGACCGCCAAAGCGGGCGCCGGCATAACCGCCAGGGTCGCCGCCAGCATCGAAACCTCCCGCCCCGGAGTCGGCGCCTGATTCTGGCCGAAGGAGGAGAGCGGCAGGAGGGCCATTGAACGCCTACAAACTAACAATGCCTGCTATATCTTGCCCATTTAATAGTAAAGCAGGTTTTATCTTGCCTTTTTAAGAATTATGCTGGTTATATCCAGCATGATTTCTAACGCTCAGCAGGCCGCGTTGCAGTTGCTGGACGAAGCCCTGCCCCATCCCGATGGAATTCGCCGCGAATTGAATGTTCTCAGCCGCGGTTGGCTGCGGGGAATTCGTACCGCGTTGGGTGCGACCCAAACGGGAGTCGCCAAAAAGCTTGGGGTGACCCGCCAAAGTTATGATGACTTGGAGCGCACCGAAGAACGGGGCGCAATTACGATGAACCGGCTGCAGCAGGCGGCCGAGGCCCTTGGCTGCGAACTGGTGTATTTTCTGAAACCCAAGAGAGAAGCGGCCAACTCGTTCGCCGAATTGGGGCAAATGCGCAATGCTCCTCCGCTGGCCGCGTCCATCAAAGCCGCCCGCAACCGGCCGCTGGGTGATTTTGTGGACGGAATTCATGTCTTGCCGCCGTCGCCGTGACCGGCCCAAGCGGATCGATCGGGCGCCGATCCGCTGCCGCCAATTTCTAGTCGCGGCGGTCCCGGCCCAATCGGCGGACGAAAAATCCCGCCCGCGTCCGGCGCCGGGCGGGCGGAACGGTAACCACGCTGCGTTTTTGTCCGTCACTCACCGTGACCCGGAACCCAACGGAAGTAAGACAAACCCCGACACCAATCCTGCCCTTTCGGCTGACACGATTATCGGATCAAGCCCTGTAGTGATAAAAGCTGGACAACGGTATGCTGGTCCCTGTGAAATTCCCAACTATCTGCGCCGAACCACTTGACCCGCGGGGCAACCCGGAGCTCCGTGACCGGAAGAATTGTGCTATACTCACCGCCAAAATGGACGATGTCTTAAGACAGGAAACCCCCCTTGACCAAGGTCTCACGACCATGGAAACCCATTCCCCCAAGACAGGATTTTTTCCGGCGCTGGCCGTCGCGGCCGCCCTCTGCTGGTCTCCCGCCCTGGCCCTCGCGGCCCTCAAGACGCCGGCCGTCCTCGAATCCGGGCCGGCCGTCGCGGCCCTGCCGGCCGGGAGCTCCGGCGCGGCGATCCAACAGGCCCTCGACGCCTTGCCGGCGGCCGGCGGTGAGATCGACTTGGCGGCCGGGGTTTTCCCGATTGGCCAGCCGATTGTGCTGCAACGCGATCATCAGACCCTGCGCGGCGTCGGCGTGGCAACCATCCTGCGGCTGGCGGACAATGCCAACTGCCCGGTGATCGTCATGGGCGAGCCGGTCAATGAGCCGCATCGGACGGTGGAGCACCTGCTCGTGAGCGGGCTGACGATCGACGGCAACCGCTTGCACCAGCAAAGCGAGCTTTGGCTGCAGACCCCGGACGGGTCGGAAATCCGCAATAACGGCATCACCGTTCAGGATGTGAGCGATTCGGCTGTTAAGTTCGTCAGCTGCGCCCACTGCCGCTCCGGCGGGCTGGTCACGACCCTGGGCGTGCGGCACCTGACGGTGCAAAACCTCGAATCGTTCGACAACCGGTTCGACGGCTTGGCGTGCTACCTGACGACGGACAGCCGGTTCACGAACCTGAATCTCCACGACAACCCCGGCGCCGGCATCTCGCTCGACCTGTCCTTCGACCACAACGACGTGAGCAACGCCGTTTTGACCGCGAATGACCTCGGGATTTTCATGCGGGCCAGTAACAACAACCGCTTTCAGAACATCACCGTCCGCCGCAGCCACCATTTCGGCGTGTTCATCGCGCAGGCCGACATCGCGACCCCGCACGGGTGGCAGCCGTTGGCGCACAGCCAGTGCACCGACAACCTGTTCACCGGCTTTTCCGCCGTCAACTGCGGCGGCGCGGCCTTCCACGTCAACGATACGGCCTGCACCAACAACGTGGTCTCGAATTCCAAGGTGGGCGTGGCCCTCCACGACGCCCTCCCGCTCGCGGCCGCCAAGACGTTTTAAGGCGGAAATCGGCCCGGACGGTTTCCCACTCCACCGCCGTGTGACCGAGCGGCTTGATTTGTCGCCGCCGGCGGGCACCGGCGGGTCGCTCGAATTCGGTCCGATCGGGCGCATTCTGTGCGCTTGCCAGGCGACGCCAGGGACGGAGAGAATCCGCGCTCCAAAAATGAGCGCGGTCGGTGTGACAACGGCCATTAGGAATGGTCTGGCAATTTAAGCGATGGCCGGAAAAGCCTGAAACCTTACCATGTCGGAGCAGGCCAAGCACTCCCTTCGACCGGTCGCCCCGAATGCGTGGCGGCGATTCGCCGCCAACGAGTGGGGCATGGGCGCGCTGTTGGTTGCGGCCACTCTGATCGCCTATTTGCCCGTCCTGCGGGCGGGGTTCATCTGGGATGATGACACCTTCCTGACCCAAAACCCCCTGATCCGGGCGGCCGATGGCTTGCATCAATTTTGGGCCACCACGAACGCCACCGACTACTGGCCCGTGACCTCGACCACCCTGTGGGTCGAGTGGCGCCTTTGGGGAATGCACGCGACCGGCTACCACGTGACAAACCTGCTCCTGCATATCGCGGAATGCCTCCTCTTGTGGCGGACCTTGGCGCTCCTGCGTTTGCCGGGCGCTTTTCTGGCGGCCCTGCTCTTCGCCGTCCATCCGGTGAACGTGGAATCGGTCGCCTGGATCGCCCAGCGCAAGAACCTGGTGGCGATGCTGTTCTTTTTGGGCTCGATCTACTGCTTCATCAAGCGGGAGACGGCCGCGCCGGCGCCGCGCACCGGCCGCGAGCGCGAAGGCGGGCGGAGTTGGTATGGGCTCAGCCTGGCTTCCTTCGTCCTCGCCATGTTGAGCAAGGGTTCAGTCGCCATGCTGCCGTTCGTCCTGCTGGGGCTGATTGCCTGGCGGAGGAAAATCACGGCGCGGGACCTGCTCGCGCTCTTGCCCTTCTTGCTGGTGGCGATTGGCCTGGCGGCGCTCGACGTCTGGTTTCAGGAGCATGGGGGAACCGAGGTCATCCGGAATGTCGGGGCCTGGGCGCGGCTGCTGGGGGCGGGCGGCGTGATCTGGTTTTACCTGGGCAAGGCGCTCTGGCCCGTGAATCTGATCTTCGTCTATCCGTCTTGGCCCGTCGACCCCGCCGATTGGCGATGGTGGATCCCGCTGCTGTCCGCGATCGCGGTGACGATCCTCCTCGGGCGCGCGGCCATGGCGCGGAGCGAAAATGGCGTGCGGCGGTCGGCGTTCCTGGCGGCGTGGCTGTACTTCTGCGTCATGTTGGTGCCGGTCCTGGGCCTCACCGACGTATATTTCATGAAGTACTCCCTCGTCGCCGATCACTACCAGCATTTGGCGCTCATCGGGGTCGCGGCGCTGGCCGGTACGGTCTGGGCGCGATGGCAGTTCAAGGGCTCGGCGGCGATCGCCGCCGTGGTGGCCGGCGCGCTGATGAGCCTGACCTGGCGGCAATGCCTCATATACCGCGATGCCGAAACGCTCTATCGGTCAACGATCGCAAGCAATCCCGCGTGCTGGATGGCGCACAACAATCTGGGTACCCTATTGTCGGGCCGGCCGGGGCGCCTCGACGAGGCGCGGGTCCAGTACGAGGAGGCCCTGCGGCTGCGGCCGGATTTGCCCGAAATGCACAACAATCTGGGCGCGGTCTGGATAAACACGCCGGGGCATTTGCAGGATGCGATCGGCGAACTGGAGACGGCGCTGCGCTTAGACCCGAATTACGCCGGGGCGCACTACAACTTGGGCTATGTCCTGAAGGCGATTCCCGGGCGCTTGAACGACGCGATCGCCGAGTATCGGGAGACCCTGCGCCTGCTGCCCCGCTATGCCGAGGCGCACAACAATCTGGCCAATGCGCTGGTGCTGATTCCCGGCCGCCGGGATGAGGCAATCGCCGAGTACGAACAGGCGCTGCGGCTTAAGCCTGGCTTAGCCGAGGCTCACTACGATCTGGCCGATGCGCTGGCCGCCATCCCGGGGCGCCTCGCTGAGGCGATCGTCCAATATGGGGAGGCTTTGCGCCTGGAACCGGACTATGCCGAAGCGCACACTGATCTGGGCAACGCCCTCGCCAAGACGCCAGGAAGGCAGGATGACGCGATCGCCCAGTATCGGGAGGCCCTGCGCCTAAAACCGGATTATCCGGCCGCGCACAACGATCTGGGAGATTTGCTGGCGAGCATTCCCGGACGCTTGCCCGAAGCGGTCGTCCACTACGAGCAGTCGCTTCGGCTCAACCCGGATTACGTGGAAGCGCACTGCAACCTCGCGCGGGCCTACGCCATCATGGGCCGCCGGAGCGAAGCGATCGCCCAATTGGAGATCGCGCTCCGGCTGGATCCCTCGCTGACCGATATGCGCGGCATCCTGAACCAACTTCGGGCGCCAACTCGTTGACCCGATCGGGATCAAGCGCCCAAAGAAAAGCGAATGGCATCTGTTCGAACCGGGCCATCGGGTCGTGACTCCTTTTGCCGAGGGGATGCTTCGGAGGGCGACCGGGTGCTCGGACGTTCGGCGCCCGGAGAGGCATTCCCTCGGCAAAAGGAGTCACGACCGGCAATCGGGCTCTCTTGACAGAGATTCCAACACGACCAGTGTGAGACCAGTCTTTTTACTATGCATACAATCACCGTCGGCGCCTACGAGGCTAAAACCAACTTAGCCCGGCTCCTGGCCAGGGTCGCGAGAGGCGACGAAGTCATCATCACGAAGCACGAAAAGCCCGTGGCCAGGCTCTCTTCGGTCCAAACGGGATCGCGCATGACCCGTGCTGAGGTGTTGAGCCGGCTCGACCTGCTTGCGGCCCAAGTCAAACCCGGCTCTGAATCCGCCAAAGATCTGATCACGGCTGGACGCAAGATATGAAGCCGATCGTCATTGATGGTTCAGCGGTGCTGGGTCTGCTTCTGCCAGACGAACGCCAGACGGCGTCAGCAATGAAGCTTCGGATCGCGCTTGGGGCCAAGGCCGTGGCCCACGTTCCCGCCCATTGGTGGGTCGAACTAGCCAACGGCATCCTCATGGCCGAACGCCGCAAGCGCATCACTCTCGCCGTGGCGACGGAGATCTTGAGCTTGGTCCAAGCCCTCGACGTGTCGACCGACGACGAAACGGCGGTGAGGACGACCTCTGACGTGGTGGCGCTCGCTCGACAAAAAAAACTAACCGCCTACGACGCCGCCTACCTTGAGCTCGCAATCCGCCATGGAGCGACCCTGGCGTCAAACGACAAGGAACTCCTGAAGGCAGCGGTCGACTGCGGAGTCGAGGTGCTCGGCTGACCCGGCGCCAGGGTCCGGGAGACCGGTTCCAGAACTACGGGCCTTAGGTGAGCGATGCGGTCCGAATTGTGCTCGCTGATTCCGAATAGGTTAGGCATTTTTCGCCCAATTTCCGGCGCCGTATTTCTCAGCTCCGCCCGCGAAGACACCGCAGCGGCGGGACGAGCCTCGCCGGACTCCTCTGGAAAGCACTACGCCACCTATTGTTGCCCAGCTTCGCGTTGCTTCGCCGCGGCACCATTTCGCATTGCGAATTGGTGGACCCGATCGGGATCAAACATCCCCCTATGAAACCGGATTTTGGGGCGGGTTTGGGGCGGCTTATTCAAGCCCTTTTTCGGAACGCTCCCCCAGGGATCGACGAATGGCATCGGTTCGAACCGAGCACATCGCTCCGGCGCATAAAGATCGCCAGCGATGGCTTGACGGCGCGATCGGCGTGATACACATTTGTATCACCATGCGATCCACTGCGTCAGTCCGCGACCTCCGCAACCACTTCCCCAAAGTGCGGAAAATTCTCGAAA
>Ga0182024_10005251_pt1 | contig 29140 bp, 22 predicted proteins | sample P32metaG_FD_120480 | JGI IMG/M metagenome (GOLD analysis project Ga0182024, IMG submission 120480) | Permafrost microbial communities from Stordalen Mire, Sweden - P3-2 metaG (Illumina Assembly) | ecosystem: Environmental > Terrestrial > Soil > Wetlands > Permafrost | place: Sweden: Stordalen...
ACCACCAGGACAGAGAAGGAACACACGAGGATCACCAGCGTGGTTCCGAGGTCGTGCTGGGCAAACACCAACGCCATCGCGACGCCCGCGAGTGCGACCGCGACCGCAAGACGGCCGGTGTCGAGGTCGTCGCGATGGTTGTGGCAGTAACCGGCGACCGCGACGACCACGACGACCTTGGTGATCTCCGAAGGCTGGAACTGCAACGGGCCGACCTGGAACCACGCCTGCGCGCCCTGGTGTTTCTGGCCGACAACCAACACGCCGATCAGCAACGGAAGCACAGCGAGGTACACCAGCCCCCACATGTCGCGGATCCGGCGGTAGTCGATCGCGAGGACCACGGCCATCGCGATGACGCCGATCACGATCGCGAGACTCTGACGTTCGACGTAGTAAAGCCGGCTCAGGCCTTCGCTGGCGAGTCGCGTCTTCGACGACGAATAGATCATCAACAAGCCGAGCGCGGAGATTCCGAACGGCAGCGTCAGGAGCAACGGATCGGCGTGCCGCCATGGGCTGGTTTCCGAGGGACCGGCCATCACACGAGGTCCTTCATCAGTCGTGGCCCGTATCGATCGCGACAACTGCAGGCGCCGGCAGGTGGTTCATCGCTTCGATGATCCGTCGAGCGATCGGCGCCGCGGTCTGCGCGCCGAATCCGGCCTGCTCGACGACGACCACCGCGACGTACGGCGTACCGTCAGCTGAGAACATCGCAACGAACAGCGAGGTGTCGCCCTTGTTCTTCACCTGCGCGGTGCCCGTCTTGCCGGAAACCGGATACTGGGCCAGCGGAAATCCTTGGAACGCCTGGTAGGCGGTGCCCGGAGGACTCGACTGGGAAACCGCGCCGTCGAAGCCGGCTTGTATCACTGCCCGCACGGTTGGGTCGAACGTCAGCTGCCGGATCATGTTCGACTTGACGGTCTCGACGAGCTTTCCCGCCGCGTTCACGACCTTGTCTTCGATTCGGGGCTGCCACAACGTGCCGTCGTTGTCGAACGCGGCGTACGCGTTCGCGAGTTGGAGGGGCGTGGCGACCAGATCACCCTGACCGATGGCCATGAAGAAGTTGTCGGACGGCAACCAGGTGCCGTTCTCGCGTCTTTCCAGCGCGCTGTTGTAGTTGGCGTTGGCGAACGCGGACTTCCAGGCCGGATCGGGGACGCGACCCGCGTTGTCGCCGAGCTCGATGCCGGTCGCGGCGTCGAACCCGAGCTCGCGCGCTTCGGTCTGGATGCCGAGGCCCCGCGTCGTGTCGCCCGCCTTCCACACATGCCAAAAGGTGTCGCCGACAGTGGCGAAGTACGCGTCGCTCGAAACTGTCAGCGCCTGCTGGAGGTTCACCTCTCCGAACCTCTCGCCCTGCGCGTTCTTGACGGTTGTGCCTTCGAGGTCGACCTGGCCCTGGTCGTCGAAGTAGTCACCCACGCCTTGAATCCCGTCCTGCGCCATCGCGAGCGCGGTGACGAGCTTGAACGTCGAGCCGGGCGCGTACAAACCTTGCGTCGCCCGATCCAGCAGGGGGTCATTGCTCGCCGGACTGTTCAACAATGCGTAGTGCGCCGTACTCATGCCACCCACCCACCAGTTCAGCGGATAGGTCGGGTAACTCGCGAGCGCTGCGACAGTTCCGTTTTCGGCGTCGAGCACGACCACCGCACCCGCCGGTGCTTTCAGCGTGGCGTAACCCTGCGCGGCGACGTTCGTGTCCTGAAGGTGACGTGCCGAGAGAATGCCGTCCGCCAGCGAAGTCTCAGCTGCTCGTTGCACGTTCGCGTCGATCGTCAGGTACACGTTGTCGCCGGCGGAGCCGGGCTCGACAGATACCGGTCCACCAACTTGTTGACCATCGGGACCGACCTCGATCGTTTCGCGTCGCGGTTTGCCGCGCAGCACCGACTCGAACGCGGCTTCGGCGCCCGCTTCGCCGATCTCGTCGCCGGGCTGATAGCCGAACTTCTTCTTTTGTGCGAGTTGGGAGGCGTTGATCTCGCCGACGTAACCGAGGACCTGCGCCGCGAGATCTCCCTGCGGGTACGAGCGGACGGTCAGCTCGACAACGTGGACACCGGGATAGTCCTCGGGATCTTGGAGGATCGCGAGACGGTCGGGTTGACTCACGCCGAGTGCGACGACCGCCGGTTCGAGCGGAGATTGACGCAGGCTCGTGTACTGCGACTCGAGTTCCGGCTCGGGGACGCCCAGCTGTTCCGCGAGCTGTCCGAGAACTCGTGCCGCGGTCGGTTTCGGCAGCGTCCGGTCGACCGTCACCGCCCACGACGCGGCGTCTTTGACGAGGACCTTGCCGTTGCGGTCCAAGACCTCACCGCGCGGGCTCTGGGTCTGGATCACACGCGTGCTGTCAACAACCGCTTGCACTTTGAGACTGTCTTCCGGCCCGGATTGCAAGAACCACAGCCGCGCAAGGAGCGTGCTGAACAGGACGACGACGACGACGCCGACGATGCTGACTCGAACGCGGCTGTTGTCACTCATGCGGAGGGGCGATCACGCTATCGGGTCGATGATCGGAACGCAGAGTCGCCTCGACGGCTTCCCGGCCGCTTCGTCAGCCGAGGACGCGGCGACCGCCGACATGCTCGCGTGGCTCTCGCAGCCAAGCGCCGATCATGAGGAACACGAACGGGGCGAGCAGGGCGTCATACGCCGACGCGAACGCGACCGTGACGTACGCGTGGTTGCCGTGGACGCCGTCGACACCGGCCAACAGGCCGATCCCGACGAACAGCATCCCGCCGACAGTTCCGCTCGCGGCGCCGATGACCGGCGTGAACCACTTCGGCGTTCGCAGCACTCCGCCCTGCAACACCCCGACGGAATAGGCGGTCAGTGCGTACGCGAGCGCAGTGAGGCCGAGCGGCGTCTCGAGGAACAGATCGAAACCGAGCCCGGCGAGGAATCCGACGATCGCGCCGGCTTCGGGTCCGTGATCGAATGCGACCGCGACCGCGACGACCAGACCCAGATCGGGGACGCGCCCGACCAGACGCAGATGCGGGAACAACGCGACCTGCACCACGACCGTGACCACGAGCACGACCCCGACCCGACGGGCGCGCATCAGCCCGTCCCCCCTGCTGTCGGTGCCGACGTCGTGGTCAACACCGACGTTGTCGTCGTTGTCGTCGTTGTCGTCGTCGTGGTCGACGTGGACGAAGACGTCGGCGTCGAATTGGACGACGGAGTCGTCGTGGTCGTCGAGGAGGTGGTCGACGTCTTCGTCGAAGTGGTCGTCGGGTTCATGACCGGTCCCTCACCGGGCACCCAACGGAACACGTCGACGTACTCGAGTGCATCGAAGTCGACGATGGGCGCGACGCCCACAATGAGTCCGAGCCCCGCGGGCTGCTCCTCGACACTTGTGACAGTACCGACCTGCAAATCGGGCGGGTAGTCGCTGTTCGCGACGTCCGCGGTCACGACCATGTCACCGCGGCGCACGCGCGCGCTCGCGTCGAAGACAACGACGAGATCATGACTTCCGGCCTGCCCCTGCGCGATGCCGGCGATGGGTTGCGCAACCGTCTGCACCGCGATCGCCGATTCGGGATCGGTGAGCAGCCGCACCTCCGCTCCGCCGTGCCACGAGTCGATCACGTTTCCGACGACGCCGTCGTACGCCTCGACGGCCATGCCTTTTTCGATCCCGGCCTCTTGTCCACGGTCGATCGTGATCGTCGATTCGAAGTTCCCAGGATCACTGATCACCACCCGCGCCGTGACCTGACGCGCATTGCCGAGTAACTGGCGGTTTAGCGACAGCATCCGCTCGAGAGACTTGAGTTTCTTCATGTCGATCTGTGCCTGACGCTGTTGTCCACCGAGCTCGGCCACCTGTGCACGCAGCGAACGGTTCTCGCGTTTGAGACGTCCGGAGTCGATCAAGCCGCTCCACCAGTCGCCGACCGGGCCCGCGACCGCGTCGGTCGCCCGCTGGATCGGCGACACGATGTCGTGCGCGACGTGCCCGACCGCTCCGAGCGGACCTGATCGTCCGCTGCGACTGTCGAGGGTGATCAGGGTGAGCGAGGTGAGGACCAGCAGCGCGAGCACGAACCGGCGCCGATTCGCGCCCCGCGGCCTTGCCATCGCCCTCGGCCTCGCTCGACTACTGCTGAGTTGAGCTCAGGACGCCCTTGAGCACGTCGAAATTCTCGAGACACTGCCCGGAACCTTGCACGACCGAATACAGCGGATTGGCGGCGATGACGATCGGCATGCCGGTCTCGGCGTTCAACCGCTCGCTGAGGCCGTGCAGCATCGCGCCGCCCCCCGTCGCGACGATGCCGCGCGTCATGATGTCGGCCGCGAGCTCGGGCGGTGTCTTGTCGAGTGTCACTTTGACCGTATCGACGATCGCCGCGACCGGCTCCTCGATGGCCTCGCGTATCTCCTGGGTCGACACGACGATGGTCTTCGGCAGGCCGGTGACGAGATCGCGACCTCGCACTTCTGCGTACAGCTCTTCCTGCAGCGGATACGCACTCCCGAGCGCGATCTTGATCTCCTCCGCGGTTCGTTCCCCCAATGCGAGCGCGTATTCCTTTTTCACGTATGTGATGATCGCGTCGTCGAGCTCATCGCCGGCGATGCGTATCGACTCGCTGGCGACGATCCCACCGAGTGAGATCACCGCGACCTCGGTCGTGCCGCCGCCGACGTCGACGATCATGTTGCCTGCGGGCTCGTGCACCGGCAGCCCCGCTCCGATCGCGGCGGCCATCGGCTCCTCGATGATGTACGCGGGTTTGCGGGCGCCGGCCTGTTCGGCCGCTTCTTGCACCGCACGCTGCTCGACGCCGGTGATTCCCGACGGTACGCAGATCACCATGCGTGGCCGTGCCCACTTACGCGGGTGCACGCGCTGAATGAAGTAGCGCAGCATCTTCTCGCAAATGTCGAAGTCGGCGATCACGCCGTCCTTCAGCGGACGGATCGCGAGGATGTGCTCGGGGGTACGTCCGATCATCTTTTTGGCTTCGATGCCGACCGCGAGCGGCCGGCCGTCGCGTACGTTCACCGCGACGACCGAAGGCTCGTCGAGGACGACTCCGCGACCCCGTACGTAGACGAGTGTGTTGGCGGTGCCGAGATCGACCGCCATGTCGCGGCCGAGCAGTCCGGCGTAGAAGGGTTCGCTTCTCAACGCGACTCCCTTCCGCCGACTGGACCTCAGGCTCGGAGGCTGGCGCGTGCGGCCAAGGCTACGAGTCGTACTCCCGCCTCGCCACTCGCCTCGCGAACGCGACCTCCCCGATCCGAAAACGGCGGAGTCGGTCACGACAGTCCCGGAAAGAACAGGGCGATCTCGCGCTCGGCTGACTCCGGACTGTCACTTCCGTGTACGAGGTTTTCGGTGAGCTCGACCGCCAGGTCGCCTCGGATCGTTCCCGGCGCGGCCTCGCGTGGATTCGTCGCGCCCATCATCGTGCGCATGACCTTCCAGGCGCCCGGTCCGTCGACGACCATCGCCACGAGCGGCGAACGCGTGATAAACGCGACCAGGTCCTCGAAAAAAGGCTTGCCGACGTGCTCGGCATAGTGCTGTTTCGCCGTTTCTGCGTCGAGCAGCCGCAACTCGAGCGCGACGATCCTCAGCGCTTTGCGCTCGATCCGGCCGACGATCTCCCCGACGAGCCCGCGTTCGACGGCGTCGGGCTTGCACAGGACGAGCGTGCGTTCCGTGGTCATGGGGTCAGCAGGCTACAGGAGAGGTCCAAATGTGCCCAAAGCCGACGAGCATCCGCGTCACGGCGAGTGGGCTGACCAATACCGGCCGCGCGTCAGGAATGAACCAGGACGCCGCGCGCGGCTCCGATGAAAGACAACGACCCGGTAATGACGACTTCGCCTTCGGCCGGTGTCGAGACCAGCGCGCTCGAGACCGCCTCGGCGGCCGTGTCGACCACATCGATGTGCTCGGCTGGAAAGCCGAGTTCCACGGCGGCTTCGGCGATGTGTTGGGGTGTCATCGCCCGAGGGTTCGGAGGTCGTGCGCACACGAGTTGCGCAACCTCGTCGAGTCCCAGCGCGGTGAGCATCTCGAGCGCGTTCCGTTCGCGCAACAAACCGATCACCAACGTACGCGGTGCGGGCGCGAACTCTTCGCTGAGCGCCGCGCGTAGCGCCTGTGCACCGGCGACATTGTGCGCGCCGTCGAGCAGCACGAGCGGGTGCCGGCCGACGATCTCTAATCGTCCGGGGGATCGCACGCGTGTGAACGCGTCATAGACGGCCTCGACCGCGAGCGGTGCACCGACGAACGCCTCAGCGGCCGCGAGCGCAATCGCGGCATTGTCGCCTTGGTGCGCGCCGTACAACGGTACGAACACCTCCGGGTAACGGGCGCCGCTCGTGAAGAGTTCGAGCATCCGTCCACCGACGGCCGCCACGTTCGCGCGTGTGCCGAAGTCGATGTTGCGTCTGACGACCCGCGCCGCACCGCGTTCCTCGAAGATCGAAACCAGATCGGGATCGGTCTCTCCCAACACGAGCGTGCTACCGGGTTTGACGATGCCGGCCTTTTCGATCGCGATCTTCTCGGAGGTGTCGCCGAGATACTCGACGTGGTCGATGCTCACGTTGGTGACCACCGCGACGTCTGCGTCGATCACGTTCGTCGCGTCCCACGTACCGCCGAGACCGACTTCGACGACCGCGACGTCGACTGCGATGTCGGCGAACCAGCTCATCGCGGCGCCGGTGACGACCTCGAAGTATGAGGGGTCGAGTCCGAGTTCGGCCTCGACGACCGCGATGACACGGAGTTGTTCGTCGAGATCGGCGTCGGAGATGATTTCGTCGTTCCGTGCGATGCGTTCGTTCACGCGTTGCAGATGCGGGCTTGTATACGCGCCGGCGGAATATCCGACCGTGGAGAGCAGCTCCGCGATCATCCGTGTCGTGGTCGTCTTGCCGTTGGTTCCGGTCAGCTGAATCGCCGGATACTCGAGCTGGGGCGACCCGAGATACTGCAACAGTGCGCCGATCCGCTCGAGCGTCGGCGCGCCTCGCTCGCGGGTCGGTGCCGGGACGCCGACGCCAGTCTCGAGGTTCACATGGGCATCGAGCCAGGCCTGCGGCGTCAGGCCGCCCAGGAAGCTCACGCGTTTTGGGGTGGTGCGAGCTCGACCTCGACCTGCAGTTGCGCGCCGACGTCAGTTGCGATCGCGGCGATCTTGCCTGCGTCGCGCAGGTCGGGATCGGCGAGGCGCAGCGCGGCGAGCCGTTCCGGGGTGTCGTGCACGACGACGCGTGCAACCGGCGTCATGAGCGAGCGCTTCTGTTCCGACTTCGCTTTGCGTACCGCCGCGAGCACGTCGCTGCCGACCTCGAAGACGAGTGGGTCACCGTCGGTCAGCCGCAGCGGTGCTGCGACTGGCCACGGCGTGCGGTGGATCGATCCGGCCGCGAACCAGGACCACACCTCTTCGGTCACGAAAGGCATGATCGGCGCGAGCGCGCGGAGCAGCGTCGACAGCGCGGTGCGGAGTGTGAGCGCCGCCGACGTGGCTGCGGACACGCCGACACCGCCGTAGGCGCGGCCTTTCACGAGTTCGACGTAGTCGTCGCAGAACCGCCAGAAGAACCGTTCGACCCGTTCGAGAGCGCGGGCGTAGTCGAACGTATCGAAGGCGGCTGTCGCGTCGTCGACGAGATCAGCCAGTGCGGCGAGCATCGATCGGTCGAGCGCATTGTCGATCGTCGCCAGATCGTCGCTTGCCAGTTGGTCGGCGGCGAGCGTTGCGTTGGCAATGTTGAGTGTGAACTTCGACGCGTTGAGGATCTTGACCGCGAGCTTGCGACCGATTTTCATGATCCCGTAGTCGACCGCGGTGTCGACTGCGGGTCGGCCGTTGCAAGCCCAGTAGCGCAGTGCATCGGGCCCGTACTCCTCGACGAGCGGCATCGGCGTGACGACGTTGCCTTTGGATTTCGACATTTTCTTACGATCGGGATCGAGGACCCATCCGTTGATGGTGGTATCCGACCAGGCCAACTCGCCGTGTTCGAACCTCGCGCGCACCACGGTGTCGAACAGCCAGGTGCGGATGATCTCAGGACCCTGCGGACGCAGGTTCATCGGGAAGGTTCGGCCGAACAGATCGGGGTCGTCGACCCAGCCCGTCACGATCTGGGGCGTGAGCGACGAAGTGGCCCACGTGTCCATCACGTCGGGGTCTTCGACGAAGCCCCCCGGCCTGCCGCGCTGGTCGGTGGTGAAGCCATCGGGCACGTCGGACGACGGATCGACCGGGAGCTCGTCCTCGTCGGGCACGATCGGGTCGTCGTAGACAGGTTCCCCGTCGGCGCCGACGTGGTACCAGATCGGGAACGGGACCCCGAAGTAGCGCTGTCGGCTGACAAGCCAGTCCGAGTTGAGACCCTCGATCCACGTGTCGTAGCGCGCCCGCATGTGCGACGGATGCCATCGCAGCTCGCGTCCGAGACGAAGCAGGTCCGCGCGTAGCTCGGGATCGCGGCCGCCGTTGCGAAAGTACCACTGCCGCGACGTCACGATCTCGAGCGGCCGGTCACCACGCTCGTAGAACTTGACCGGATGTGTGATGGCGCGCGGCTCGCCTTCGAGCTCGCCCGACGCTCGCAGTTGCTCGACGACGATCTTCTGGGCCTGTTTGACATTCTTCCCCGCGATCTGCGCGTACACGCTCGCGGCGCCGTCAACAACGACCGCGGGAGGTTCGGCGCGGATTCGTCCGTCGACACCGATGATCGCCCGAGTCGGGAGTCGGAGCTCACGCCACCAGACGACGTCGGTGACATCACCGAACGTACAGATCATCGCGACGCCCGTCCCCTTTTCCGGATCGGCGAGACGATGCGCGACCACGGGTACCGAAACGCCGTACAACGGGGTCGACACCTCGGTTCCGAACAACGGTTTATAGCGGTCGTCTTCGGGGTGTGCGACAACGGCCACGCACGCGGCCAACAGCTCCGGGCGGGTCGTGTCGATCAACACGTCGCCGCCTCCGTCGTGGCGGTGGAAACGCAGCGCGTGATATGCGCCTGCCAGCTCACGGTCTTCCAGCTCGGCCTGCGCGACTGCGGTGCGAAGATCGACGTCCCACAGCGTGGGTGCGTCGGCCTGATAGGCCTCTCCGCGTGCGAGGTTGCGAAGGAACGCCCGTTGACTCGTACGTCGTGCGGCAGTTCCGATCGTCGTGTAGGTGAGCGACCAGTCGACGGACAGACCGAGGCCCCGCCACAGCGTTTCGAAGGCCTGCTCGTCCTGGGCCACCAGCCGGGCGCACAACTCGAGGAAGTTCGGCCGCGAGATCGGGATCGGATCCTTGGGCGGCGTCGGCAGCGGCTCGAACGCCGGGTCGTGGGGCAGGTGGGGATCGCACCGGACGCCGTAGAAGTTCTGCACCCGCCGTTCGGTCGCGAGTCCGTTGTCGTCCCACCCCATCGGGTAGAAGACCTCGCGGCCACGCATGCGCTGATACCGCGCGAGGGAATCCGTCTGCACGTAGCCGAAGGCCGACCCCATGTGCAGCGATCCGCTGACCGTCGGTGGGGGCGTATCGATCGAGAAAACTTCATCTCGTCCCCGAGATCGGTCGAAACGGTACGTACCGTCCGCCTCCCACTGGCGCGCCCACCGGTCGCCGATACCGTCGAGGCTCGGCTTGTCGGGGACGCGCGTCGCGTCGGCCGAGGCGGTTCGACCCTCTTGAGGTGCAGGTTCTCCCGCAGCGACGGTGGTCATCGGCGGCGAGTCTAGGAGCGATGGTTCCACAGCTCGCTCGACGCAGAAGGCACTTTGACGGGTTCGTGCGGGTACGGAGATATGTCGACCCTTTCGACGCTTGTCGTCCGTTTCTGCGGTGACGCTCGGGTTGTCGAACCCGCGCCAGGGATGGCAGGGTGCCCGCCGGTGAGTGGGGGCCCGATGACCTTCTTCCTAACTGGACGCGCCACACGTCGCTCGGTCGCGTTGATCGTCGTGACGTTGACGGTGTCATTGCTCGGCGCCATAACTGTCGGCGCGACGTCATCGGCGGACCGCTATCACGGATCGTTGTCCGCGTTCGGGTCCACGCATCCAATCGTCGGCATCGTCACGACACCATCAGGCCGCGGCTACTGGCTCGCCGCATCGGACGGCGGTGTCTTCACGTTCGGCGACGCCAAGTTCTACGGATCCACCGGCGGCCGCGCGCTCGACGCACCCATCGTCGGCATCGCCGCGACACCCTCAGGCCACGGCTACTGGCTCGTCGCATCGGACGGCGGTGTCTTCACGTTCGGCGACGCCAAGTTCTACGGATCCACCGGCGGCCGCGCGCTCGACGCACCCATCGTCGGCATCGCCACGACACCCTCAGGCCACGGCTACTGGCTCGCCGCATCGGACGGCGGTATCTTCACGTTCGGCGACGCCAAGTTCTACGGATCCACCGGCGGGCGCGCGCTCGACGCACCCATCGTCGGCATCGCCACGACACCCTCAGGCCACGGCTACTGGCTCGCCGCGGTCGACGGTGGTGTGCTCACGTTCGGCGACGCCAAGTTCTACGGATCGGCGCGCGGTGCCGGGTCGTCCGTCCCGATCCTGGGTATCGCGTCGACACGGTCCGGCGACGGCTACTGGCTCGCCGCGCTTGACGGCGGCACCGACGCGTTCGGGCATGCTCGCACGTCCCGGACCCAGTTTCCGTCCGCTTCCGGATCGATCCTCCCCCCGGACGGCAACGCGGTGGACACGATCGCGGCGTCGCCGAACGGCGGGTACATCGTCGCTTCGTCCCTGGGCGCCGTCGGCGTGTCGACCATGCCGACCCCGATGGGACACAGCCGTCCGACGGCCCGGCCTGTGCCGCAGTCGCAGCAAACGCCGGCCAAGACAACGCCCCGCTTGTCGCCGTTGATTGCGCTGCAAATCTTGATCCGGATGAACGCCGAGCGCGGCGCCCGGCACCTCTCGCCGTTGTCGTGGAACCAGCTGCTCGCCTCACGGGCGAAGAGCTGGGCGCAGACACTGCTCGCGACCGGTTCCTTCCATCACCAGAACCTCGAGGGGATCATCAAAGCGGCGGACGGCAGTTTCGAAGAGGTCGGCGAGAACATTTTCTCAGGCTCGGGTTCGGCGGCGAACGCGGGCGCGGCGCACGTCGGATTCATGCATTCACCCGACCATCGGGCGAACATGCTCCTACCCCAGGGCCAACTGGCGGGGATCGGTGCCGCGTGTCTCAACGGAACGCTCATGGTCGTGGAGGACTTCGCGATCAGGATGGGGGCTCCGCTCCCGCCCGCCGGTCAGCCCGTGCCACCAATGAATCCGATCGTCGCACCCGAAACCACGGGAGCGAGCTGCTAAATACCAGCTGGTGACCTCCGCTCTGCGCTGCTCGCACGTCAGCCTCGAGATCGACGGGACGCGAATACTCGACGACGTCATGTGGGAGATCCGCCCGGGCGAACGCTGGGTCGTGCTCGGACCCAACGGCGCGGGCAAGACAACGCTGCTGCGTATCGCAGCCCTGTACCTGCATCCGACGAGCGGGACCGTGGACGTGCTCGGCCAGCGCCTCGGGCGTTGCGATGTGCGCACACTGCGGGAGCGCATCGCGTTCTCGTCACCGGCGCTCGCCTCCCGCCTCGAGCCCGCCATGACCGCCGCGCAGGTCGTGATGACCGCCCGCTACGCGGCGCTGGCGCCGTGGTGGCATCAGTACACCGTCGACGATCACGAGCGCGCGGTCTGGCTCCTCGAACGCTTTCGGTGCGCCGACCTGGCCGAACACAAGCTGCCGACACTTTCGGCCGGCGAGCGTCAGCGTGTGCTCCTGGCCCGCACACTGATGAACGATCCCGGGATTGTCCTGTTCGACGAGCCGACGGCCGGGCTCGACGTCGGCGGACGCGAAGAGCTCGTCGCCGACCTCACCGACTGGGCGCTCGATCCGGCTCGCCCGCCGCTCGTGCTCGTGACCCATCACCTCGAAGAGATCCCACCGGGATTCACGCATGCGCTGGTCATGGCGGACGGCCGCGTCACAGCGTCCGGCCCGATCGCAGACACGGTGACCAGCGCAATACTGAGCGCCGCGTTCGCGCTTGCGCTGCACGTCACCGAACGAGACGGCCGGTATGCAGCAAGGCTCGCATAGCCGGCGAGCGGACTTACGCGGAACGGCGCGCTTCTTCTTCGGTCACGAGCGTCGGCGCGACCTTCTGCAGGACGACCTCGCGGTCGACGATGCACTTCACGATGTCGGAACGCGACGGCAGGTCGTACATAACCTCGAGTAACGACTCCTCCAGAATCGCGCGCAAGCCCCGTGCGCCGGTCGCGCGCTTGAGAGCTTCGTCGGCAATCGCGTCGAGCGCGTCGTCGGTGAACACGAGATCGACGTCGTCGAAGTGGAAGAACTTCTGGTATTGCTTCACGAGCGCGTTCTTCGGCTCGACGAGGATTCGCATGAGTGCGTCCTTGTCGAGGTTGTGTACGACACCGACCACCGGGAGCCGGCCGACGAACTCGGGGATCAGCCCGAACTTCAGGAGATCCTCGGGCAACACGTCGGCGAGCAGACGACCGAGCTCATGATGGTCGTCGCCGCGGCGGACGTCTGCACCGAAGCCGATACCGCGCTTGCCGACTCGCGATTCGATCATCTTGTCGAGGCCGGCGAAAGCGCCCCCGCAAATGAACAGGATGTTCGTCGTGTCGATCTGGATGAACTCTTGGTGCGGGTGCTTGCGTCCGCCTTGCGGGGGTACCGACGCTGTCGTGCCCTCGAGAATCTTGAGCAAGGCCTGCTGCACACCTTCGCCTGAGACATCCCGGGTGATCGACGGGTTCTCCGCCTTCCGCGCGATCTTGTCGATCTCGTCGATGTAGATGATCCCGGTTTCGGCCTTCTTCACGTCGTAATCGGCGGCCTGGATCAGCTTGAGGAGGATGTTCTCGACATCTTCGCCGACGTAGCCGGCTTCGGTCAGCGCGGTCGCGTCGGCGATCGCGAACGGCACCTTCAACATGCGCGCCAACGTCTGCGCGAGCAACGTTTTGCCGCAGCCGGTCGGGCCGATGAGCAAGATGTTGGACTTCTGCAGCTCGACATCGGGATCGCCGTACGCGCCAGCTTGTACGCGCTTGTAATGGTTGTAGACCGCCACCGACAGGATCTTCTTCGCCTGCTCCTGACCGATGATGTAGTCGTTCAGGTAGCCGTAGATCTCACGTGGCTTGGGAAGGTCGTCGAAACGGACCTCGGTCCCTTGCGACAGTTCCTCTTCGATGATCTCGTTGCACAGATCGATGCACTCATCGCAGATGTAGACGCCTGGTCCCGCGATCAGCTTCTTGACCTGCTTTTGGCTCTTCCCGCAGAAAGAGCACTTGAGCAGATCTCCCCCGTCACCGAACTTCGCCACCGAAGCCCTCCTCGCCCCCGGCCTGATGCCGTTGCTAGTTGGTGCTCTCTGCCGACGGTACCGCAGCCAGCTCGCGATTCGTGATGACCTCGTCGACCAGTCCGTAATCGGCGGCGTCGATCGCGCTCATGATGAAGTCGCGGTCCGTGTCTTTCTTGACTCGTTCGACCGGCTGACCGGTGTGGAACGCGAGGATCTCGTCGAGCAGCTCGCGCATGCGGGTAATTTCGCGCGCTTGGATCTCGATGTCGACGGCCTGACCTGACGCGCCGCCGTGCGGCTGATGGATGAGGACCCTTGCGTGCGGGAGGATGAACCGCTTGCCGGGTGCACCGGAAGCGAGCAGTACCGCAGCGGCAGAAGCCGCCTGGCCGATGCAGATCGTCTGCACGTCGGGCTTGATGTATTGCATCGTGTCGTAGATCGCGAACAGTCCCGTGATCTCGCCGCCCGGCGAGTTGATGTACATGACCACGTCCTTGTCGGGATCTTCCGACTCGAGTATCAGCAGCTGGGCGATGATCAAGTTGGCGACGGTGTCGTCGACTGGGGTGCCCATGAAGATGATGCGGTCGTTGGCGAGCCGCGAGTACGGATCCCATTCCATGCGCCCGCGCGGCGTGTCCTGGATGAATCGCGGCATCGGCACGTACTGGCTGCGCATCGGCTCGGTCACGCCTCAGGCCCTTTCCTTGGTGGACTCGTCCTCGGTGGACTCGTCTGCACTCGACTCGTTCTCGTCCGCTGCGTCGCCGGATGACACTCCGTCGGGGCTCGTGAGATCAATCACGTTCCCCTCCTCGTCGACCACAGTTGCATGATCGATGAGGAAATCGAGCGCCTTCCCGCGCGCAACATCAGAGCGTACCGTCTCCAGCACACCTCTCCGTTCGAGGTCGCGGCGCACCTTTTCGACCTTCTGCTCGAGCTGCTTGGCGAGGCGCTCGACTTCAGCTCCGATCTCGTCCTCAGTGACCGAAATGGCCTCCTGCGCGACAACCGCGCGTAACGCCAAGTCGGCGAGCACCGCTCGGGCGGACCCTTCGCGCACGCCGTCGAGGAACGATTCTGGCTCCTGGTCGATAGCCTGGAGGTAGTCTTCGAGTGTCGCGTTCTCATGCGACAATCGGTGCACGAGGTCATCGATCCGATGGCGTGTCTCGCCGTCGACGAGCGCTTCGGGCGCGGGAATCGGCACGAGGTCGGCGACAGCTTCCAAGACCTTTTCCCGCGTTGCCATCCTTGCTTGTAGCCGTCGCACCGTCTCGAGCCGCCGGCGCAAGTCGGCCCGCAGTTCGCTCACGGTGTCGAACTCGCTTGCTTCGTCGACCCATTCGTCGGTGACCTCGGGCAACACCTTTCGCTTCGCTTCTTTCACGATGATGCGGAAGGTCGCCTCTTCGCCGGACGAGTCGCCGAACCGTTCGGGGAGCTCGGCAGTGAATTCGAGGATTGCGCCTGGACGCGTCCCTCGGAGTTGCTCGTCGAGTTGCGGCACGACCATGTCGGAGCCGACCCGGTAGAGAAAGTCGGTCGCGGTGAGACCCTCGACCGATTTGCCGTCGATCGATCCGGCAATGTCGATCGTTGCGTACGCGTCGTCGATCAGCGGGAGATCCGAATCAGTGAGATCGGCGAAGCGATCGCGGAGTCGGTCGACTTGTTCATCGACGTCTGATTCTCGCACCGGTTCGATCGGCAACTCGACGCGCAGTTCGTCATAGCCCATGAGGTGGACCTGCGGGCGCACTTCGACAACTGCCTCGAACTCGACGTCACCTTCTTGTTGACCCGCGGTCACTTCGATCTCGGGCGCCGCGATCACGTCGACGTCGTGTTCGGTCACCGCGTCGACGTAGAACTCGGGCAAAGAGTCGCGCAGCGCTTGCTCGCGTGCCATGTCGGTGCCGAGTCGAGCCTCCAAGAGCCGGCGAGGCGCCTTGCCGGGTCGAAAACCGGGGACGCGGACCTCGCGCGCCAATTTGCGGAATGCGGCGTCGATGGCCCGCTCGAACTCATCGGCCGGGACCGTGATGTGGAGCTTGACCTTGTTGCCCTCGACCGGCTCGACCGTGCTCTGCATAAGGAGGAGGCAGTGTATCGAGAGTGTTCATATCCACTTGGCTGCGAGCCGCCGCCTCGACGACGCGGCGAAGTCGCACAACATCCGGACCCCCGGGCTCCGTGCCTGGTCGATACGTAGGATCTCACCGTGATCGACCTCCGCGAACGCGTCGCCGTGGTCACCGGCGCCGGTCGCGGCATCGGGCGTGCGTATGCGTTGCGTCTGGCCGCGTACGGGGCGCGGGTCGTTGTGAACGACGCCGGCGTCGCGACGGACGGACGTGCCACCGACGAAGATCCAGCCCGCGTTGTGGTCGCCGAAATTCTCGCGGCGGGCGGCGAGGCAGTTGCGCAGCGGGGCGACATCGCCGACGCGTCGGTCGCCGACTCGCTGGTTGCCCTCGCACTCGACCGATGGGACCGTCTCGACGTCGTCGTCAACAACGCCGGCTTCGGTCGTGCGCGCATGGTGTTCAACCAGGCCGACGACGATTGGGACGACGTGATACGCGTTCATTTGCGCGGGACGTTCGTCGTCTCCCGGTCGGCGTGCCAACACTGGCGGGCACAAGCCAAGGAGCACGGCGCGACCTACGGACGGCTCATCAACACTGCGACGGGACTGTTGCTCTACGGCGGCGCCGGACAGTCGAACTATGTCGCCGCGAAGGCCGGGATCACTGCGTTCACCGAGGCGGTCGCGACCGAGATGGCACCGTACGCCGTGACGGTCAACGCGATCATGCCCGGCGCCAACACGCGGCTCGCGCGGATCGGTTGGCGCATGGCACGCGCGGCAGACGAAGCCCACAACACCGCGGACGGGTTCGATCCGCGCGACCCGGTTCACGTTGCCGAGTTCGGTTGCTTCCTCGCGTCGCCCGAGGCGGCCGGCATCTCGGGTCAGACCTACCAGGTCCACGGGGGAACGATCGAGCACATCCGTTCCTGGCAGGTGGAGCGCGCTTGGCGACGCAACGACCGTGGCTTCACCGCCGACGAGGTCGGGGCCACGCTCCCGCTCGACGCGCCGCCCAAGCCGGCCGACCGACCACCCGCCGAGTGGACCGCGGCCCGCCGAGGGTCACCGTCCGGGTAGGCCGCAGCTACAGGGCGCGGCCAGCAAGGTGGCCGTCGTAGATCGCTCGGTCCGCGAGCCTCGGGACGACCGCGTCGCCGACGCGTGTCAGCTCGGGCACTTCGCCGGCGAGGGCGTGGTAGAGCGCATCGTCGGCCACCCCGTGTGTGCGGATGACCATGTGATCGGCCGGCAATGTCTCAACCGCGTACGACAGGACGTCGACGACGGTGACGTCGTGGTCGCCGATCCCGACGACCGCGGTGTTCGGCCGCCAGCGGACGCCGGCGCGCACTGCCCGCGGCAACGCCTTGTGCATCGTCTCGGCGTCGAGCAGCAATGGTGAGTGCAACGGTGTCACGATCGTGACCTGGCGGCCACGTTCTGCGAGGAGGTGACCGATTCCGATCGCCTCGATATGCCCGATCGCGTCGAGGATCACCACCTGCTCACCGAGTGAGTCGGCTTCGACGAGGGCACGCTCGTGGTCCAATACCCAGACCTGATCGCACCCCGCGATCGGCATCGGGTGCGACTTCGACGGTGTGGACACCGACGCGTGACCACCGGTCGCGACGATCACCGCGTCCGGTCCGAACGCCAACACCCGGTCGACGTCGCCAACGACACCGACGCGCACGTCGACGCCGCGACGGGCGCACTCTTCGGCTCGCCAGTCGGCGAACGCTGACAGTTCGGAACGACCGGGCAGCATCGCCGCAAGTCGGATCTTCCCACCGAGTTCGCCGGCGCGTTCCAACAGCGTCACATCGTGGCCGCGAGCAGCGGCGACCCACGCGGCCTCGAGTCCAGCCGGACCGCCGCCGATGACGACTACCCGCTTGGGTGTGGCGGCGCGGGTCAACGTGCCACTTCCGAGCGTCGCCTCACGTCCGACACTCGGGTTCGTCACACAGGTGATCGGATAGCCCTGGGTGAGGTTCCCGTAACAGCCCTGGTTGCAACCCGTGCACGCACGAATCTCCGCGGTCCGTTGTTCGCGCGCCTTGTTGGTCCACTCGGGGTCTGCGATCAGCGCCCGGACGAGCGTCACCGCGTCGGCTTCGCCGCGTTCGAGGATCCCCTCCGCTTCGGCGGGAGTGAGAATCCGGTGGACGGCGAATACCGGCACGTCGGGGATCGACTTCTTCACGATCGCCGTTGCCCGCACACCGAGCAGATGCGGCGAGTACATCGGGCGGACCATGCCGATCCCGGAAGTGCCGACGCTCACGTTCACGAAGTCGACAAGGCCGGCTCGCGCGAGTTCGGCGGCGATCTCCGCACACTCGGCAGCGCCCAGGCCGTGCCCGTCGTGTGCTTCTTCGTCGCCGACCAGGCGAACGCCGACCGCGACCGCTCCGCCGACGGCCTCCCGAACCGACTCGAGTACCTCGACCGCGAAACGGAGCCGATTGCCGAACGAACCGCCATACTCGTCCGTGCGACGATTGTGCTCGGGGGAAAGGAATTCATGGATGAGATAGCCGTGCGCCCCGTGCACCTCGATGCCGTCGAAACCCGCGTCGGCTGCGTGGCGGGCGCTGCGACCGAAGTGCTCGACGACCTCGCGGATTTCGTCGCGTTCGATTTGCTTCGACGGCTCCATGTGGTTGGCGATACCCGACGCCGACCACACCGGCAGGCGAGACCACGTGGCGTGATTGACTCCGCCGTTGTGGGCCAGCTGCAAGAACGCAAGCGCGCCGTGGTCTCGGATCTGTTCGGAGACCCGCACCAGCAACGGGACGCATGCGGGATCCCACACCGCAGCGTTGTTGTGCATCTGGTACGCGGTGGTCGGATGCACCTGCGCCTGACCGGCGATCACCGTGCCGACCCCACCTCGTGCGTACTCGGCGAGGTATCGGCCGTAGCGCTCTCCGTAGAGGCCCGGCTCACCGTAGGTGCGGCTCGGTTCGGTGTACATCGTGAAGTGCGCGCCGCAGACGACGCGGTTACGCGCAACGACCGGTCCGAGGACGAGTGGCGAGAACAGCCGCGGAAAGCCCACCTCGTCAGACTGACACGCGACGTTCGCCAGAGCAGATCCGACCGGGAACGCAGCCGGATCGGTGGGTCAGTCGGCCTTGGGGCTGTCGGGCTTGGCGGCCGGCTTGTCCTCGGCGCCTTCCTCCAAACCCTTCTTGAACTCGCGTTGCGCCGACCCGAGCCCGCGGGCCAGCTTGGGCAGCTGCGAGCCTCCGAACAAGATAAGCACGAGAATCAAGATGATGGGCAGGCCCGACTCGAGGTCGAGCGCCAGGATCTCGGCGAGTGCAGAATGCATGTGGGTCCTCCTTCGCCGGTGGGGTCCAGTCTACCCAGCGACTGTCGGCTGTCCCCATCGGTTCGGAGCCACGACGCAGTCCGGATGACACGGAGCGGTCCGCGCCTGCGAAGAGGTACTTGATGCGGTTCGACTTCCTCGGGCAGATCGCGCTGGGAGAAGACCGACCGACGGTGAGCGCCCGCGGACATCAGCCGTCGCTGACCGTCGCCCGCCTCGTCCTCGAGCGGCCAACCCCGCTGCAACGCGATGAGCTGGCCGAACTGCTCTGGCCCCAAGATCGACCCGGCCACTGGGAGGGTCCTGCCCGGCAGGTCGTCTCGCGCGCCCGCGCCCTCCTCGTGGCAGCCGGGGCGCCGCCGACATGCATCACGTCTCGCGGTGGATGCGTCCAGCTCCACCTGTCCGGCAAGGTCGAGGTCGACATCGAGGTCACGTTTCAGGAGACAGCCGCGGCCGAGCAACTGCTGCACAGCTGCGACTGGGTGCGCGCGGCCGACATCGCGACGCACGCGCTCGAGCGGCTGCGCTTGCCGTTCTTCCCGGCCTCCGACGCCGCGTGGACAAGACGATGGCAAGACCGCGTGCGCGGCCAGCTACTCCGCACACTCCATACCGGCGCAGATGCTGCCCTCGGGGCCGGCGCTGCCGATCGTGCTGTTTCACTCGCCGAAGAGGCGCTGGCCATCGACCCGTTCGACGAGGTCGCGACCCGCGCGCTCATGTCGGCACACGACGCTCTGGGCAGTAGCGGGGAGGCGCTCACCGCATACGAGCGTTGCCGACGTCTGCTCGACGACGAGCTGGGCGTCCGCCCGGCGGAGGCAACCGAGGCTGCGTATCTCGCGCTGCTCGGGAGCGCGCCGCGCGCCAACGTTCGGACGGCAAACACGACCCGCCCGCCGGCCCGCTCGGAACCGTTGCCGTTCGTCGGACGTCACGCCGAGCTCGGCCGACTCGACGTCGACTGGAACGCAGTGCGCGACGGCGACGCCCGTGCAGTCGTGCTCGCGGGCGATCCGGGCATCGGCAAGACCCGTCTCGCAGCCCAGATCTCACAGGCCGCCCGGCGCGACAACGCGCTCGTCCTCTGGGGCGCCTGCCTGGCCGACGTCGGACTCCCCTATCAGCCGTTCGGCGACATCCTCGAACAGCTCGTGACCGCGCGCCCGTGGGTGATCGCCCGTCTCGGCTCGCTCACCGCTGATCTCACGACGCTCGTGCCCGAGCTGATCGAGCCCGCCACATCGGTGCGCGCCACCGACGAGAACGTTCGCACCCGATTGTTCCGCGCGGTACAAAGCGCGCTCGACCTGATTCTCACCGAACCGACCGTGATCGTCTTCGACGACCTGCAATTCGCGGACGAAGACGCTCTCGCGCTGCTGCGTCATCTGGCACCGATCTTCGCCGAGCGCGCATGCCTGCTGGTGATCACCGTTCGCAACGCCGAAGGCCCGGTCGCAGCCGCGCTCGCCGACCTCCACCGCCGACTCCCAACCACGACGCTCGGACTCCGCGGCCTGACTGTCGACGATCTCATCGAGATACTCGACCTCATCGGAGTCAAGCTCGCCGACGACAAGCAATCGGTCGCAACGCGGCTCGCGGCGAGAACCAGTGGCAACCCGTTCTACGTCACGCAGCTCGTTCTCGACGCGCAGACGACTCGCCGACCGTTCGACGCGGCCGCAGTGCCCGACGCCGTCGCGCAGCTCGTCGCACGCCGCCTCGACGCACTCGACCGCGACCTGACCTCGACACTCGCGCTTGCAGCCCTTGCCGGCGCGCAGTTCGACCTGGCGACGCTCGAGTCCTGTTCATCGATCGATCCGGAACGCCTCCTCGACATCGTCGAAGACCTCTCACGTCAACATTTCCTTGCGGAACAAGGCCCCGACCGCTTCACCTTCGCGCACGAGCTCGTACGCGACGCAGTGCTGGCTACCGTCAGCGATACGCGACGTCGGCGGCTCCACCGTCGCCTCGCCGAGGTGCTCGCCGCGAGTGATGCCGACCCGACACTCCTGGCACACCACTACCTGGGCGCCGGGCCCGGGTCTGCACGCGACGCGACCCGCACCCTCCTCGAGTCCGGCAACGCAGCGTTGGCTCAAGCCGCCTGGTCGGTCGCTCGTCGCCAGTTCGCGACCGCGGCTGAGCTCGCGTCGGATGTGGACGAACGCTGCGACGCCCTCATCGGCGTCGGACGCGCCGAACGGGCGCTCGGAAACGCCCGCGAAAGCCGCACGGCCCTCGAAGCCGCGCTGACGCTCGCTCGATCCGATCAACGCGGTCGCCGCGCCGCGCAAGCGACACTGGCGTTCGTCGGAGGCGGCGGCCGCGGCGTGGCCGTGGATCTCGAGGACGCCGAGCGCGCCGCGCTTCTTCGGGACGCGTTGGACGGACTGCAAGATGACGACGTCGACCTCCTCGTCGCGGTGTTGGCCGAGCTTGCGCTCGCGCTCGTGCTCACTGACGCAAAAGACGAACGCGACGCGCTGGCGCAACGTTGCCTGCGCGAGGCGAGACGTGCACATGACACCAACGGCCTCGTGGTCGCACTTCAAGCCCGGCGCATCGCGCTCATGGGACCCGACGGCACCGTCGCCCGCGTCGCGGACGGCCGCGAGGCCCTCGCGCTCCCTGCGCGTGAAGTCGCGGCCGAGCATCGCCTTGCCGCACAACTCGGCCTCGTCGAAGATCTGCTGGAACTCGGGGATCGGGCTGGCGTGGACGAGGCGATCCAACACGCTCGCGTCCTCGCGGACCAGCTCGAGCACCCGTACTGGTCGTGGGCGACGACGAGCTGGCGCGCACTCATCGCTGTCGTCGACGGTCGATTCGACGACGCGGAAGCGCTCGCGTTCGAAGCACTGGCCTACCAAGCGCCCGCCGAACACCCCGAAGCCCTTGCCGCGCTCGGCGTCAACCTCGTCGATATCCGACTGTTCCAAGGTCGCGCAGCCGAGATGCTCGACTTGTTGCACGAGGCCGCCGAACAAAACCCGCACATTCCTACCTATCGCGCGGTGCTCGCTTTGTGTTGCTCGCACGCCGGAGCGCTCGATGCGGCGCGAGACGCATTCGAGCAGCTCGCCGCCCGAGACTTCGTGCTTCCTGCCGATTCGAACTGGTTGCTTGCCGTCGCGGTGCTCGCCGATACCGCGGCGACGCTCGGCGATCGCGAACGCGCACACACATTGGTGCGTCTTCTCGCTCCGTACAGTGATCGACACGTGGTGCTCAACTGTTTCGGCGGCGGTGGCGCCTACTGGGGTCCCGTCGCGCATCACCTCGGCCGCCTCGAAGCGCTGCTGGGCCGGCCGAAGCACGCACACGAACTTCTTGAACGCGCCATCGGAGCAGCCGAGGCGTTAGGGGCATTCGCGTTCGCCACGACCTCGCGGGAAACACTCTCGGCGCTTGACAGCGACTGAGGAAACGACACGCTGGGCTCGCTGCTCACGCCCGACCGTGCAACGGTAGGCTGATTGGCACCCCGGGGAGTAGCGCAGTCCGGCAGCGCATGACGTTTGGGTCGTCAAGGTCGGGGGTTCAAATCCCCCCTCCCCGACTCCTCCAGAGACACCGTCGTGCGCCCCTGTTCGTTGTTGTCATGATCTGTGTGTCCTCCGCAAGCACTGAACGTCACGAACGCGGACACGCAGATCGACGCGAGTACCGTCTCTCACCGTTCGCGGGTGTAGCTCAATGGCTAGAGCACCAGCCTTCCAAGCTGGTGATGCGGGTTCGATTCCCGTCACCCGCTCGCCCTATTCACGCTGGTCAGATCGCCGGGAGCACTCTCACTGTGCGCGTGCGCGCCCAGTTCAAGACCCTCAAGTACTGCCCGGCGTTCCCCGACCGGTTCGGTTCCATCCAAGACGCCCGCACCTTCTGCGCGGCGTTCTTCACCTACTACAACCACGAACACCGCCTCACCGGCATCGGGCTGCACACGCCCGCGTCCGTGCACTACGGCACCGCCACCGAAATCCGCGAACAACGCGCCCTCGTCCTCGACGCCCCGCCTACAACACCAACCCGACCCGCTTCGGCCACCGTCGACCCGAACCACCGAAACTCCCCACCATCGCCTGGATCAACGAACCATCACGCGAAGCACTCATCCAAAACGCATAACCAACGACTGTCTCAAAATCCTTGACACGTTCCGGTGGCCCGCTTCACTGTCCAGACGAGCGTTGATCGTCCCGTGATGTCCGATGGGCTCCTGGTGCAGAACCGGAGTGACAACAACAGCCGAGGGAACTCGATCCACCGAAACACCGAACACACGGGGTTCGAAGGACTCGGACGACTTTACAACCATACGGGACGTCCCGTATGGTTATCCCATGCCGAGGCGCCGATCCGCTGCCGTGGACGCATCGATCGCTGATGCCGCGATCGGCTTGCTCCGCGAGGTGGGATACGCCAACTTGACGATGGGGGAAGTCGCCAGACGGGCAGGGGTAGGCAAGGACAGCCTGTACCGCCGCTGGTCTGGCAAGGCTGCTCTGGTGCACGAGGTCGTCTTCGGGCGTTACCCGAGCGGCTATCGAGATGCTCCTGCGACGGGGTCGCTGCTCGGTGATGTTGAAGCGCTGACCACGATGTTGCAGGACGCGAACACAACGCCCGAAGCCGTTGCGGCAATACCGGGACTGCTCGGCGAACTCGGACAGGCCCCGGCCCTCGAAGCCCGGCTGCGGGACCAGTTCTACGAGCCGATGCGGGCCGGGTTTGCGGCGGTGATTGATTCGGCTCACGCGCGTGGGGAGACGACGGTAGCGGTCGCACCGGAACTGGTGGCCGACGTGCTCGTAGGGACGATTTTGTTCCGCCTGAGTCTGCTGAGAATGGAAGCAGACGCATCGTTTCCGCGCGAACTCGCCGAGTTCGTCGTGCGCGCGTTGACCCCTTGTACTCCTTCCAGCCAACCGAACCCACGATCACGGAGGAGATAGCCCAATGAGTCATGTCGTGCGAGCAGAGGCGCAAAGCTCCGCCCCGATCGAGACAGTGTGGCAATTACTGAGCACGGTTGACACTTGGCCAACATGGTCCCGTCACAAGGTCGCTCGCCTCGAGCGCGACGGGAGCCCGACTCCCGACGGGGTCGGTGCCATCAGGGTGCTCGGTGTCGATCCCAGCAAACCGTCCAAGTGCAATCGCGAAGAAGTGGTCGCCTTCGACGCCCCAACCCACTTCGGATACACGTTGTTGTCAGGCCAACCATTGGACGACTACCGCTCCGACGTCCGGCTCTTCGCGCTGCCCAGTGGCGGAACGCGGATCACCTGGGAGTCACACTTCGACACACACCGTCGAACAGGATGGTTCTGGGTCCTGGTCGTACGTTGGATCCTCAAGCACTGGTCGGCCGACCTCGCAAAGGGGGCCGAACAGTTGGGATCCGGCCCGAACCGGCCGCGCTCCACGCACGGGACATCGCTCTGAAGGGCCGCAAACCGGCACTCGTGATCGCCTCCGGCCGGCGTTCCGAGGCGCCAACCGCGACTCCGGGTAGCGCAATCCCATGATCAGGAGCGGCACCCGACCTGATCTATGAATTTGTTGGTCGCTGTACTTTCCATGGTGATGACGTGGCTTGGAATCGTCCTCGTTCGGGGACGATTCTCCGCGGCCCCTTTCCTGTACTGGTCGATCGTCAACGCGCGCCGCGCGGACGTTTCGTGTCGATTGCACCATGAATGACGACGAGTTGCCGGCGTCCACTCCGATGCCAACGTCGTTGACGACTGACCGGCTCATCATGCGGCCCTTCTCGGTCGACGACGCGCCGCTCCACGCCGAGATGATCTCGGAACGTGGACCGGGTGCCCGCCACTACGGCGCCACCGTCGCCGCCGTCGAACACATCATTGCGCGGCTGCTTCGGGAAGCTACCGAGCACGGCTTCGGCCTGTATGTGCTCGAACGTGTTGGTGATGCTGGCTTCATCGGTTACTGCGGGCTGATCGTTGGCGACGGGAGCATCGGTGAGCCGGAGATCGCCTACGAGCTCCTCAGTCGATTCCACGGACGCGGGTATGCGACCGAGGCTGCTTCGGCCGTCGTCGAGGCCGCGCGCGCGACCGGCCGACGTCGTCTCGTCGCAGCAGTCGATCCGACCAACGCCGCATCGTTCCGTGTCCTCGAAAAGGTCGGGTTCGCGCCGGTCGTCCCGGCGGTTGACGAGCACGACGGTCACGTTGAATGGGAGTGTCTTCTCTGACGTGTCGGCGGCCTGAGACGCGTACTGGATTTGAAGCTCGAAGTCGTCGTTGTCCCGGTCAGTGATGTCGACGCCTCCAGGATGTTCGACGCGGATCAGCTCCCCTTCAACGTCGACGTCGATATGTCGGCAACGCCGACGATGCGGATCGTCCAGGGACCCGCCGGGCTCAGGATGTTCGGCGACGTTCGGGACCGGGCTGTCGTCGGGGACTCCCGGATTCGGTTCGACGAAGCGCAGACGCGGCGACGCGAGAACGCGCGCTACGCAGAGTTCGCGAAATTGCTGTTCGCGTGTAATTCATCGCGACGGTCGCCTCGAGTGCTTCGTGGCGGCGGGCGACCGAGTGTTTCTGGCAGCTGGGTCAGGCGGCGCCAGGGCGCGTCCTGCGCTTGAGCGAGCAAACGTTCTGTGCCACCCAACCGGTTCGATGGCACCCAACCAGCAAGAGTCGGCATGACGACTGATGCGTTAGAAATCGTGCATGGCGAAATCATCGACGCGGCTCGTGCTGATGTGCGGGCTTCCAGCCTCGGGCAAAACGACACTTGCTCGTCAGCTCGCACCCAAAATCCCTGCCATCAGGCTGGACAAGGACGATTGGACGACCGAACTGGGTGGTGATGTGTGGGATGAAGAATTTCGAGGACGGCTCGAACGTCAGCTGTGGGTGCTCTCCCAGGATCTCCTCGCGCAGGGCCAGAGCGTGATTTTGGAGTGGGGCCACTGGGCACGGGTTGAACGGGATGAGAAACGACTCGGAGCGCGAGCGTTGGGGGTGGGCGTCGAACTTCATTACCTCGATGTGCCCTTGGAGGAGTTAATCGAGCGAGCTGAGCGTCGCAATTTATCGGGCGAGTGGCGAGCCTCGCCCATGACACGGGCTCACTTTGAAGAGTGGGCAACGATGTTTCAACCTCCAGACGAGGAGGAGATCCTGTTGTTCGACGGGCCCATCGCCGAAGATTGATGTCGTCGAAGCCGTGATGCCCGCCGCGCGAAGCGCGACGGTCAACGCGCTCGCGTGAGAGATCGTCGCGTGACGTTCGCGATCGACGTGTCGCGGTCAGTCGGACGGGACAACCGAACGACAGCGATGCGCTCGGTCCGGAACCTGGCTCACAAGCCAACCTGGGGCGCATGCCCACGGCCGCGCTCCTCATCCGGTGGGGGAGCGAGCCGCGCCGTCGATCTCCAAGCCAAACGTTCTTCGAGCGGTGAGTCGAAACAACCGATGTGGAGTGTGGGGTTCGACCCTGACCGTTGACCGGTGCGAGCCCGGGCCCGGCACGCGTGGCTTCGGACCGCGAAGCCCTACCCGGATGTGGCGGGTCAGCCGATGAGCAAGCGAGCACCAAGCTCTGCTGCGTCGAGATCGACGAGGTCGTGGTTGCGCTCGGCCCATCGACCTGAGGCGAGGTCAGAACGGAGGTGCTGCACTGCCCTCCGCTCGGCGTCCGGCCCGACTGCGGCCCAGACCGAAATTCCGCGACGGACATGCTCGTCGAGGTACGCCTCGGGCCGGCGCCAGTAGGCCTCGAAGAAGCCGTCAGCGCAGTCCCACGGGATGGGCACTGGTTCCATCCGGGCTCCGATCGCGCGGGCCAGCCCGGTCAGCGATGCCAAGACTTTGCACGCTCTCAAGGCAGGGACCTCGGGCAGGTAGTCACGAGTCAGCCAGAACTGGCCCGGGTCACTGGTGTCGAACGTGAACACCACGACGCGGCGAGCAACGCGCCGCATCTCGCGCAGGCCGGCGATCGGGTCCTGCCAGTGATGAACGGTGGAAAAAGCCATCGCGGCGTCGAAGGACTGATCGTCGAATGGCAGGTGTTCGGCAGATCCAGCCAGGCACGGCGCTGCGTCGGGGTGGCGCTGCGAACGCATGAGCGCCGACGGTTCCACCGCGAGAACGTGGCGGTCGGGGGGCTCATATGACCCGGTGCCGGCCCCGACGTTCAGGACCGTCCGGGCATCGCCGAGCGCGGCCCAGATCCGCGCGGCGATCCGCGGCTCGGTGCGCCGAGTCACGGCGTAGGTGGCTCCGATGGTGTCGTACAACCGCGCGCTGGACATGACAATGCCTCTCTGCCGGTCGCCGCCGTCGGTCCCCGCACACCCTCATGTTCCCGCCCAGTGATCGTTCAACGTGTGTCACGCGTAGCGGCGTCTCGTAGCGTCGACGGTGCCGGTCGATGACCATGACGTGCGACGCTCCACTTCAACGCGACACGGGCTATCACCGAACGCGAGCCCCGAGACCTGCGCGATCGTCGCTCGACGCAGACGAACGATCGAGCGGCGACGATCCCGAACACGGTCGGTCTCGACCTTGACCGCGTCCTGTTGTCGCGCGAATCGAGTTCCGCGCCGAAGAAGACGCGACGGGCGCGACGTCCGGCGGGTGATGCCTGCCGGCCCAGCACCTTCAGGAACGCCCGCGGTAGTTGGGGATGTTCATCGTGGATTCGGGCCAGACGCTCTGAGGTTCGGGGTCAACGGTAGCGGCGCTGCGCCGCCTCGCGGGAGCCATCCGTCAACCTCAGATTGATGACTGAAATCTGGCAACGTCGGATTGACGCCGCCTCGGGTCGCACCGCCCTCCTGGCGTCCACGCGCGGCCGCCCTCCCGGGTCCGGCTCATCGTCCTCACCGGGCGCATCGCCAGGGCCTCGGGCGTCACCCGTCAGTACCACCTCTTTGTACTACTTGTACCCTTACACCGGGAATGCGAGTATTGCGACCAGATGGGCGTCTTCACAGGCCCGTCGGGCGCGACCCGTCGCCCTGGCCGGCGGCGGGCCGCGACGCGTCGGAGAACAGAACCTTGACCGAATCGGTCTAGGCCCAATACCGTTCAGTTAGCTTGGACGATCGTTGCGGTGGGTGGGCCGGTGGGTTGTGGCCAGTGGTGATGTCGGGCGCGTTTGACGTGCCATTTCGGCATCTTGCGTTTGATGAGTCGTGGGTTCGCTCGGCGCCGTCGGGTCGGGTTGAGTCGACGACACAACAGCGTGATGGCGTGTCGCCATCCGTGATCAGTGTCGTGAGGGGGAAAAATCGCGCGCCGCGGTGATGCTGCGGCGTGCGATGCGAAGCGCGGCGACGAAACTGACCCGGTCGGGATCGACGTCGGCGTGTGCGGCGGCTTCCCACATGAGGGTGCGGATCGCGTAGTGGCAACAACAATGTCCCCAGATCTCTTGGAGGACAAGGTCAGGTGACTTCGAACGGAGCACGGTGCGGGCGCCGCGCTGGTGGGTTTTGAGTTCGTCGAAGACGCCTTCGATCTCCCAGCGCTGCGCGTACGCGACCGCGAGCTCGACCGCGGATGCTTCGTCGGGGTCAAGGATCGTGGTGAACAGCCGGTAGGTCTCGTCGTTGGGTCGTCCATCGTCGATCTGATAGTCGATCACCCGGATCGTCAACGGTTCGCTGTGACGTCCGGCGTTCCCCGATGCGCGGAACCCGGCGAGCCATGACCCGTCGGAGAGCGTCTCGAGATAGCGCGGTTTCATGTTCGACGTGGCACGCCACAACAAGTCGGCGCCGGTCGCGACTCCCCGGTTCCAAAGGGGAAATCCGCAAATCCCGCGATCGGCGAGGACCAGCATCCCCGGCTGGAGTCGATCGATCAGCTCACGGGCGAGGGTGTTCTCGCCGGTCGTGTACGCGCCCACCACCGCGTCGAACATCGCATGCGTCCCACATTCGGCGATCGCGACCAGTCTCGCTTGGGGAAACGCGGCCTGTTCGCCCTTGTTCACCCCGGGACGTCCGAAATACTCGACGTTCTCGGGCGTATCGGCCACGTCCAAACATGTCCCATCGATCGCGACGAGCCGCCGGCCCGCCAACCACGCGCCCGGCGCGCCGGGCTCAGCCAACGGCACCGCGACCCGTTCGAACAACCCCGCAACCGGCGCAGCACCCAGCCGCGCGCGGGCCTGGAAGATCGCCGACTTCGATGGCAACACGACCGGTTCCTCGACCGACGCCCACGACAGACCATCGGTCAACAACGACA
>Ga0182024_10005252_pt1 | contig 29139 bp, 26 predicted proteins | sample P32metaG_FD_120480 | JGI IMG/M metagenome (GOLD analysis project Ga0182024, IMG submission 120480) | Permafrost microbial communities from Stordalen Mire, Sweden - P3-2 metaG (Illumina Assembly) | ecosystem: Environmental > Terrestrial > Soil > Wetlands > Permafrost | place: Sweden: Stordalen...
AGGGCTGGGCCGATCCCATCCTCTGCGCTGCCAATTGCCTCTGTCGCTGAAGCAATGCTTCCTCAGCCTGCGGTGCGGATTCACGCTGCGCTTGTTCAATCGTTTTCTGAAAATCTGTAACTTTGTCTGCATTCACGGGCAGGATGTTCTGCGACGGTGATGTCTGTGGATTCGTTGGAGGCGCGGGCCGCTTGTGGCCGGTGAGGGCCATGACCAGAACCATGAGCAGGGCGAGTCCGACTAAGAGAAATGCTTGCAGATTCTTGGGGACGAGTCCTGCTGGCTTTGGAGCTTTGTCTTTGATTGCCTGGTCCATAAAATCCTCACTCACTCGCTCGGGCCTGTGCTGTTGATCGGCGGTTGAAAGTGACCCGTTTCTTGCCGACGACCAAATAGCCGCTGTCAACGATCTTCGGGACGATGTAGACGCCGTTTTCGTAGTCGAAATTGACGAGGTTCGGTTTGCCGTCTTTCATCTCGTAGATCGCGGGCCGCTCGCTGGCGGCGGACTTGACGTAGGTAAAGCTATCGTCGTGGTAAATCTCGGAAACGAGAAAGGGTGCGAGCCGGGCTTTTTTGTCGAGGTCGTAATCGAATTGGAGTTTCGTGGGATAGTTCTGCTTGTAGGCAGAAATCTGAGATGTCATCTGATCGAGCGTGCGTCTTTTCTGTTCGGTTAGCTGGCTACGAAGGTCGGACACCTCACTCTTGTAGGCTTCAACCTCGCTGGCGCGGACGTACTTTGAGGGCACGATGTTTCCGGCAAGTCCTGGGCCGTCACTGGGCGTGACGAACACCTTTAGGTCCGGTTCGGATCCTGGTTGCTTGCTTATCTCCGTCAGCAAGAACGAATAAAGGTGCCCACTAGCCGTGACCAAGTTGAGATTGCTACGGATTCCCACCTGGGCAGGGTGCAAGTAGCAAAGATTGTGAGCGCCGTTGATGACCCAGAACTCTTTGTCACCCGTGGTGAAGTCCAAGATTTCTTCATCAGATGGCAGGACGATCAGAGTCGAGAAGCGGACCTTGGCGCGAATCGGAATGATGTCGGTCTGAGAATATTTCACGACTCGCGCGCCGTTGTCGGCGTGAACGAGCGAGAACGGACATAGGCATACGAGCAGCACCACAGCGCGGCAAGCGAGCATTTTCATAACGAACCTCCAGCGGAATCCTTTCTTGCTTCGGACGAAGCCGGATGAACTCCGGCCAGAACTTCCAGACCTTTCTCGAAACCGTAGGTGGCGAATGCCTCGTCACGCTTCCGGTTGTCGAAAGGGTCATTGGTGTAAAGCCAATAGCTTTTGGCATCGACATTGAGATTGGCGACTTTCGACGTATCTGGCGTCTTGATGAGCATCTGCTGCTTAGGGATTAGGCTGGCGATCAGCTCGATCTCGTGATCGTTTAGGTGGAAGTGCTGCTGGTAAAGTTCCCGGTCCATCTCGGGATTGGCCAGGAAAATCCTGCTGACGCAGCTTTCGAGAATCACGTCGAGGATGTCGGACTTCCGCAGTTCATCGAGCGATTGCGTCGAGAGCACGAGCGCCGCGTTGTGCTTTCGCCACGTTTTGAGGGCTTCAACGATGTAAGCCCGGATGCTGGGATTTTTTAGGAATACCCAAGCCTCGTCTATGAAGAAGGCTTTGAAGACGTGGCTGATCTGAGGATCACGAATGATCGTGTCGGCGCGATGCAGAACATAGAAGAGGAGGGGTTCCAGCACTTGCGGGAACTCCCGCATCCCCTGGAAGTCGAGACACTGGAAGCGCGAGAAGCTGACATTGTCCTCGGCGTTATCGAAGAGGAACCCGAACTGACCGCCCTGCTTCCATTTGTAGAGGCGGCTGTCCAGGTCGCGGCGGAGCGTGTTGCCCAGCGTGCCTAGGGTATGGAGGGTCGGGTCGTCGAGTTCGTAAAGGTTCTGAATCTGTTCGTACAGTTCACGCTCTTGGCTGCCACTGAGGGCGTCGCCCTGCGATTCCGCGAGAACCCGAACGAAGATCGTCAGAAAGTCGAGATTGCGTTTCGATGGCGTTAGCGCGAAAGGATTGATCTTGAAATCGCTGGATTCGATGCCCACTTTGAGGTAAGAACCGCCGAAGAGCTGCGTGAGGCTCCCAAAGCTTCCTCCCAAGTCGAAGATGAACGTGTAGGGCTCGTATTTCTGCAAATTGGTGATCAGAAAATTCAGTAGAAAAGATTTGCCCGATCCGGTACGGCCGAGAATGACGGTGTGGGCCACATCACGGTGGTGCAGATTCAAAAAATACGGCGTGTGATGGCTGGTTTCGAGAACCGCAAGATATTCCTGCTTCAGATGCGAGTTTTCCCGGTCGCCGGTGTGCAAGGTAAACAAGAACGAGTAGTCCGCGTAATTCGTGTTCGTGACGAGCAGTCGGCGTAAGTTGAACGCCGTGTTGCCCGGCACAGTGGCGAGATAAGCGTTGAGTAGGTTGTAGCGCTCCTCGTAAAGCTGGGCGTCATGAACGCTGAACACCTTATAAAACTCTGCGCAAGCCGCCTGGACCTTCGCCAAGTCGAGGTCGTAGACGACCACCGTCAAGGAGAATTCACCAAAGTAGTTGCCCTTAACTTCCAATTCCTTTAGGGCTTCTCCGAGACTGTGGATTTGGGCCTCCTTGGAATCGTCGATGAGAAGGTCCTGCGCTGCTGGCCCCGCGTCCGAGGTATTCAGATAGCTCACGAACGACTGCTTCGTATTGTGAAAGTGGCGTCTGCGCGAGTGAATCCGGCTGCGGGTCTTGTCGGGCTCTTCTTTCTTCCATTCGGTTGCGACAAAGAAATTGGCCTGAACTTCCAGAAGCTTCTGGAAGATTAGAGGAAGGCTCTGTGCTGACGGCTCTTTGAGCGTCAGCACGCGCACATAGTAGTCATCCACACGGAGAAATCCGCGGTGACACTCGATGTGGGACTCACACAGATAGTAGTCAAGGAATGTGTCGTGTTTGAGCCGCGCAGATTCGAGTTTGTGCGGAGCAAAGTTGAGAATCTGCTTCAGAAAGCGGAATGCCTGCTGCTTGTCGAGGAGTTCAACCGGCAGGAAATCATTGACCTGCACGATGAAGCTGGAAACCTTTTGCATAAGGACGGCCTCCGCCGCCCTTATCTCGTCTCCGACCAGCGCAACTTGCTTTTCCGTTGAAAGCAGCGCCTTGAGCTCGCTCATGGACCGCTTCAGGTCGGAGTTGCCGGTGGCCAGGATGCGGGAGACTGTTCTTTTCGCCGGAGGGCTTTCCAGCAGCACGACGAAGTAGATCGTCAGGCCATACAGGCTATGCGCCTTGCCTTTGAGATAGGCGATTCGACTCTCGATAGCTGCGTTTACGATCGGATTCTCGTGACTCTTGCTTGGAATAGCTGGATTGCTGCCTTTGAAGAGGTACTGATAGATGCGGCATTTATCGTCCAGGATCTTGAATGCCGACTCCAGTCGCTTGGTGTAGTTGTCGATCTCACTGGCGGTGAGGCATTCATAATCCACTCCCTTGACGCCCAGAACGACTCCAACGTCCCCGGCCTTGGTCAGAAACGTGTGTTCGTCCACGAAACCGAACAGGTTGATCTGGTCGTTCAGCGAGCCTGCTTCCCGGTAGCCCTTCCGAGCAGTGGCCAGCCTAAACATGGCGCACCTTCCGAACTGGAACAGGCGCAAACTTCATCGGATCGTACTGGCGGTGGGTCTTCGACGAATTGAGCAGAAGGCGGAGAATCTGCGGATCGGTCTTGGTAGCCCAGCGCGCAAACCAGTACAGCAACGAAAACATCAAGATTCCGCCAAGAAACGTGTGCAGCAGGTTGAAGACCGCTGCTCCCATGACTAGGGCAAAGAAGAACAGCTTCCTCTCCGCTCCCATGAGAGTCAGAGGAGCATTGAGCGCTCGGAATACGAGATTGCGTCTTCGTTCCATCGTCTCCTCGCAGGGCGAACGGCGTTTCCTGATCACGGGAACAGCCAAGACATGAAGTTCACCGCCCCCACGGCCATTCCCACGCCGAAAATAACGCCGGCCAAGGTGCGCTTGGCCCCACCCTCGCCAAAGGCGAACATCAGGCCGCCCACAACGATGGCAACCAATGCCAGCCCGGTGGCGATTGGGCCGGTAAAGGCTGCTTGTAGCGCCTGAACGGCCTGCGTCCAGGGAGAGCCGCCCTGTTGGGCGAAAACTTCATCCGCCAGAGCCAGACAGGTGCCAAATGTCAGCGCGCCCTTTTTCAGAAACCTGTTCACCGGTCGCACTTTTGCTTCTGTAGTCGTCAGATTTGAACTTTCAGCCATTGCAAACCTCCGGAGGACCTACCGTCAGGCCATTTAGATATATGACTACACCAATCAGTAAATTGGTTGTACATATATATCTATAATTTCAATCTAACCCTGGAATCCAGGAAATGTTTCGGCGTCAGTTTGGAGAAATCGGAAGCGTTTGGGATGACCCTGGATCGGGCCAATTATGGAAAGCTCAGAACCACCTCTTCGCGACGGACATAACTAGGCAGATTGGGACAGGACGCGCTTGGCCGCATTCAAGGCGCGCTCAACAATGAAGCGGCTCATACTGACTCCTTCCTTCGCGGCGGCCTTCTCGATGCTGGTCTTTTCCTCTTCGTTAAGCAGAATCAACATCCCCTTGTTGTTTCCGGTCTTGGGCCGTCGGGCTCGCGAGACACCAGGGGACATCTTACGCTTGGGTCTCTTCATCTCCCCCTCCTGCGCTGGTTTGTCGCGTGGATTATAGAACGATTCGCCCTGTGGCAAACGGGGTGAGAATGCATCTTCGTGATCACGAGTTTCGATTTTAGCTGATACGACAGTCCTATATCTATCAAGACTTCCGTTTCCGACGTGGCAGCGTCGTCTTGCCAGAAGATGAGTAGCTTCGGCCTGTGATCTTGTGCAATCTTTTCTTGCTGGGGAGGTTCGTAGCTGTACGGGTGACGAATTGGGACGCAGTGAGGCCAAGTTTCCGGGCTGCTTGCGTTATGAGAGCAATCTCTTCCTGGGTTGCCTCTACCCGGACCCTAACCACGAGCCACCTCCTGAACTTTGGCCCTCCGCTCTCTCCCGGATTCAAGGTGCAGGGGCACACTGGGCTGGAGGCGGCGGCTGGCAAGGCATTTGAACGGTTAGAACCCAGAGTTGCCGGGAAAGTTTCTCGGTTGGGAGCCGAGAGGCTTATTTTTGAAGGGAGGTTCGTCGTGGCGGCAGACGAAACAAGCCGCCGTCTACTGCGAAGCCGTTGGGCTGCGGACGGCGGCTTGGCCCCCCTCAAATCAAGGTGGTTGGGGAGAAAAACCAACGGAAGTCGTACTACTTTTCGGTTACTGCGGAAACGGTGCAGAGCGGGAATGGGGAGGCTCCTAGGCTGCCATCGGGGCAGCCGCGCCCTCCTCGGGGGCAATGCCCACATAAGCGCTAACTTAAGGAACGGGCTTGGTGATGGCGGCCCTATTCTTAGTGAATGCTTATCGCCAAAGAAGACTGGAAGGTGCTTGCGTCGTTATTTCCTGCAGGATGGCAGAAAATGGCGTGGCAGTCGGGTGCGGTCGAGAGATTGCGTAGGTTTTCTTCGCCCGACGTGCTTTTGCGTACGTTAATGCTGCATGTAGCGTGGGGTTACTCTTTGCGCGAGACGGTTGTGCGGGCGAGGTTGGCGAACTGGGCGGACATTTCGGATGTCGCATTGCTCAAACAACTGCGCAAGAGTGAGGCGTGGCTCCGTTGGATCTGTATCGCATTGCTTCGGGAAAACGTCGCGTATCGGCTCAAAGAAGCCACCAGTCGCACCCTCCGGATTGTCGATGGCACGATCGTCAAAGAGCCAGGCAAGACGGGGAGCCAATGGAGGATCCTATACAGCATCACACTGCCGAGTTTGGTGTGTGACTTTTTCGACGTATCTCCTACGATTGGCGAAGGTAGTGGCGAGTCATTCAACCGTCTGCCTCTGGGTCCGCACGAACTTATTCTCGCAGATGCCGGCTACTGCTCAGTCTCCGGGATTGAGTATGTATGGCAACATGGTGCTGATGTATTGGTTCGCGTTAACCCTCAGAGCTTCGTGCCGTACTCTGCATGCGGCAGGCGTCTCTCTCTCCTTCCGCGATTACGCACTTTGTCCAAGGCGGGGCAATTCGGCGAGTGGCGGGTTTTCTTGCACGGTCAGGGTTGTTCGTTTGCAGGGCGGTTATGTGCAGTACGGAAGGGCGACCGCGCGATTCAACAGGCTTATCGGCGGTTGCGGCGCAGGGCTAGTAGAAAGCAAATGATCACGAGGCCGGGGACACTCGAATTTGCTAAGTACGTGATTGTGTTTACTACTCGCTCAAGCGGTTCGACCGCGGACGTTTTGGAATCCTACCGTACGCGTTGGCAAATTGAACTGGCATTTAAGCGAATGAAAAGTCTTGCACAACTAGGGCACGTGCCCAAGCACGACGAACGCAGTTCCCGCGCTTGGCTTTATGGGAAATTGCTTGTCACGCTCCTAGCACAAAAATTGATCCGCGTCGGACGCGATATTTCCCCCTCCGGCTATCCATTCTCGGAGAGGCGGACCGGTTAGTCCGTCGCGGGAATTCACTTTCGCCCTTCACCAGATACAAGAAGCTATCGAACCCCAAATCGCGTTTCAGGAAACGCTTTACTCATGGAATCAGATCGCGTTTGCCCTGTCAGAAAGGTCCCGGAAGCGACGCCTTCAACTGAAAGAGTGGCACGGCTAATTCCGTGCCCTTGTCTTATCTCCATATTTCGGTCACTCCCAAAGTATCTCGCTATGAGGGAGGACGTCCGCGCCGAGACGAAAGGAACTCCAGATTGATTCGGAGAACTTATACAGTTCGATATCTTCCCAGCTTCCCCGAGGACTGGCGGCGTAGCGATCGCCTGTGTCAGCGGTTCGGCGTGCAAGACAACGCGAACGGCAGACTCTTGGCTGCCAAGTCCTGCGTCTCCAAAACCTTTTTCGGTTACGTCTCTCCGCTTCGTCAATTCTTGCTTCGTCACGCCTGAAGAAATGAAAGCCTCGATGCCCTAAAAGAGTCCAGTTCGAAACGAGGAATCGTAGAAACGTTAATCATTCAGCCGCGGCACTCCCTTGCCCCATGTCTCCGGAGGTGCCAGTTCGCGTCGAATCGGAGGCGATGCCATATCGCGCACGTCAGAATTGAAGATGCGAGTTCCCTGCGAGATCAGATAGTCGGCAGTTCTTGCCGCCAGTGCCTGGATGGTAAGTCCGGGGTTGGCAGAGCCTTGGGTGGGCATGATGCTGCCATCACAGACAAAGAGATTGGCGATGTCATGCGTACGTCCGAATTTATCCACTACGGAAGTCTTGGGGTCCGAACCCATGCGTGCAGCGCCGACAAGATGGGCGTAGCGGGCCTCCTGCACAACCTCGGTGGCGCCGGCGGCGGCCATCACTTCCATGGTCTTTTCTTTTGCAAATTTGATGAGCCTTTTGTCGTTGTCGTGCAGGTTGAAACTGACGTGAGCGACCGGCAGGCCGAAGCGATCTTTTTCTTTCGCGAGGGTCACACGATTGTCAGCCCAAGGAAGAATTTCGCCGAGGAGACCGAAGGCAGCCCAATGGTTGTAATCCATCATTTCGCGACGCAACCCCCAACCCCACGCTTTCTTCGCCGCGAGCATCTGCTTGCCGAAAGCGATGGGTAAAGGACCTACGGTTTGAATGGCGAATCCGCGGGCGAAATTGCGCCTTGGATCAGTCTCGTAAAATTCCTCGGTCAGGGCATGCGCGGGCGGAGCTTTATACATTCGCACGGGCTGTTCAAAACGGCCGAGGACGACGTTGCCTGCCTGCGCCATCAAATAGCGTCCAACCGTGCCGCTGGAGTTGGCGAGGCCGTTTTCGAAGCCCGGGCAAGCGGAGTTCAACAATAATCTCGGAGTCTCGATGGCATAACCACAAACAATCACTGCTTTTGATTTCTGGAAATGCGCGGCACCATCGTTGTCGAAGTAATGTATCCCGGTAACGCGCCGATCGTTGCCCAACTCGATTCGCGACACCATGCACCGATCACGAATCTCCGCGCCCTTATTCAGAGCGTCGGGAACATGGGTGACCAGCGTGCTGGCCTTCGCACCGACCTTGCAGCCTTGAATGCAAAATCCTCGATAGATGCAGTGCGGCCGGTCCCCATGAGAACCGGAGAGAATGGCAACCGGGCCGCCAATCGACACCGGAATGTTGAGCGCGGAACAACCGCGAATCAGCGCGTTCCCGACGCCACCCATGGGATGCGGTCCATAAGCGTATCCATGCGGATGTCCCCAAGGATAATAGGCCGGGCCAGCGACAGGCATTTCCAATTCCAGTTGCTCGTAATACGGAAGGATATCCCGATATGTAATGGGCCAGTCGGCTCCGACACCGTCGCGCGTATAAACTTCGAAGTCCGAAGGATGCAGCCGGGGAGTGAAGGCTGCCCAGTGAACCGAACCTCCACCTACGCCCTTGCCGCAATTATTCGCACCCAGCGCCAATGGATCGGAGCCACCGGTGACGCGCGGATCTTCCCAATAAAGCTTGTGCGACCCCGCTTCATCGCTCACCCAGTCGCGCTCGGTGTCCCAGAAGGGCCCGGCTTCGATACCGACAACATTGAAGCCGGCACGCGCCAAACGCTGGAGAAGAATGCCACCTGCAGCTCCGACGCCAACAATAATGTAGTCAACCTCATCTTTCTCCTCGAACTTCCGCATCGGCGCATGCAAGTACTGCAACGAGCCCAGCATATGCTTGCCATTTTGCGGCAATCCAAACTCTCCCAGTATTGGCTTTTTGTGGTTCATCATTCGCTCAGGCCTTATGCTGATCGGCCTCGGTATGGTGATGCGCGGCGGACCGGACTTCATCGGACACCGTGCCCTCGGGCGCGAGCCAGTCGTAACGCTCCTCCTCTACCTCCCAAGGTTCCGGCTCGCCGCGTTCGAGTCGGGTGTAGGCACGAGGATAAGCGGGACCTCCGAATCCAATTTCATCCCATGCCCATGGGTGCGCGTAGTATGCGTCGATCGCATCGCCCATGATCAACTGCCAAAAGCGGTGCACCGACATGGTGTGCCAAATATCCGCAGCGGCTTCCGGTTTACCGTCGTGAATTGCTTTAAGCACCATCTCCCGCTGCGGGTAGGACAAGGCGAGAAAACCGGCTGCGTACCGATGTTCGGCCTCCTTATTGATAGCCTCATGGCCCATGCGGTAAGCTTCACGATCCTGCGGCATGTTCTCGAACCGGTATCCGACGGTCTGATTGATGAACAGCCGATGGTCAAGGGGAGCGACGATAGGAATCTGGCGGTCAAGAGTGCGGTCGCTCTGCGGAATCAGGTGAGCAAAGACAACCGTCCAGAAATCCCATTCTTCCGCCGAGAAAAACTGGCGGGAAGGTGTCGAATCCACGCGATTGGTAACGACACGGCGGGTCGCGTGATCCCAGAACGCGCTTTGCGACAAGGTACTGAAGCCGGGATAATAGCCGGGCGTAGGGCGACTCTCAAGCGGAACTCCCTTGAGATCACGAGGCAGTAAAGCGGAATCGACGTTAGCGACAGTTTTTTCCGGCGCTTCTTTCATGCGTGCTTCCTCCGCAGCAGGCTTGCCAGCAGGCCGAGCATTCCCGCCGCGCCAAATAACAGCGGGGCGAAGATCGGCGGCCCGTACATCATGTTGTAGAGAAGATGCTTGCGACCGCCCGGCCGGCGAAGTACCCCACGTCCGTGATAGTAAAAGCCGACAGCGGCGTCCGCCGAAGCCAGCACAGACAGCGCCGGCAAGGCCGTTGTAGCGAACCGACGGCTCTTCACTGAAGCAAAAGCCGCAGCCGCGAGAGCGGGTGCCAGAAAAATCGGCGTCCACTGTGCTGCGTAGCGAAAGTTATTTTTGTAGTGCGAATAGAAGGCCTCGAAGCCACTGAGCAGGGCGCTCACGCCGGTCACGATGGCTACCTGCCGCTGAAAGCGGCCCTCGCGAATATCCTGTTCCACCGAAAGCAACTTCCGGCTTTCCTTCGTGGGCAAAAGTCGGGCGAGCAAGCTGTCTCGTCCTGATCGGATGTCGCCCGAAGCTTCCTCCCGCTGAAGGAAAGAAGCGATGAGTCCAAGATAGGCGCTGGTGCCGAACAGGAGTGGCGCAAAAACCGGCGGTCCCATAATCATGTTGGTCATTGGAAGCCGCCACCCACCGGGCTTGCGCTGGATACCGCGCAGGTGGAAATAAAACCCCACCGCCCCGTCCACGAGCGTTAGGGCCGAAATCCAGCGAAGTATGGTTCTGGCCGCGCGCCCGCTGAAGAAACCGGCGATGCCCGCCATCGCCAGCAAGATACTCATGATTACGGGCGTGTACATCACACGCCGACTGTAGCTGCCCCGATAATGTTCGTAGGCGACTTCAAGGCCACTTGCAATGCTGGTTCCGGCAGTCAAGAGAGAAAGGCTGCGTTGGAACCGTCCCTCTCTGATTCGATTCGCAGCCATTTCCAAGTCTTTGCGAACTCGGATCAACGGTCGTCGGGAGGAGTTCGCCATCGCGCTAAACAACCTCGCGTACTTCGTCCAAAGCGATCGTCTTAAGAATCTTCATCGCGTCTTTCTGACCTCGCAGCAGCGATTTAGCGAAATGCAGTGCCTGTTCCGTCGTCGCTTTGCCGGGCATCGGGGGCTCATTCGGATCGACGACCGCCTGGACCACGGAAGGCCCTTTGTGGCTGAGGGCTTCGCGAAGAATCGATTCGGCCTCTTCGGGATGCTCGATGGTGAACCCTCGAGCCCCGCAAGCTTCCGCTACTTTGGCAAAGTCAATCGGCTGCAGTTCCACACCGTATTCGGGATTTCCCTCAAGAATCATTTGCTCCCATTTGATTTGTCCCAGCACGTTGTTCTTGATCACGATCACGGTTACTTGCAGGTTGTACTTCACCAGCGTGGCGATCTCGCCCATGAGCATGGTTAAGCCGCCATCGCCGACCACGCAAACCACTTGCCGCCCGGGATAAGCAATGGCCGCGCCGATGCTGTAGGGAAGGCCATTGGCCATCGTCGCAAGCGAGCCTGAAAGTGAGAACTGCATGCTGCCTCGAATCTCTACGTAGCGCGCCGTCCAGGTGGCGATGGTCCCGCTATCCGAAGAGACGATAGCGTCATCGTTCAGCAGTTTATTAAGAGTGTGGGTGACCACCTGCGGCTTCATGGGCATGTCTTTACGTGTGCCTCGCTCCTCCATGAGCTCGTTCCAGTCCTTCATGTGAGCCTGAGCCTTTTCGAGGAAGTCATGCTTCTTCCGCTGCAGCAGAGGCAGGAGTGCGCTGAGAATCGTCTTTGCGTCACCCACCAAACCTACGTCTACTTGGTGCCTAAGTCCGACGCGGCTGGGATCGATTTCGATCTGAACACATTTCGCTTTACCCGGCTTGGGCAAGAACTCCATGTAGGGGTAGCTCGTGCCAATCATGATCAAAGTGTCGCAATCATTCATGGCGTCCACAGAGGGAGCGGTGCCAAGCAGGCCGATTCCGCCCGTGGTGTATGGACTTCGGTCGGGTAAAACAGCTTTTCCCAACAGCGCCTTCACCACCGGTCCGCCCACAATGGTCGCCAGCTGTGTGACTTCTTCCCGGCAAGCGAGCGCGCCACGTCCAACAAAGATTGTGACTTTCGATCCTGCGTTAATGATCTCGGCGGCTTGCTGCAAGAGCGAGTCCGCTGGTTTGGCCGTCGAAGGCACACTCCAATCGCCGCTGTGGTGCGCCACATTCGCCTTGCTGCGGTGCTTATCGGAGACTTCCCACTCCTGAATATCTTTGGGAATGCAGATGTGGGAAACCCCGTGGCGAGCGTAGGCGGTGCGCACCGCCATGTCGACTACATTCACGGCATGCGCTGGTCCCATGATTCGCTCATTGAAGACGGAGACGTCCATATACAGCTTGTCGAGATCGACGTCCTGCTGGTAATCCATGCCGATCAGATCGTGGAAGGTGTGTCCGGTAATCGCAAGCACGGGCTGGAGATCGCATTTCGCATCGTACAGTCCATTCAAAAGATGCACGCCGCCTGGGCCAGAAGTCGCGCAGCAAACCCCGATGCGTCCCGTATATTTCGCGTAACCCACGGCGGCGAACGCTGCAGCCTCCTCGTGCCGCACCTGGATGAATCTCAACTTGTCTTTATGGGTCCGGAGCGCCTCGAAGAAACCATCAACCCCATCCCCGGGAAAACCAAAAATGGTGTCCACTCCCCATTCAATCAAACGCTCAACTATAAGATCGGAAACCTGCTTCGCCATAAACCGTTCCTTTCATAATTCGCTCGATCAATACGTCGTTTTTTCTATCCAGTTGGCGTTGCCGCCTCACGAATCAGATTCGATAAGCTGCCGCATCCTTTTCCTTTAATTCCAGACCGTTTCCCGGACGAGTCAAATCCGGTTTCATAATCCCGTTTTGCGGCTCGCAGAAGCCATCAAAAAACATTCTTTCGATGCGGGCATGATCGTGGAAAAACTCCATGTGAATGGCTCGCGGTACAGCGCAGCAAACATGCAAATGCATACTCGGCCCGCAATGCGATGAGAGGGGTATATTCGCAGCCCAGCAAAGCGCGGCTACATCTAAAAAGCCGCTCATTCCTCCGCAGCGGGTTGCATCCGCCTGCAAGATGGTCACTGCCCCAGCATCGATCATCCTGCGGAAATACCAGGCAGTGTAGCCATACTCCCCGGCTGCAACGTCCATCCCGATGGGCGCACGCGCACGCACTTCGCTGAGCCCGGCGAGATTGTCGGAACTGACTGGCTCTTCCAGCCATCGCACTTTTTGCTCGGCGAAGTTGTGCGCGAGACGAAGGGCATGGGTGACCGTATACGCCCCATTGGCGTCAACAAAAAGTTCGCATTGATCGCCGATAGCGCTGCGCGCTACCTCAACCCGCCGGGGATCATCTTCTGGGTTGCTTCCCACTTTCATCTTCACCATGGAGAAGCCCTGCTGCGCCCAATTGCCAAGTTGATCGCGCAACTGGGTGTCGTTGTATGACGTAAAGCCGCCGCTTCCATACACGGGGATTCCGTTGCGCACCATTCCGAATAGTTTCACCAGTGGTAGATCGAGGAGGCGCGCGCGCAGGTCCCAAATCGCGTTGTCGATGGCGGCGGCTGCCATCCTGGTGACACCGGTTTCTCCGAGATTACGAACGTGACGGTAGATATCCTGGAGGATCGCTGCGTGCGAGAAGACATCGCGGTCTGCAACAACTTTCTGCAACAACGTCTGCGCTAGCTTCGCCGTAGAGTCATCCGCATACGTGTATCCGAAACCGGTCATCCCTCCCGCTTCCAGGTGCACCAGAACCATGGTCGTGCTGTCCCACGCGTAGGTGCCGTCCGCTTCGGGTGTATCGGTCGGCACCTTGAAGACTTGCACCCTGCTACCCGTGATTTTGGTCTTCCCCGTATCGAACACAATCAGCCTCAAAATTCCGTGAATACCGTCGCGCTTTCGGAAGTCACAGCCACCACATCACAGTGCCGCATGCCACCATGGCCGTCGAAGTACGCGGCAGGTTCCACGTTGAAGGTCATCCCCTCCTCAAGAACATCCGGAGAGTGCGGATGGATTCGTGGCTGGGCATTGGCATTTGCCGCAGCAAAACCTACCCCATGCCCGGTGGAATGCTTGAAAGCATCCCCAAAACCATGCGCTCGCATGACATCTCGTGCAGCACGGTCCACATCACAAGCCGGGATACCCGGACGAATGGCTCCCAACGCCGCTTTTCTTGCTTCAAAAATCGCGAAACGCATCGCAGCTTGTCGATCGCTCGGCGCTGCGCCCGCGGTATAGGTGCGTGTGATGTCCGTCCAATAGCCGTCAGCACATGTGTTGGCGTGAATCATCACCAGATCCCCAGCCTCGATTTCGCGCTGTCGCGTGCGAGCATAGGCTGCCGAGGCTGTCGCAGAGTTGGGCCCAGACATGCAAAAGAAGAAGCCGTAGCTGCGTTCTACCCCCTGAGCTTTTGTTGAGGCCTGGAAAGCGGCTTGCACGGCAGCCGCGACCTCAGCTTCCCGTCTTCCCACTTGTATGGCCTCGGCCGCGTGTTCAAATCCCGCTGCCGCGATGTCGGACGCCCGCCTCATAGCCTCCAATTCTTTGGCAGTCTTGCGGGCCTCCATCTGTTCGAGAGCAGAGTCGCAACTCTCGTAATGCGCCTCCGGAGCCAATTGCTGGAGAAGATCTACGAGGGACGAACGAAAATGTACGCAGGAGGCATAGCTGAAAGGTTGCATTCCTTCATCGACCTCGATGCCGATTGCCGCTTTGCCAAGCCCAAGCTTCGTCAACAGTAGCCGCAACGGATTCGCGAGCGCTTCGATCGGAGAAGTCAGGGCTGCCAAGGTTGACGGCTGATAAGGAATGACTGGGGCACCCGAAGTTCGCCCTGCAAGATCGACTTCGTCCTCTGGAAGGACCACGTGGACCTCACCGTCTGCGGTGAAGACGACGACACTTGCTCCGATTACTGGCCAATATCCGCTCAAAAGCAGCACCGCGCTCGGTGAACTGCAAATGATCGCGTCCAGATGCGACTGCGCTACAACCTCCATGACTCGGTCTTTTCTTTCGCTATCGATCACATCAGGAGTCGGAGGCAAGATTCCGAGCGGGAGCCTTGCGGTTAGAAGAAAGCATTACTGAGCGCGGAGAATGAGAAGACAGCGATCCCCACAAAATACTCCCCGTTAGCTTTTTGCAGATGAAAGCCATTGCAAGCGAGATGCGTCGCTCTCCGTTGCTATGATTCTGGCAAACCCAAAGAGGTTTGCAAGGCAACCGATTTTTTTTGTCCCGCTGCGGACCCTAAAATGAACTCCAATCTTTGATTCTGCGTCCCCTGCGAAAATGCTTGCGCAACAACCTTTCTCGCTCGAGCACCATCGTAATTGAGCATTTGGTTTCATCGCCCGAAAAAGCTGCTTGAACGAGACCGCAAGAATCGACGGCTATGCTCTGGTCGGCGACCTCCACACCGCTGCCTTGATCAGCGAGCGCGGTTCACTGAATTGGCTTTGCTGGCCTGACTTTGATTCGGAAGCTTGCTTCGCGCGACTGCTGGGAGGTCGTTCGCATGGATTCTGGTCAATCTCTCCCACGACAACCGGAAAGATCGAACGGCGATATCTTCCTGGCACGTTGATCGTGGAGACCACGTATACCGAACCCACAGATGCGGTTGCGTCGGTCACCGATTTCATGACCATCCGCGAGAAACACTCCTGCGTGGTTCGGGTCGTGCGCGGAATTAAGGGCCGCACTCGGATGACGACCTTGTTTTCGCCGCGCTTCGACTACGGGGCTGTAGACCCGCGAATAACAGCCGAAGGAAAAAGCGCGTGGAAGATAATCTCAGGGCCGCACCGTCTCACATTGCGCACCGATGTTCGTTTGCGCTGTGAAAAAGAAACCTTGGCTGCAGATTGGTCTTTGCAGGCGGGCAAGAGTTATTACTTCACACTGCAATACACGAATTCTTACTCAGGCACAATTCCGAAACCCGTCCGAGCTAAAAGTGCATTGGAAGGAACTGCCCGCTTCTGGAAACGATGGATCAGGCGCAATCGATATCGCGGCCCCTATCGAGAGCAAGTGGAGCGGTCCCTGATTACGTTAAAGGCGCTTACCTATGCTCCTTCTGGTGGATTCGTGGCTGCGCCTACGGCGTCGCTGCCAGAGAAAATCGGAGGCAATCGAAATTGGGACTATCGCTTTTGCTGGCTGCGGGACACGACATTCAGCTTGCAGGGCCTGCTCGAATGCGGCTTCGTAGAGGAGGCGCGAGCTTGGCTGGGTTGGCTGAACCGTTCGATCATGGGAGATCCCAGTCAACTGAAAATCATGTACGGCATCAGCGGAAAACGCGAACACACTGAGTGGCAAGCGGACTGGCTTCCCGGCTATGCGAGATCGACGCCGGTACACATTGGCAACAAAGCGTCTTCTCAACTCCAACTCGACACCTACGGAGAGATGCTGGATTCCATTTACCGTTCCCGCCACCATGGCATGTACCCGAACGAGGACAAGAGCGGCGCAGCGATTGAAGCACCCCTACTCGAACATCTGGGAAAAATATGGAGTTCGCCCGACGAAGGATTATGGGAGTTCCGCAGCGGCCCACATCAATTTACGCACTCGAAGGTGATGGCGTGGGTGGCCTTTGATCGGGGAATCCGGATGGTCGAGGAGTTCGACATAGAAGGTCCGGTCGATCGTTGGCGCAAATTGCGCAGTAGAATTCACGCCGAAATCTGCAAGAAAGGCTTTCATCGGAGGATGAACAGCTTTACCCAGAGCTACGGAAGCACACATCTCGATGCGAGTCTTCTGCTGATGCCGATCGTGGGCTTTCTGCCGGTGCAGGATGAGCGGGTTGCCGGAACTGTACGCGCCATCGAAAAGCACTTAATGCGCGACGGCTTGCTGCTGCGTTACGACACAAAAACAGTCAAAGACGGTCTGCCGGCGGGAGAGGGAGCATTTCTGGCATGCAATTTTTGGTTGATTGACGTTTATCTGCTGCAAGGCCGACATGAGGAAGCCGAGAGTTTCTTCCAGCGCCTGCTTTCAATTTGTAATGACGTGGGCCTGCTGTCGGAAGAGTACGACACAAAACATGGATTAGTGGGAAATTTTCCCCAGGCCTTTTCTCATGTCGGGCTCATCAACGCTGCGATGAGCCTGCGGGCGGGTACCTCGCTACGCCTGCGCCAGTTAAAAACCCACGAAAGCAGAACGAAAGAACCGGCTAATAAACCGCATCAAAGCGCAGACGAAAGAAGATGACATGCAGTTAGGAATCTGGCTCGAATCCATTATCATTTTCCAATTCGGACATTCCCCTGCGACTTTCCCCGTTTTTTCCCCACATTCACCCTATGCGCGCAGCATCTCCGAGTTGAGCTCGGGAGTTCTCTGGGGAATGCTTGGGATCTTCATGATCGTCACGGCGCTGGTCACGTATTGCATTCACAAATTCAGGGCCTCGCCCGATCAGTCGACTCCGCAGCCGACCTACGGCAACACCAGGCTTGAGGTGGGATACACGATCTCGTTTTTTCTCATTCTTGCCGCCATTATGGTTTTCGCCGTCCGCTCGATGAGCGCCTCGGACCCTGCAGGTTCTCAACCGGATACGCTCGTGGTCGTGGCTCATCAATGGTGGTGGGAAGTGCGATATCCCGGTACCGGCATAGTAACGGCGAACGAGATTCATGTTCCCGTCGGAGTACCGCAACGCGTTCGCGTCCTTTCCGCGGACGTCATTCATGATTTCTGGGTGCCTGAGTTGGGACGCAAGATGGACATAATTCCTGGGAGTGAAAACCACGTATGGTTCTCGGCCGATGCGCCCGGAACTTACCTAGGCTCTTGCGCCGAGTATTGCGGAGTGGAACACGCCTGGATGCGTATTCGCGTGGTGGCGCAAACGCCTGCGGAGTTTGCCCAGTGGCAGGCACAGCAGGAAGCGGTTCCCGGGAGCCCTGCTTCTGGAGAAACGGCGCTAGGGGCACAATATTTTCAGCAGCTGAGCTGCGCCAACTGCCATACCATTCGCGGCACCGCAGCGAAAGCATCCATCGCTCCCGACCTCACGCATCTGGCGTCTAGAGAAACATTGGCCGCGGGGCGGATAATGAACACTCCGGAAAATTTATCAAACTGGCTGAATGATCCGGCAATCATCAAGCCTGGATGCAAAATGCCCAACCTACACCTCACTGCGCAACAACGAGGCGCGCTGGTTGATTATCTCGAGACCTTGCGATGAGCGAAGTTCTGGTCACGCCGCAATCCGTGCAGGAGCTTGAGCAGTTTGAAAAGACCGCCGGGATGCTCTCCTGGCTCTCCTCCTGTGACCACAAACAGATTGGCGTACTTTACCTTCTTACCGCTCTGGGATTCTTTATCGTGGGAGGGTGCGAAGCGCTCCTGATGCGTCTCCAGCTCGCCTTCGCCAATAATCATCTTCTCGGCCCTGAAGCCTACGATCAGCTTTTCACTCTGCACGGAACAACCATGATCTTCCTGGTCGTTATGCCCACGCTGTTGGGACTTTCCGTTTACCTGTTGCCGCTGATGATCGGAGCCAGAGACATGGCGTTTCCACGCCTGAATGCGCTCTCTTACTGGCTGTTGTTGTTTGGCGGAGTCTTCCTGTACACCAGCATTTTCTTCGGCAACGCGCCAGACATGGGTTGGTTCAGTTACGCGCCACTCAGCGAAAAACCTTACTCTTCACTTCCTGGTGTGGACTTCTGGGCTCTGGGATTGCTGGCCATTGGCATTGGAACGGTGACTACGGGAATCAATCTGATTGTAACCGCGTTCGCCATGCGAGCCCCCGGACTGAGCATGAAGCGGCTTCCGTTGTTTGCCTGGATGACGATGGTGAATTCATTTCTGATGGTCTTCGCTCTGCCTGTTCTGAACGCCGCCCTGGTGATGTTATTAATCGATCGTAATCTGCATGCTCGCTTCTTCACTTCAGACGCCGGTGGATCTCCGATTCTCTGGCAGCATTTTTTCTGGTCGTTTGGCCATCCCGAGGTTTACATCATGGTGCTGCCGGCATTCGGAATTATTTCCGAAGTGATCCCGGTTTTTTCACGCAAACCTATTTTTGGTTACGGCTTCGTCGCCGCTTCGACCGTCGCCATCGCGCTACTGAGTTTCGCCGTCTGGGCTCACCACATGTTCGCCGTCGGGCTTGGACACTCCTTCGATATGTTTTTTGCTTTTGGCAGCATGCTGATTGCGATCCCAACCGGCATCAAGATTTTCAACTGGATCTTTACCATGTGGAAAGGCGCCATTCGTTTTACCACTTCCATGAAATTCGCCGTCGCCTTCCTGATTGAATTCACCATTGGAGGCCTCAGTGGAGTGGTCTTCGCTACTGTCCCCATGGACTGGCAACTGACCGATTCCTACGTAGTTGTCGCCCACATCCATTACGTTCTTTTCGGCGGCACGATGTTTGCAGTTTTTGCCGGTATCTATTATTGGTGGCCCAAAATGACGGGCCGCCTACTCTCTGAGAGGCTCGGAACCTGGCATTTCTGGTTAACAGTAATAGGTTTCAATGCAGCTTTTTTTGTTCAACACATGCTTGGCATAGCAGGCATGCCGCGGCGGGTATGGACCTATCCCGCATTGCCCCACTGGCAAAGTCTCAACATGATCTCTACCGTTGGTGCGTTTGTTTTGGGAATCTCTACTCTGTTTCTCTTTTGGAATTTCATGTGGAGCCGCAAGCACGGCATATGTGCCGGTGAAAATCCCTGGGAAGCTTGGACCTTGGAGTGGGCAACGTCCTCTCCTCCGCCAGTCTATAACTTCGCGCAGATTCCGCCGATCCACGGCCCCCGTCCTTTATGGGATCTCAAACATCCCGGCCAACGAGACCGTGACTTGAACAAGTAGCGAGGAATCGAGAACAGCCTGTGTCTGACACCGTTCATCCCGAAGACAAGAAAACGTTTTACGCGACTCTGCTCTTTCTCGGTTCGGAGGCGATTTTCTTCGCCTGTCTGATCGCGGCATATGTCTTTTACGCTGGCGCTTCGCCAGATGGACCGAATGCTCATGGCGCGCTCGATCCCTGGAAAACTGGGCCTTACACCGTATGTTTACTGAGCAGTAGCATAACCGTCTTTCTGGCAGAGCGGGCGCATCGCAAAGGCACATCCGGCGTCGGGATATGGCTGGGCGTGACCGTGCTCCTCGGCGTCATTTTTCTTTGTGGCGAGATGCAAGAGTATCGCAAGCTTCTTCATGAGAACGTGACGGTGAGCCGAAATTTGTTTGGCAGCACGTACTACACCTTGACTGGCTTTCACGCTCTCCATGTCACCGCTGGAATCATTCTCCTCGGGATAATGCTCGCGATCTCTGTTTCCCGCTCGATCGGAAGGCCACAAAGTGTAGCCCTGACTTGCATCTCCTATTACTGGCACTTTGTGGACGTGGTCTGGATCGCTGTTTTTTCGGTTGTGTACTTATGGTCGGCACATTGAACGTTAACCCAATGAACGTCAACGGAATGACCACGACGAGGCTGCTCCTGACGGCGTGGGACTTCGAGTGGTCGGTGATTCTCGGCTGTGTGCTCATCCTGGTGCTTTACCTAGGCAAAGCCCGGGCTGATTTGTGGCAACGGATTTGTTTCGCGGCGGGCATTGGCATTCTGTTTTTGTCGTTGCAATCGCCGCTGGACGCGCTGGGTGATACGTATCTGTTCAGTGCTCATATGGCGCAACACCTGTTGCTGATCCTTCTCGTCCCGCCGCTGTTCGTGCTGGGAATCAGTGAGACTGAAGCGCGTTCGTGGCTGAAGATCAAATGGATCGCCAAAACCGAGTGCGTTTTGAGCAATCCCTACGTCGCCTGGTGTGCGGGAGTCGCTACGATGACGGTTTGGCACGTGCCCGCGCTTTACAACTTCGCGCTCTCGCACGAACCGGCCCACATTTTTCAGCACCTCAGTTTTTTTGTGACTGCGACCATTTTTTGGTGGCCCGTTCTCCACCCGCTGCCGGAACGTCGATTGCATACCGGAGCGGCGGTAGCGTATTTGTTTGCGGCGGCTGCGGAGAATTCCGTTCTCGGCATCGTTTTAACCTTCATGCATGTGGGCCACTATCCCGCTTATCTGCATCCAAGGGACGACCTCGGAGCGCTCGATTTGATTCGCAACCGCTGGGGCATTTCCGCCGCGCAAGATCAGAGGCTTGGCGGATTGCTGATGTGGGTGCCGGGCTGTTCGGTTTATTTCGTCGCGATTCTCGCGATCATCGGTCAGTGGTACGCGCGACCGGATTCCGAAGAGGATTTAGGTTCAATCGTGATGGCGACTGAAAGAGGTTTGCAGTGAAAGCAGAAAGGGAATCCACCGCGACCGTCCTGCTCACATATGCGCTGATCATTGGCTGGACGCTATGGAAATTTCTGCGCAAAGGATCCGTACGAGATCTGTCGGTGCACACATCAGCGGAGTTCTCCGCTCCGAAGAGACTCCAGTCGGAGTCCGTCACCTGCGTTAACTGGCCGATCGAGAGTCTTTCTGGCAACTCGGAAGGCGATGCCCCGCTCGACCGTTTGTCTCGCCTCGCCGCCAGAGAAGAAAGCGGTTCAGAAGCTGCGAACTTGCGAGTTGCTGCTAACAGCCCGGCCCCAGCGCTGGGAAGTGTTCGCGACACTGAGGACGAGGTGCTCAAGCGACAATCTCTCGCCAGCGAACTTCTTCCAGGATGGCATCGACCCACGCCGGAGCATTTGCCGGTGCCTACCTTCGCGCCAGCAATCATGGCTATGGGAATCGTATTTTTCGTGATGGGCATCGTCACCAAGTGGTACGTATGCGTTGCCGCAATCATTGTGTTTGCCGTGGCAACCTGGCTTTGGGTAGCCGAATTACAAGGAGAATAGGTTGATGGAACCGGAGAGCGTTCCGGTCACTCGACGAAGGCTGCTGATGCTCCTCAGCATCGGCGCCGGCGCAATGGCCAGCCTGGCGGCGAGCGTGCCGATCATCGGCTTTCTCATCAGTCCCATGCTGCGCAAGTTTCCACCTGTGTGGCAGGACGTTGGACCGCTTGAGCAATTCCAAATTGGTGAAACGGTACAGGTGAATCTCGTGACCTCGGGTGTTCTGCCTTGGGACGGTCCTTCCAATCGGGTCGGCGCCTGGTTGCGGCGAGACAATCAAGAAAATTTCAGCGTTTACTCATCCAAATGCACGCATTTGGGTTGCCCGGTGCGCTGGATGCCGAGCGCTGAACTCTTTATGTGTCCCTGTCATGGCGGAGTTTATTTCAAGGACGGAGACGTGGCAGCGGGTCCGCCCCCGGCGCCCCTGCAGCAGTTTGCGGCGCGCGTGGCCAACGGGCGCGTGCAGGTGCAATGGAAGGCGGAACCGGTCAAATATGTGAAGGCCGTGGATCCGCTCGGGTGCCACGATCTCGGAAAGAGTGAGGACGTTTAAGTGCTGCGGCTGATTCATGACGCGATGGCGTGGTTCGAAAGCCGAACCGGTCTCGTCGGAAAACTGAAGCCTCTTCTCGATCACCCGGTTCCCAAAGGGAGCAAGTGGGCCTATGTCTTTGGTTCGGCGACTTTTTGTTTTCTTTTGTGTTGCAAGTCGTGACCGGCGTAGTGCTGGCCACGATGTTTGTCCCTTCCACGAACAGCGCCTTCCAAAGCCTCAGCCACATTCAAAATGATGCTCTGTTTGGACACATTGTTCGCGGCATGCACTACTTCGGCGCGTCTGCCATGTTCCTGTTCATCGGCATTCACATGCTCCGAGTTTTTCTTTACGCGTCGTATAAATATCCGCGAGAAATCAACTGGCTTTCCGGGGTAGTGCTGCTCATCCTCACGCTAGCGATGGGATTTACAGGCCAGTTGATGCGCTGGGACCAGAATGCCATCTGGTCGGTCAACATCGCGGCCAAGCAGGCAGCCCGCACGCCTTTTATCGGCGGACTCATGTCCCGATTAATCTATGGCGGCGATCACTTGAGTGGTCTCACACTCACCAGATTTTTTGACCTGCATGTTTTCGTCATACCCGCGACGATCATGGCGATTGTCGGATTCCACCTGTACTTGGTTCTTTACAACGGTATCTCGGAACCGCCTAAAGCCGGAGTTCCTGTGAACCCGGCAACTTATAAAGCTCAGTACAAAGAGCTTCTCAGTAAAGAGGGCGTGCCTTTCTGGCCCGATGCCGCATGGCGCGACGCGCTTTTCGGGTCATTGGTCATCGCCGCCTGTATCACGCTCGCCGTCATGGTGGGAGCGCCGAAGCTTGTGCCTCCCGCAGACCCCAGCGTGCTGCAAGCAGACCCGCGCCCCGACTGGTATCTGCTTTGGTATTTTGCGGTGCTGGCGCTCAGCCCTCATGCTCTCGAGTCCTACATCATCGTTCTTGCGCCACTGCTGATCTTTGGCTCTATGTTCTTACTGCCATTTTTCTTTAATAAGGGCGAGCGCAGTCCGCGACGACGTCCCTGGTCTGTGGCGTGGGTGCTGGTGGTTTGCCTTGGCGTTCTTGGCCTTTGGCGAGAAGGGAAAATCGCTCCATGGTCGCCCCGCTTCGATTCGCCGCCGCTGCCAAACTCGCTTCCAGCAACCGCTTCAAGCGATGCTATGCACGGGCAGGTGCTTTTTCATGATAAAGGTTGTGAGTATTGCCACACGGTAAACGGCCTGGGTGGTTTGCGCGGACCCAATCTCTCCGATGTCGGCAATCACCTCACCGAACAGCAGATGGTCCTTCGCATCTTGAATGGCGGACGCAACATGCCGGCTTTCGCCGGCATGTTGCATCCGGACGAAACTACGGCATTAGTCGAATACTTGAAGACCCGGAAGCTTCGCAGCGGGCCTGATCTGACAGAAACTCGCTGAATACATGAGCAACCTCAAGCGCAGCAAACGGCTCTAAAAGGCATCTTCCATTGCACTACGTTGTGTCGTGCTCGCTTGCGATTTCGAAATGAAAGGTTGGAGTGCCTCGCAAAAGTAGAAACCGGGAATCTCAACGAAAAGCTAAAAGCGGCAAGCGCACTGGCCCCAAGCCCTCAACTTTTAGACCTAAGGGAGCACGCGGTCGGCCCACTAATATAGCCAATTCCGTTGTCATTAAAGACGCAGATCTTTTCGTGCTGTGTCAGAACGATGCTGGACTTCCTCTTGATGACGATCAGGGCTTTGGCCTGTACTACCACGACTGCCGATTTCTAAAGGGCTACGAAGTATCGATCGGGAAATCCCGGCTCAACGCGCTGGGGAGCAGTGCCGCGCATGGGTATAAAGCCGAATTTGAACTCACCAACCGCGATCTTGGCTCTTCTGACAAGAATCGAATTAAGAAACAAAGCGTGGGCTTCAATTGGCAGAGGATCGTGCAAGGTTCGAAACTGTCTGTCCACGATGTGATCACATGCACCAACTACACGGTTGAACCGGTTGAATTCGTTCTGACCTTTGTGTTTGAAGCGGGCTTCGAGGATATTTTTGAAATCCGCGGGGCTAACCCAAGTAAGATCGGCAAGCAGCGAACGCCGAAGTGGCACCGCGACACGTTGGTGTTCTCTTATGACGGAGCAGATGGACTGCGACGCACCGTCGCCATCAGCATTTCGGCCAGTAGCATCAAGGTGCGACGCCGCAATGGAGCCGACGTTGCCGTCGGATTGAAAGCCAAGCAGAGCAAGGAAGTTAAAGTCAGCATTCGGATAGCGGAGGCTCCCACAACCGAATCATCTTCCCTTATCTCTGCTCCGTCCCCGGATGCGAAGACCTTAAGCAAAGGCTTGCAGCAGAACTTGGACGATTGGCTACATGACCACTGCCAACTGCAGAGCAGCAGCAATACTCTCAATCACTTATTCGAACGCTCGATCCGCGATCTCGGCGCGCTGCGAACCATTCTTCATGGCCAAGATTATTTTTCCGCGGGACTTCCCTGGTACGGAGCGCTGTTCGGTCGCGACAGCATCCTCTCCTCGTTACAGACCTTGGCGTTTCGCCCGGCGATCGCGGAGCAGACTCTGCGCTTGCTGGCGAAGTATCAGGGCAAGGAAGTCAATAACTGGCGCGATGAACAACCAGGGAAGATCATGCATGAGTTGCGCGTCGGAGAGATGGCTCACCTCAACGAGATTCCACAGACCCCCTATTACGGTTCGGTCGATTCGACGCCTCTGTTTCTGATCCTAGTGGCCCACCATGCGAACTGGAGGGGGGATCTGGCACTGTTTCGTGAACTAAGACCTTCTATTGATCATGCCCTTGATTGGATCACGCGCTACGGAGATGAAACCGGCGACGGCTATCTGCAATACAACTCTAAATCTAAGCAGGGGCTGGGGAACCAGGGCTGGAAAGATTCTGGTGACTCGATCGTCAACTCTGACGCTACGCTCGCTGAACCTCCGATTGCTCTGGTAGAGGTGCAGGGCTACGTCTATCTCGCGAAAGTCTCTTTGGCGGAAATATATGAACGCGATGGGGATCGCAGCGGCGCGCAACGCCTACGCGCCGAAGCTCGCGAGTTGCAAAGTCGTTTCGAACGGGACTTCTGGCTCGCCGACAAGAATGTTTATGCGCTGGCATTGCAACGCGGCAAAAGGCCGGCAGCTGTCGTTTCGTCGAATGCGGGTCAGGCGCTTTGGTCGGGCATAGCCCGGCCAAATCGTGCGCGGCAGACGGTCAAGCAACTCATGACGGAAAGTATGTTCAGTGGTTGGGGAGTTCGAACCCTCTCGACTGAGGAACGTCGGTTTAATCCGGTTGGCTACCATCTGGGAACGGTATGGCCGCACGACAATTCAATTATTCTGGCTGGCATGCGTAAGTACGGCTGCGACCAACAATCCTGCGCGGTATTCAGCGGGATTGTCGAAGCTGCCAAACATTTCGAGCACTTCCGGCTTCCTGAAGTCTTTGCTGGCTTTTCCCGGAAAGAATCCGCTATTCCTGTCCGCTATCCGGTTGCTTGTCATCCGCAGGCGTGGGCGGCCGGCTCCGTGCCCTTCATGATCGAATCCCTGCTCGGCCTCGTGCCCAAAGCTTTTGAAAATCGGTTGCAAATTGTGCGGCCGACCCTGCCCGATTTTATCGATCAACTGGAACTGAAAAGGCTTCGGGTAGGGAAATCATCGGTTGACCTCAAATTTGAACGTAAGGCAGACGGTTCAGTGGACACGCATGTCGTTCAAGTGCGAGGTGAGCTTGATGTCGAAGTGAACGGCGGCCAGAAACTTGCGGCGGCATAGATAGTGCGCGAAAAATAGATACGCTCGAAAAAAGGCGAACACATTTTCGAGCCCTATGTGAAAAATTCAAAAGCAGGAGATGATTCATGAAAAACGAAGTCGTGGTGGTTACAGGCGCTTCTGCCGGACTAGGTCGCGCCATCGCCCGTCATTTCGGTGACCACGGGGCAAGTGTCGGCTTGCTGGCAAGAGGAGTCGATGGTCTTGAGGGCGCCAAGCGGGAGATCGAAGCCAGTGGTGGTAAGGCTCTAGTCTTGCCGACCGACGTATCTGACCCGGACGCCATGGAACAGGCGGCTGCGGCTGTGGAGCGAGAGTTCGGCTCCATCGACATTTGGGTGAACAACGCGATGGCTTCGGTGTTCTCCCCCGTCAAGGAAATGGAGCCGAAAGAATACAAACGCGTCACGGAAGTGACCTATCTCGGCGTTGTCTATGGAACCCTTTGCGCTTTGAAGCGCATGTTGCCGCGCGACGAGGGGGCGATCGTGCAAGTCGGTTCCGCGCTTGCCTATCGCAGCATTCCCTTGCAATCAGCTTATTGCGCCGCAAAACACGCTATTGCCGGATTCACCGACTCGCTCCGCTGCGAACTCATTCATGATCACAGCAATATTCGGCTCACCATGGTGCAGATGCCCGCCTTGAATACGCCTCAATTCGGATGGGTCAAGAGCCGCCTTCAGCACAAAGCCCAACCCGTGCCCCCTATCTTCGAACCGGAAGTGGGCGCGCAAGCCGTTTACTGGGCCGCCCACAATCATCGCAGGGAAGTCTATGTCGGTGCGCCGACTGTAGCCGCTATTGTCGGAAACAAGATTGCTCCGGGACTTCTGGACCATTATCTGGGGCGGACTGGCTTCAAGTCGCAGCAGACCAACGAACCGGAAGATCCCAACCGGCCGAACAATCTTTGGTCGCCGGTATCTGGCGATCATGGGGCTCGGGGAACGTTCACCAACAGAGCCCACGGAAAAAGTTATGAGCTGGAGGCTTCGCTAAACCGGAACTGGATCGCCGCCGCAATAGGCGGCATCATCGCGGCCGGCGGTTACTACGTCGCTTCGCGATCGCGAAAAAGTCATCTCCCGAAAGGCAGTAAATCAAAGCGTGTTTATCGACGGGCAGCGTAAAAACACTCTTAAGACACGCATTCAGATTTGGCGGAATCTGCCATTAATTGACGATAGAAGAGACCGGTGGCGACACCGAAAGTTAAGTGCGCCAACAACGCTTCAGTCCGCATGCACACCGTATAGTCTTCTCGTTTCAACACGCGAAGCGCGGGTAACAGCAACTCGTCTCCCATAAACCAGACGCCGGCCCCAAAGCAAAGGCCAGCCAATCCTGATAGCATTCTCGACTGCCCAATCACCGTAGATCTATAAACCATCGCACCATACAAAGAACCCGCTACACCTGCCGTTGCATGATGGACGAGCGCCGCGCCCCTCTTGAGTTCTTTCTGCGAGAGATTATGGCCCCTCATCCATAGGGCCGTCGAGTTTGCGATCCTGCTGGTCGCATCCCACTCTTGTGCACTGTAGGGGAGGGGGCGATCCGTTTCCCTCCCACGATTTGCGACCAGACTTGTGAAGCGGTCCATGGCAAAAACTCCACCAAGCCCCCCGGCGAAACCGCATACCAGCGCTCTGAGAAGCGATTTCGTTTTTCTTTGGGAACGTGGATGTAGCTTTTGCACCTTTGATTTGTTCATTCCACATGTACGATGCGGTCGACTGCCGTGGCAGTCTCAAAAATCGGCGATTCTTTGCCAAGCGGAGGCCCGTTGAGTTTGTTTTAAGCGTTTGGGAAATGCACATCTCAACGGCAACAGGTAGACCAGTTCGTCCCGAAATGAAATAATCCGCGTTCTGAACAGTGAAGGCTTCAGCGCGCATAGTATCCGATACTACTTCCGTGCCGCGCGAAATTCCACAAACAGAATCTTCGAACCTCTACATCAGGGAGTATGGAAGGTAGCGCTCTTCTTTCTGCGACATTGCTCTGCTTCCAGTTTTCGTCAAAGATACGCATCCACCAAGAATAGGGCCGCTAACTTAAGCAATTGGGTTCTTGGAGTTTCACGCACATGCTTGAGCATGAAAACTTCACAGGAAAATTGGAGTGTGCTTCTATCACTGCTTCCATCACTGCTTCCTGACGGGTGGGAGCAAGCGGCAACGGGAAGTTGCAGCTCTTGTGCACCTATCGGACTGTCACACCTCAGGCGCGCATACAACGCTCGGTGATCACCGCAGGCGGAATGCCAGCTTTGGACCCGTAACTTCAGCAATTTCCCGCGAACTGCGCCGAATTGCACACCGCACTCATAATGCTGAGGACGACGGCATCGGGGTTTTGCCTCGCAAGCTGAAACGAGACCCCGGAAATCCGGTGTTTGGGACCCGGTGAAAAAGCCGGATTTCCCATGCACTGAAGATCCTCGCCGGTGCTGTTAGCAAACTTCTTCTCTTTATCTCTCCAGTGAAACAGTGAAACGCTGCCGTGCAAAGGGAGTACAGTCGGACAATCTCCAAAACACGAGGCCACTCCTTCTTCGAGGTACAGCGGAGACTGTATTCGGTCCGGTCTTGACTGTACTATAATCTGACGAAGTGGGGCGTGGGACTTTCTAGGCCTGCCTCACTTTCACGCCCAAGTGAAAGGACAAATGACGGAATCTATTGTTGTCAATACTGATTTAAGGGAAAGCGTAGCCGCGGGCGCCCAACTGGGACGTGGAATCTGTGGGAAGGGTTGGACAGAACCGCCGGACGCGGTCATCGTGTTCGCTTCGCCCATCTATGATTATGTTTCACTCCTTACCGCTATCTCCAATGCTTGCCGACCTAAGACCTTAGTCGGATGTTCGTCGGCGGGCGAGTTCTTAACCGGCCGTATTTCCAGTTCTTCTGCGTGTGCAGTGGCGATCTGGTCGAAAGAAATCAAGTTTAGCGTCGGATTAGGGAAAGGGTTGAGAACCAGTCCAGCGGCGGCGGCCAAGCAAATCGTTTCTTCGTTTCGACGCACGGGAACCAGCTCGCATCATCTTTCAGCCCTTGTGCTGACGGATGCGTTGGCTGGACACACAGAGGAATTTCTCGAGCAACTCACGCTCGCCACTGCTGGCCGATACCAACTCTTTGGAGGTGGCGCAGGGGACGATGCGCGTTTTCAGCGCACTCACGTATTCTGCGGTGTTGAGGCTATCACTGACGCCGCGGTCGCACTAGAAATGGTGTCC
>Ga0182024_10005253_pt1 | contig 29137 bp, 23 predicted proteins | sample P32metaG_FD_120480 | JGI IMG/M metagenome (GOLD analysis project Ga0182024, IMG submission 120480) | Permafrost microbial communities from Stordalen Mire, Sweden - P3-2 metaG (Illumina Assembly) | ecosystem: Environmental > Terrestrial > Soil > Wetlands > Permafrost | place: Sweden: Stordalen...
GAGCGGACTGGCCACTGACCAACCGAAGCGGCTGGTTTCCCCGGAATCCCAATCGCCGGAATGAGAGCGCAGCGAATAGCGTAGTGTGGCATTGCAATCATCGCCATTGAGTGTCATCAGCCCGGCCATGCGATTGGACCATGCGTAGCTGAAGAGATATGAGGTGGTGGGTGTGTAGTCGATCGAAAGTTGGTTATACCGGATTTCGCCAAAGTCGAAAGTAGATTCATTCCATGGCGCCAGCGTAACACCGAAGTTATGATTGCTCACGTCCACCCAGCGATTGGCGGTCAAGTAATCTTGCGATCCCCAGCTGAGCTGATCGAGATGTGGGCGAACAACTCCGCCGGCATACTCGGCACGCGGTTGACCTTCCGGCACATCGAGAGGAAAGGCGTAAAAAATGTTGTCCTTATACCTGTCCTCGTAGGCCTTGTAATACATGACCTGCGCATGCTGAAGGTCGTCGACAATCTCGATTCGCGGCAGGCCGTCGTAAAGAGTGATGGTTTGGTGGATGGCAGCGCCAGTCTTGGAGTCGTCGGTCCAGCTGTCAAATGAAACAGAAATTGACCCCTTGCGCGATTTGGTCTCACGCGCTTGCGCGGGCGAGTATTCGAAGCCTTCCAAGGACTGTGCCGCGTTCTTGTGAACGTAGACCATCTGGTTGAACTGATACTTAGCTTTTGGGTCGACGAGTTCACGGCCCGTGGTCTTGTCGACAATGGAGACAACATTTCCAGTAGTTCGATCGAAACGGATTGAATAAAACTGATTCGATATACCGTCGTCGCTTGCGGAGATATTCGCCGAGGCCTCTATTTTCTGCTGAGAATAACGATAGACCTTGTAGCCATACGCGGGGACGCCGTGGGCAATAAAGACGCTATGTCCTGCCGCGGTATTCTCGCAAGGCTCGATTTTCCCGTTTGAAAGATCCTCGACTGAAATACAATCCCCGGCAAGGGTCACGATATCGTCGCGTTCGTGGGCAAGCGAGTTGAAGACGACCAGTCGATTTCCGTCCGAGCGAATCTGCGATGCGAGCGACTTCATACCAGCATTGAGAAGCGTGGTAGTGTCGCGAAGCGCACGCTCAGCTCCTTGCTTCTTGTCCCACGAGGCGTTGAAAAGCTGGGTGTCGTTCGCTTGAGGCAACGTCGGCCAGCTATGTTCGTCGTAATCGAAAATCTGTGTCCAGATCGCCGCGGCCTGGGCACCCACTGGCTGATAGGAAGGGTCCATGTACGAATCGAGTGCGGATAGTCCTTCTGCCACGGGAAGTTCACGGGACGCCTGCCTCTTCCATCCCTGCGACTCCGGATCGATGGTGTTGTAATCGCTGTAGAAGTTGTTTAGGTCGCCAGACAATACTGGAAGGTCCTTCGCATACTTACCCTCTATATACTCGAAGAAATCGGTCGGGCTGCTGATGTGGATTTCTGGATAGGCATACTCCTTGCTCCATGCGGGAAGCGCCCTCTCAGCGACGTGAGGAACTGCGTGATCTATATAAGATGGAAAGACAACGGCGTCGTAGGGATATGGCCCAAGCGCTGTACCGTCTTCAATTTTCTTGAGCTCGCGATTCGCGTTCTCGGAACCTAGATCGAAAAGCTGTTCACCGTAGCCACTGTATCCACTTTCCGGCTGCCCATACCAGAAGAGTAAGCCATAATGGCTGCGCCAAGTGAAAAGTACCTTATGCACGCCATCCGGAGCGAGCCACCAGAATAACGCCGGCAACTTCGTGTGCTCGTAGTCGTTATGTCCGATGGCTCTGCCCGCCTGGCCCCAACGTGCCGCGTATTTGAAGCCCGCGTCCGCTAATACTTCCGCGCTCGACCATGAAAGACTTGGATTATCCACTTCCATAAAAGTGTTTATATTGAGTCCATAGCGGTCGAGTACCTCCCGTTTCGCCGGATAGGTCATTCGCGCCAGCTCCTCATAGTCCATCCAGTGCGTATGCACACCACTCGGATCGCCCATCAAGGCCATTTGCCCAGTCTTGAGGCTATGCTCTACCAGGTCACGCCATTGACTCTCTGAGCGATCCTCAACGTAGCTCCGCATAAGAATCATCGATTCGAGCGTGTAATGATAGCTGTTCGCCTTGGACGCACTGAGCTTTTGCGCTATGTCGATGTAATTCGCGATCTGGGCCTGTTTCTTGTATATGTAGTCTTCATACCCGCGGTCCTCGTGAGAAGACTCGACGATATATACCTTCCACTTCCGTTGCGGCGTCCACTGCTGGGTAACGCTTGCCAGTACTTGCATACCCTGTTCAGACAAGATTTCAAGACGTACACTTTGTGGAGTGGCGATATCCGGAATTGGTACACGCACTGTAGAATTGCCGGCCGGGATCTCATTTACAACCGCCGACTCCGGCGCCGAATCGCCTACCTGAACCTGAATCTTGCAGCGAATCACGGCGCCTGACGTGTTCAAGACGTCCAGAAAGGCCAACTGGTGCAAAGGCTGGACATTCGGGAACAGAACGGTCGGCTCGAGCTTGAGAATCTGAATGCTTGATTGCTGCGCGGCGAGCAGCGAAGCGCCGAGCATGCCCAGCTGGACCATTGCTTGCATCAGATGAACCGGTCTGAGTCTCTTCATTTTTCGCTTTGTTCTCCCAATCGCAATCGAGCTAACTGCTGAAACCTGACAATCCTCTAGGCGACTTACGGACTGCCAGATTGCAGCTTTGTTTAGTCAATCAACATTTAGAAAATGATCTTGCCCGCTAATTGCCCTGTGCGGTTTCCGGTTTTTGATGTGACAACACCAAAGGATGATGAGCCATCTGAAGTGCCCGGAGCTGCCCAAATTGGATGATTAAACAAGTTATAGAGCTCGCCCCGCAGTTCGAATCTCATGTGTTCCCCGATCGGCGTGTCTTTGAAGAACGCGGTATTCCAGAGATTCGTATGCGGTCCACGAAGATCGGACAGATAAGCTGGTGAAGTTCCAAAAGTGTAAGACGGCGGAACAGAAAAATCCGCGGTATTGAAGAATTGGTTTTGGGTCTGCGCCGAGCCGGACAGCTTGGGATTTTGCCCATTCCAGTTCGGGCGGGATCCGGCACCGAATCCAACCACGTTCACCGAATTGGAGATCGGAAGTGGATTCCCACTATCGAAGGCGTAGTCGCCGGTGATTTGCCATCCTGAGGCCAGCTCGTTAGCAAAGTGGGGCATGGAGCCGCCGATCAGTCTCCCTTGCCCAAAAGGTAGACTCCACGTCCAATCGACGGTCAGCTCATTCGGTAGATCGATCGGCGAAATGGTGCGCTCGGCGCGCGGGTTGTACTCATCCTGAACGGCCAGGTTATTCCAATAATGATCTCCGGCGTTGCCAATATTTTTCGACCATGTGTAATTGGCCATGTAGGAGAATCCCCGCGAAAGGCGATGTTCCGCCTTGAGCTGTAGAGAATTGAAATGCATATTCCCGGTGCTCGCGAACTGATCCTGGATGTCGGCAAATTGTGGGAAGGGCTTCAAGAGCTGGCCTTGACTTATGGTTGCTGTAGACAATGTTCCGCTGGTGATCAGCCCATAGAACGGATTGGGAACCTGGGTATTCAAAGCGCTCCCCATCGCATAATCCGCATCCGGCAATTGATCGAGAGGACCATTGACGATCTGATGAATTCCATGGGACCCGACGTAACTCGCCCCAAGGAAGAAAGACTTGAGCTGGTACTCAAAGCCAGTGTTGTACTGTTGGATGTACGGGACACGAACATTCGTTCTAAGTTGAGTCGACAGACTTTGGCCCACATATGTCATCGTTCCCAGTGAGTTTCCGGTTGGCGCTGCCAAGCCTCCCGGAAATGGATTACTGAGATAGTTCGCCGGCGTCAGCCCGCCGTTGGTCGACGTCACCATGGTCGTGCTGTTTGAATATCCATCGTTGACGATAATACCGGGGATAATGTACGAGGAATTAAAAGGGGCGTAGAAGATGCCGTATGCGGCCCGCCAGACTAGCGCTTCTCTGATCTTGAAAGCCATGCCGACGCGAGGCGCAAAATGGGTCCAATTGACCGGAGCCTCATATCGCGACGTACCATTGACCCCCGCGAAAATGAGCCCGCCTACTGCTTTTGGATCGACGGCGGTCAGAGGGGACGTTGCTGTAGGGCTGAACCATTGGGACGCATTGTGCTTCACCGTAAATGGCGTCTCAACATCGTAACGAAGCCCGAGGTTCAGGGTGAGGCGGCTCGAAGCGCGCCAATCGTCCTGGACATAGCCTGCGTCGTAAAACCATTGATACGAGGTCGAGAAAGGAAGCGTAACGGTTCCGGACGCGGGGGTGCCCAACAGGAATGACGCCAGACCCCAGCCCGCTGTGGAACTTGCCGTGAAAGGATTCTGCTGCGTCCAGGTTTGATTGAAAGAGAATACAGGGCTGTTATTGTTGGCCTGAAGGCCATCAACGCGAAATATTCGAAAAACTCCACCGGCCTTTATTGTGTGACTTCCCTTGAAATGCGTCATGCTGCCTTCGATATCGCCTGTGGTGTCTCCCAGCCGATAAACGTCACCATTGGAGACGGTGCCCAGGCCCTGGTAATTGGCGATCGTAGTAGGAGGAAATTGCGGTTCATAAAGTTCATTTTCCCAAGGCGACGTCATATTGATGCTGGAGAACGCGAATCCTTCCGATTGCGGAATCCGCGACAACAATTGTCGGTTCAGAGAGGCGCGAAAATCAAGAATCGTCTTGGGCGAGAAGGTCCACGTGTAACCCGCCACCGCATTCTTTGGAATTACATAAAGAGCGGAGCCTCCACCGCGGGGAGAATACGAACCCGCGGGGTTACCATTGGTATTGCATTCACTGCAGGTTAGCGTATTAGGAAAGTAATTCGCCGCTCCGCCCCCCTGGTTGCTTGATGTGTAACGGACAAAGATCCGCTTGGTGGTCGAAAGGTCTTCGTCGATCCTGACCGACCATTCGTTCTGACTGTCCTTCCCTGAAGGATTTGTAAAGAAATTGTTGATTTGGGTAAACGCGTTGGTTGGGGTTGCGTTTGGTGCCGGATAGTACGCCAACATCGCCTTTGCGGCGGGGTCGATGCGGTTCGGAGGAATCACGTTGAGAACGCCATTGTAGGAAAACTGTTGGCGTGTGTATTGTGTGGTGGATCCGGGCACCAGCGCAGTCGTGGTGGGGTCATAAATGTTGATAGGCACTCCGGTTGACGTTGCCAATTGCGAGAAATTGCCCTGAGCCTCAAGCGCAGTTGGCACGGTCAAAAGCGTCGATGCCGGAATCACATCTCGGTATCCCTCATAGTTGGTAAAGAAGAAGAGCCGGTCTCGCCCATTAAGCAACTTGGGTAACACCACCGGTCCGCCCAGGGAAAATCCAAAGGTGTTCACGTTGGTAAAACTGGTGGGTGAACCGTTGTGCTTGTTAAGCCAGGTATTGGCGTTGAGCACGCGGTTCTTCCAATATTCGTAAACTGTGCCGTGCGGCGAGTTCGTCCCCGATTTAGTGGCCGCGGTAAGAACCGCCCCGTCAGTCCTGCCATATTCCGCGTTCATGGAACTTGCGTCAATTTTGAACTCAGCGAGCATGTCGATCGTGGGTACGATGGTGGCCGTACCATTGTCCCCGTTCTGCGCGTTCGCGCCGTCCAGCAAGAAACCGTTGGTGTTGCTCATTCCGCCGTTCGCGCTCCAGTGACCGAACGCGATGGCGCCTGTGGTTGCAGGGGCGGCATCTGCCCCACGATCCTGCACACCGCCAACCAACCCGGTAAGCTGCAAGAGGTTGCGATTGGAGAGAGGGAGACTGGCTACGGCGTTGTTGTCGAGTACCTCTCCCACGGAGGAGGAGGTCGTATCGATGAGTGGTGTTTCCCCCGTGACAGTCACAGTTTGTTGCACCTGGCCGGGTTCGAGGGCTGCATCTACTTCCAGGCGCTGATCGGTGTCCAGGACCAAACCCTTGCGCACAAATCCTCTGAACCCTTTGGCCTCGACCGATATCTGATAGTTGCCCGGGAGAAGAAACGGGATTTCGAAGTAGCCCAGACTGTTGCTGGAGGTGTTCGTCGACACGCTGGTTTGCACTTCGGTCGCGGTTACCTTAGCACCCGGAATTACTGCTCCGCTTGCGTCCGCTACGCTGCCGAGAATAGTTCCTGTAGACGTTTGTGCTCGGGAGCCAATCGACCACAGCAGGATCGACATCACAGCGCCTAGGAGCCATATAGGCTTCATCACCGACATTCCATGGATCGTCATTGGTCACTCCTCCAATTAGCATGTCCTTCTTTTTCTTATCTGCCGCTTGTGACGGGCGGCAACCCATTTGCTCCGGGGAAATAACGAGACCCAAAGCCAGCGCATCGAGATCAATGACATTAGCCACAAGTGCGCCCGCTGTGGCGAAGTGAAACGGCGTTCACTATAAAATAAGAAGAAAACAGAAGTCAACTGTTTTTTTTAATGAGAAAATCAAAGCTAGGATGTATGAATTCCTCCACTCAAATGTCGCATCAGCATTACCAAGTGTCATGTTCAGGCGTTCCGCAACCTCAATGGGGACGCCGTTTTGGCAAGGAAGTCACAATTGAATCTCTGCGGTAACTCGAACAAATAGCGAAAGCGAAGGTGTACAAGTGCTCGAGCGCGGTGGTGGGACTGAGCCGCTTGGTTACCTAGAAAATAGGAACAACGGCAAGTTCGCCGCAGTTGAGTTTTTTAGCTGCACACGTATCCTCTATGGAGTCTGCTGCTTGGAACGACCGCTTCCATGCGATGACAGCGGCTCTCGGCTTGTGTGGTCGCCGAGGCTGAACCGACGTTGATTTTCTCTCTGACTCCGTAACCCAAACGGAAGCATATGATTATTTATTTTTAGGTATACAGGCATCATCATTCTGGTTTCTTATGATAATATGCTTTTGGTTTTTCCCTGGTTCTACTCCAGAGGGGAGAGGGGTAAAGCCCTCCGAATCTGAAACGGTTCTTGCGGGACCAAACCTGTCGAGAAAGATTAGACAAGAAGTTCTGAACCAAAGGTGTGATTTAAACGAAACTAGGCCGATTGCCTCAGTTTGCAGCTGCCAGGGCCAGCGGACGGCCGTCTCCAAAATAACCAGTCAGGAGAAGTCTTGAAGCCCCTTGAAGAAAATACCCTGCATGAACTCTGGCATGACAAGGATGCTCGTGAAGTAATGTTGCGACAGATCGTGATGGAGCGGCTAGCCGAAACTCCACCGCCGGTCATGGACGATTTCATCGTAGCGAGCTACTTCTTTGCCTTTCGTACACTAAAGCTGCAAGACGCGGTTAGCGAGATAGCCTATTGCGCCACGAGTGGGACAAGAAATCCTCCCGCCGGTTCGCTGATAGATCAGTGCACCGCGAAGCCGGCGGGATTCGACGCGTTTGACTCCACCGGCCGCATGGGATTGTTGCATGTCGCTTTTCCTTTGAAAATGATGTTGCAGTCGGATGGGCACCTGACCTCAACTGATCTGCTGCACACAATCGCGGGGGCAGTCATACTCGATGTCTATGAGAACTTAGACGCCCGGCTTGTCGCGCTTCAGATTCCCGAGAAAGTGATTAACACTTTTCCGGGGCCCGCATATGGGGCTCAAGGTGTGCGAGAGCTAACCGCTCTACCGCCCGGTGAGGCCGCTTTCGGAACCATCCTGAAACCGACGGCTGGAATCACAGCGGAAGAAGTCGGCGAGCTGGTCAAAGGGGTAGCTGATTGTCCGCTATTCATCTTTGTGAAGGAGGACGAGGATCTCTATCCCAATTTGCCCTATTCTCCTGTTGCGAATCGCACGCGGCTCGCGATGCAAGCCGTCGAGCGCGCCCGGGAAACACGCAACGGGTTGGGCCTGATATTTGCGCCGCATATCACTGGCGCGCCAGGTGAAATCCTTGAAACGGTTCACGCCGTCCTTGAGTCGGGCGCCACAGCCGTGATGTTCAGCGAAACATTCTCGGGGGGAACGGTTCGCATGGTTCGCGAGGCGACAAAGAATCTTCATCGTCCGCCGGCCATTTACGGACACAATGCGGGGATTGGCTCCAGGACGGGCGCGATTTGGCGAGAGGTGATCGACCTGTTGGCGCGATTGGATGGAATCGATTTCCGCCAGACCGCGCCAGTGCGATCCGGCCCACCCTTCATCTACCCTTATGGAGCAGAATGGTTTGCCTCAGAGGGAAGTCTCACTCAAGCCATGCTGGCGATAAAACCGACCATGCTCGTAAGAGCAGGCGGCCTGGACCAGGGCAACATTTGCATGAATCTTATGGATGCTGAGCGAAGAGGGATTACCGATCAGATTCTCTATCTTGCCGGATCAGCAATCAATTCCATTAAAGATGAGACGGGCCGGCCTGACTCGCACCTTGGAGCAGCAGCGATGTTGGAAGCCCTGGAAGTTCACCGCGCGGGCCTATTACGTGACGTTCCTCTTGAAAAACATGTCTCTACCATCGTGAAAATCGCAGAAGCGAAACAGTTCAACGCGCTGCGCCGGGCTCTGCACCAACGATATCCTGAGGCAATCGCATGAAGAAGGAATCTCGGCTTTTGCGTGTCGGTGTCCTCGGCTGCGGTCCGATTTCGCAGTTCGCGCACTTCGAAGCCTGTCGCAAAGCACGCAATGCCGAGTTGTATGGGATTTGCGATGTTGCTGAGGATTTGGTGGCAAGAATGGCGGCCATCCACGAGCCGCGCGTCACATACTTTGACTTCGATCAAATGCTGGCCGATCCGCATGTTGAAGCAGTGATTATTGCTGTGGCGGATCAGTTTCACATCCCGCTTTGCCTCAAGGCCATCGCTGCTGGCAAACACGTGCTCGTAGAAAAGCCTCTCGGAGTGGCAGTGGAAGAATGCGAAGTCCTGCGCGACGCGGCAAGAAATTCGGGGCTGATCCTTCAGGTTGGAAATAACAGGCGGTTCGACCCTGGCCTAGCTTTTGCGAAAAGGTTTATCAAAGAGGAGATCGGAGACATCCTGGCGCTGAAAGCAACGTACTGCGATTCGATCTACCGCTATACGATGACCGACAACCTCCTTCCTATCCCTCTCGCCAGTTCTAATGCGCGCCGTCCCGCAGGAAATCCCAAGGAGGATTTGCGACGGTACTTTATGCTTGCGCACGGCAGCCATCTGGTTGACACGGCACGCTTCCTCGGAGGGGAGATCGTCGGAGTTCACGGTCGCCTTGTGGAAAAACATGGCGCCTATTGCTGGTTTGTAGAAGCGGATTTTGCCAACGGCAGTCTTGGACATTTGGATTTGAACATTCCACGCAAGGGCGACGTAGAGGAAACATTTCAGGTCTACGGCCAGAACGGAAGTATCTTCGGCAAGCTTGGTTTGACCTTCTACCATAAGTCCGGATTTGTTGAATGTTACTCCGTGAAAGATGGACAGTTCCACCGCCCTATCGGCGAAGATGCTCATACGTACAAGCGGCAGATCGAGGGTTTTAGCGAGACTATCCTCGATGGTGTCCCTATGCATGGCGCGGGAATCGAGGACGGCGTCGCCGCCATGCGAACCATGGTCGCCATTGCCCGGTCGGTGGAAACAGGGAAGAGCGTTCTAGTGGCAGACGCAAAGGGTGGGGTATGATCCGGCTCGGAATCTTCGCCAAAACCTTCGTTCGCCCCACGGTCGAGGACGTTTTTGACGCCGTGAAGGCACACGGAATCGAGTGTGTGCAATTCAACCTGGCTTGCGCAGGCCTACCAAGCATTCCCGATCAAATTGACCCCGGCATCTGCGATCGTATTCGAACTGCCGCGGCGCAGCGGGGCATCCAGATGGCAGCGGTCTCCGGCACCTTCAACATGATCGATCCGAACATTCAAGAACGCCGGGAGGGTCTATGCAGGTTGCGCACACTTATAGGAGCGTGTAGCCGAATTGGTACATCGATCGTCACTGTCTGCACGGGCTCGCGCGACCGGGAGAATATGTGGCGATGGCATCCGGATAATGCATCCGACGAAGCCTGGCGGGATCTCCTGGACTCACTGAGTCTCGCGCTTCAATTCGCACAGGATGCGAACGTCATTTTGGCATTCGAACCCGAGTTCTCCAATGTCGTGGATTCAGCCGCGAAGGCACGCCGTCTTCTCGATGAGTTGAGGTCCCCATTCCTAAAGGTGGTGATCGACCCGGCCAACCTGTTCCACCAAGGCGAGTTGCCACAAATGCAAAGAATCCTAGCCAAAGCGTTCGAGCTTCTCGGAGAGCATATTGTAGTAGCACACGCAAAGGATCTTTCCGGCGACGGGGATGCCGGCCACGAGGCAGCCGGGACGGGTGTGCTGGACTATGACAGTTATCTCTCCCTGCTCAATGCAGCAGCGTTCGACGGTCCTTTGATTCTGCACGGTCTGAGTGAGGCGCAGTCGCCATTTTGCATCGACTTCCTGAAGCGAAAACTTGCCGTACAGTCACAGAACGGCGCAGGAGGCTTGGCGAAACTCGACGACTCGCTACCGTCCTCACTCCCCTCCTTCAAACAGCATGGAGGCGTCAGCTAATGCCGCATTTTTCGTGGGATGGATTGAGCTTCCATTATCGAGATAGTGGGCAGGGCATCCCCTTCATCTTTCAACATGGACTGGGCGGAGATGCGAACCAACCGTTTGGTTTATTTAATCCTCCATCAGGAATCCGGCTGCTCTGCGTGGACTGCCGTGGACATGGTCGCACCCTGCCACTGGGCGACCCTGAAAAAATAACCATTGCCGAATTCGCCCATGATCTGGGTATCTTCATGGACTCTCTCTCTTTGAAATCTGCCGTCGTCGGTGGCATCTCGTTAGGGGCAGCGGTTGCGCTGAAATTTGCGCTTTCAGCTCCTGACCGGGTTCTTGGCTTAATTCTTTCTCGCCCCGCGTGGCTCGACTGTCCGACTCCGCAGAATGTAAGGATATATTCTTCCATCGCCGGGCTCATTCGTCAGAATGGTGCGAGCGCAGGTTTGGATCGCTTCCGTCACTCTGATGATTATCTTGAAATCAAGCGGCAGTTCCCTGACGCGGCTGAATCACTTGCTAAACAATTCGAGGAGCCTAGAGCAGAGGATGCCTTCGTCAGACTAGAGCGACTTCCCGCCGATGCGCCGAATCGAGATCGGCGAGAATGGACTTCAATCAAAATGCCCACTCTTGTGCTGGCAAGCCGCCAGGATCCTATCCACCCCTTCGAATTCGGCGAGATTCTGGCACAGTTCATACCTCGAGCCGTCTTCAAGGAGATAACTCCCAAGTCAGTCAGCCGTGAACAACACGAGGCGGACGTTCAAAAGGCAATTGCCGAATTCCTGAATCTAAATTTTCCGAAAGCGAAGGGATCCACATGTTGAAATGTTCAACCTCTCTCTGGTCAGCCGACTTAGCGAATCTGGAAGCAGAAATCAGGCGTGTGGAACCGTTTTCGGACCGTTTCCACCTTGACGCTGCTGACGGGCACTACGTGCCAACTCTTCTCTTCTTTCCGGACCTGGTGAAGGCTATGCGCCGGGCCACGCGCCTTCCGTTTGAAGTACATTTGATGACAACGGATCCTTTAAAGTGGGTAAATCCGTTTATCGAAGCCGGCGCCGATATCATCGTTTTCAATTTTGACTCCACTCCCGACCCGCTCAAGGTTCTCCGCGCGATTAAATCACAAGGTAAGATCGCAGGCATTTCGATGCTCCTCGAGGAGCCCCTCAGCCTGCTCGATCCGTATTGGGATGAACTTGACATCGTCAACATCGTTGGCACCGCCATAGGGATTAAGGGCGCTGCAATGGACTCCTCGATTCCCGGTAAAATCTCCGCGTCCCGGCAAGAAATTGCGAACCGCGGCCTGAAGATTGAGATCGAGGCGGATGGCGGTATTCGGCGGGAGAGTGTCCCGCTCATTCACGCTGCGGGCGCAGACTACATCGTGCCGGGCTCATTAATGTTTGGCAACGAACCGAAAGCGATTCACGATTGGCTCGCCTCCTTGTGACGTATTGAGCTGTGCAAATTGACATCCTGGGGCGGCGTAGCCACCGTAAAGTATTCCAGCATGTTGGACCCGGTGCTCATAGCTGCCACAAGGAGTTGACGATCAAATCGGGCTTGAATCACGCCGTTGCGAGACCCCAGCTATGACGCGAACCAAAGAGCTTCCGACGAAACGAGAGGACCGATCACCGCCGCCAATAGATATCGAATCTACGCCTGAGTTGATCCAATATCTTCGCGAACATCGCTTGATCGAATCCGGTGAAATGCCGGCAGTCGAGAATCTTCAAGGCGGAGTTTCGAATCGGACGGTCCTGGTTGAGCCGCAGTCGAGGCCGGCATTCATTGTGAAGCAGGCCCTGACCAAACTACGCGTTGCCGTTGACTGGTTCAGCGATCCCCGCCGGATCCATCGTGAAGCGCTCGCAATGCGCGCCCTGGAAACAATTGCACAACCGTCGACAATTACCCAGCTACTTTTCGAAGACATGGAGTCGCATATCATCGTAATGGAAGCGATACCGCGCGCACACTCAAATTGGAAAATTTTGCTGTTGCGGGAGGGACCCAGGCGTGAGCACATTCTTAAGTTCGCCGAAGTACTAGCTGCCGTCCATTTACGCTCGAGTGCGAATGCTGAATCTTTCCGAGACCTGTTTCGCGACAGAACCTGGTTCGAATCTCTGCGCCTCGAACCATATTACGAGTATTCAGCGCAGCAGGTAGCTGACGCCCGACCATTTCTCGAACAGTTGCTCCAAGAGACTCGCTCAACACAATTGGCTTTGGTGCACGGAGACTATAGCCCGAAGAACATTTTGATTTATGGTGATCGGTTCGTACTTATCGACCACGAGGTGGCGCACTTTGGCGATCCGGCATTCGATGTGGGCTTTTCCCTTACTCACCTTCTGAGCAAGGCGCATCATTGCTCTGATAATCGCGCTCTGTTCCTGGCGTCTTCCAAGCTTTATGCGTCGCAGTATTTGGAGCTGATGCAAGGTTGCCGATTCTTGAGAGATCTCGAGGCGCGGGCATGCCGGCATACGCTGGCCTGTCTTCTCGCGCGGGTGGCCGGACGCTCTCCCTTGGAGTACTTGAGCGCGCCTGAGAAGAAAAATCAACGTGAAATCGTTCTCACGTTGGTCACCGAGCCCCCGAATTCGCTCGCGGAATTAATCGAACGATTTGAGAAGGAGCTCAGATGTTCATAGTTGAACGCCTTAACGCCCGGGAGATCCTTGACAGCCGTGGCCGCCCGACTGTGCTTGCCGAGTGCTCTCTAAGGGGAGGCGCTGCGGGAAGCGCTTCGGTCCCTTCGGGAGCGTCGACGGGGACAGCTGAGGCTATCGAGCTTCGCGATGGAGACATTCGACGCTACCGTGGATTGGGTTGCCGAAAAGCCGTCGCAAACATTCAGGGCGAACTGAACAATGCCCTTCAGGGCAAAGCTCTTGATTCGCAGAGGGAGTTGGATGCGTGTCTGGTCTCTCTGGACGGTACTCCCTCCAAATCGAGGCTCGGCGCCAACGCCATTCTCGCAGTATCAGTTGCATTCGCACGCGCTGCCGCTGCAGCAAAACAAGAGGAGCTTTGGTGTTATTTCGCCGACCTCGCCAGAGTCACACCAAAATCGCTGCCACGGCTCACGATCAACTTATTTAGCGGAGGTAAACATGCTGGGCAACAAGTTGTAATTCAGGACGTGCTGATTGTTCCGGCGGGGACCCGCACGGTGGATGATTCTCTTGCGCTGAGTTGGGAGATCTACCAAGCCGCGGCGGAAATCTCTTTTCGACGTTACGGAATGCGCCTTCTGCGGGCAGACGAAGGAGGCATGGCTCCCCCTTTTCGCTCTCCAGAGGAGATGATCGAGACAGCGATCGAAGCCATTGAGTCGGCAGGCCTTCAAAGGGGTAAAGATGCGGCACTGGCAATTGATGTTGCGGCGAGCCACTTTCACTCAGCGGATGGCTATCGCATCGGCGAAGATTTGCTTAGCGGCGCTGAGATGATCGACCGCTTGAAGTGCTGGACCGAAACCTACCCGCTGGTGAGTGTGGAAGACGGTTTAGGAGAAGAGGACTGGGAGAATTGGCCGGGCCTGACGTCGGCCATCGGCCAACGGGCGATTGTTGTTGGAGACGATCTCCTATGTACCAACGTGGCACGCATCCGGCGCGCGATCCAATCCTCCGCGTGCAATGCGTTGCTATTAAAAGTCAACCAGGTGGGCACTTTGACCGAAGCTTGCGAGGCGCTGCAACTTGCTCGCGGCGCGGGCTGGCAAGTCACGTTGAGCGTTCGCAGTGGAGAGACCGAGGATACGTGGGCGGCTGATTTGGCTGTCGGGTGGGGTGCGGATCAATTCAAAAATGGTTCGCTCACGCAGTCCGAGCGGCTCGCAAAATATAATCGTCTGCTCGTCATTGAATCCGAGACTTCATTCCCGACGAATTCGTGGCCCATGGGATTGCGTCAAGGTTAGCATTTCGTCAAATCTTTCCGACTGCGGTGTGTCTCCACTTAAACGCGATCAAGGAAAACTTAAAAGGCAATCCAGTTATTGGGAGTGGCCAGAGATGACCAGCAACAGACAACTTCCCATTTCAACATTCAGAATTCTTGAGCGAACCGCTGGAAGCATTCCGAAATTATTGGACCTGCACGAAAATATCCATTCGGCGCTCAGCAGCTTGCAATTACCTGCGCACTCACTCTTCGGCAAACGCATCGCAGTTTCTGTTGGGAGCCGTGGTATTCGAGATGTGGCGAAAGTTGTTCGTAGCGTTTGTGATTGGCTCCGCGCGTAGGGCGCATTACCTTTTGTATTCCCCGGGATGGGCAGCCACGGTGGTGGCACAGCGGAGGGTCAACGCAAAATCCTTGAAGAATATGGTGTGACACAGGATGGAGTCGGTGCCGAAATTCGAGCTGGAATGAAAACGGTTCATCTGGGGACTACATCTGAAGGGTTCGCCACTTACATGGACCGCAATGCCTGGGAGGCCGATGCTGTCGTTGTTATTAACCGCGTGAAACCTCATACGGACTTCGTCGGGAAGGTCGAAAGTGGTCTCCTCAAGATGATGGCGGTTGGAATGGGGAAGGTTGATGGGGCGCAAGAAATGCACCGCTGGGCGCGGCGGCACGGGCGCGAGAGAGTTATCCGAAGCATGGCCGACAGAGTGATGGCGACGGGCAAAATACTCGTCGGTCTAGCCTTGGTCGAAAATGAGTTTCACGAAATTTGTGTTGTGCGTGCAGCTCGACCGGAGGATATCGCGGCCAGGGAAGAAGCGGCACTGGAGCTGGCGCGGACATTGGTCCCGCGCATCCCCTTTGCAGAATTTCAATTGCTCATCGTCGGCCAAATAGGGAAGAACATTTCTGGAACAGGGATGGATACAAAGATCGTTGGGCGGGGCGTCACAATTCCGCCTGGTCAGGCTCCCGGAATCGATCTGATCTATGTGCGCGATCTTACGCCGGAAAGCAATGGCAATGCCACGGGGGTTGGTTTGGCCGACCTGGTGCACGAGCGCCTGCATCGCAAGGTCGATTGGGAGTACACCTTTCTTAATGTCCGAACAGCCTTAACTCCGATTTTGGCTCGCCTGCCAATGCATTTGCCCTCAGATCACGAAGCGCTTGACCTTGCCCTCCGTGTGGCCGGAAGTCCAGAGCCGGAAAATCAGCGGATCATCTGGATTCGCGATACTTTGAGCTTGAATCGTATTGCTGTTTCTGAGGCGCTGGCGCTCAATGCAGTTAGCTTGCAAAACTGGCAATTGCTTCCTGAACATCTACCTCTCCAGTTTGATTGCGAAGAAAACTTCAACTCTTTCGGCGCGAACTAGTTTGGCGCGAACTGGGTGTCTCGTATGCAATCTGCCGTGCATCCCAACGATGCGGCCTGTAGCTCGGCATTCTCCGCTCCCGTCAACTTTTTGCGAGCGCGCCTCCAAAGAGAAATGGAATTTGCACCCTAATTGTTACCGTGAGTTCGTTTTCGTCGATGAAGGAAACGGTATTGTTATCGCATTTCATGTGTCGGACGCGACCAAAGCGGTTGGGTATTGGAGCTACCCCTTGTGCGTAACGAAGCTCAAAGGTCTTTTTAGACTGAAAGGAGTGAACGGTCTTGATCCCGCGCCGGGAGAATTCATTTGGAGCCCTCGACCTCGCACTCCCCAAATTGAAATAGCTGCAGACATCTTCCAGGCCGAGCGAACGATTTCTACCGTTCCAAGGAAAGCTTTGCCGGCTGTAATGCTCAATCCAGAGGATCGTGGAAGGCAGGTACACAGGGTCGCGCAGTGAGAACCAGAGGTAACCGTCCTCGGTGTTAACGGCCGCCGTCCACGCCGGCTTGCAGCGATCTGCCGTGACAGCGACTTGCAGCAGATCTCCAAAGCCCGGGCGCGCTGGAAAAGAACTGCAGTTTACGGGCGCACCCTCTGGAACTATCGATGGAATCGCGATAAGGTCCGTAAATTCCGCTCCGTAAGCGAGCGCCTGCCGTTCTCCCTTTGCCGTATTTGCGAAAGGCCCCGGAAATGTCATACCAAAAATCCGCGGCGAAGTGGACACGAGCAAAGCGCCCTCGCGCCGTGGGGTGCGCAGAACAGCGTGGTGGCCCAGAGTATATTTCCCGCGCAACCCGGTCACAGAAGTGCGGTCATAGATTACATTTTCGCCGTCAATCAGAAAAAACTGCCTCGTCACAGTCGCGGAACCAAGAGCGTTCTTCATCTCAATTTCAAGCGAGTGTAGACCATTGCGCGAATCGGCCGCCACAAACGACCACTGCCCTGCGGATGTCAGGCCATGGTCGCACATGGCAAGCTCTGGCTCTGTCTTCCCGAATGGCAGACAGAAGAAATCGCCGCGGAATACCGCATCGGGCGTACCGGCCGGCAACCCGTGCTTCTCCCGCTGCCACGGGCTGATGTGATATGGCTGCACGGGGCTGGCGTGGTCGCGAAGAAAATGTACGGGCGCCATGTGGGCACCGGCATGCGTGAGCGCCATGCATACGGAATCGCTTTCAAGAACCCACGATGCGTGGCCCAGAAAATTCGTCTCGGAAAGCACCATTCCTCCATGGTTCATGCCGTTGTGGGCACATGAAGATGAACAATCTGAACCGGAAGATCTGCGCTGTTCGGAGGTTGGTCTTCCGCGGCCGATTCGACATTTGAAGATCTTTCTTTATTTCTTTAGGTCTGCCATGAACTGCTCTACGGCCCGAAGAGAAGGGATTCCCGCTTGTCCCCCGCGTTGCGTCGCGCTCAACGCCGCGGCACCTGCCGCATGGCGCACTGCGAGCTCCGGTGTTAGATTGCGCGCGATGGCAGCCGCAAATGCCCCATGGAAAACATCGCCACAGCCGGTCGTATCCACTACGTCGACCTGAAACGCCGGCTGATGCTGTACAGTTTCACAATTACAAGTCATGAACCAGCAACCATTGGGTCCGTCGGTCGCCGCGGTGCAAATGCGGCCCGTGCGCGCCAGTTCCCGAACCATCTGAGAGGGATCGCTGCAACCGGTAATTTCGCGGGCCGCACGCATGGGAAGGATCAAGTGGTCGACAATCCGCATGGCCTGCCGCAGGCATTCGTGATCCAGGCGCTCAAAGTCGGCGACGATTTGGGTTGCGCATCGCCTGGCAACTTCGCATGCATGAAGTGTCCCTTCAGGGCCAAGCTGATCAACGAGCAAAACAGCGGAGTCTCGAATGAGGTCTTCCGATATGTCTTCAGGAACCGGACCACGCACCTGAGTTGACGAGTAGAGAATGGTTCGGTTCCCCGTTGCGGTATCGAGCAACACTATGGAGTAATATGGCTGCGCCTCGGGATATGCGACGGTGCCGCAAAACTCGACGGCTTCTTTAGACAGAGCGGAACGAACAAATTCTGACAGCTCATTTTCACCCAGCACTCCTGCGTAGGCGCAGCGTTGTCCCAGTCGGCTTGCCGCCACCAGAGCTGTTGTGCACTGACCGCCCGGCTGTCGTTCGATTGAAGTGATACGCTGCTTGGAATCGGGTTCGGGAAACCCCTCCAACTGAACCATATCGTCAACGGCGCTGTTCCCGAATCCGACGACCCCATATTTGCGCGCTTGTAGCATCTTTCGAGTCTTATCGCAGCGGAGCTTGTGCGCCAACGAGAATTTCGCCTGAAGATACTCCGGCCGATTGCAATGCCGCTTCCGGCGTACAACCATCATGGATCAGGGCCTTGAAGGCTTTAAGGGCACCGGCCGGATTGCGTTCTCCCCAAATGTTGCGGCCGATCGTGGCGCCTCTGGCTCCGGCGGAAATGGCTCGGGCAAGCAGTTCCAGCGCCTCCTCGAGCGAATTGCATTTGGGGCCGCCTGCAGCAATTAGCGGTACGGGGCATGTAGCTACGATCTGGCGGTAGGACTCTGCATCGCCTGTGAAAGGAACCTTGATCACATCAGCTCCGCATTCGATGCCGCAGCGCACCGCCCACATGATGTTTTCCGGGTCATGAACAATCGTCACATTGCTGGAACTGGAAAATGACCTGGGATAGATGTGCGCAAACACGGGAATATTGAGCCGGCTTGCCTGTTCCACAGCCGTGCAGAGCATTTTGAGGTAGCGGCCTTCATTCGGGCCGCGCACACCGATCGCGACAGCCATGGCATCCGCGCCTAATTGCGCTACTTCTTCTGCCGTTGCCACCAGCTCCATCACCGTGTCGTCGGGCGTAAAACAGACCGAGCTTATAACAAGCGGTACCTTGCCCGCATACGGCGCCCAAGCCGTCATGGCCATACCTTTCAGCATGGTCACTGCATCGGGTCGGCCAGCGACCAACTCTTGCAGCGTGCGGGGCACATTGACCAGGCCAGTCGGCAGGCCCTTTTGGTACCCGATAAAATGATCGACTGCGACGGAGCACAGCCGCCCAGAGGGATGAGAGAAAATGCGCTGTAATCTGATCCGCTTGCCGAGGTTCATGGTTGTATCTCCTGGGGCGTTATCTACACCCGGTGCACCGTAATGCCCTGCGACATCAATTGCCGCGTGGCATCTTCTGGAAATCTCTGATCGGTGATAAGACAGTCGATATCTGCCAGCGGGGCCACGCGAGCGAACGCGCGGGTAGCGTACTTTGTCGAATCCGCAAGGAGGACTACGCGGCTCGCCGCCGCGATCATCGTGGTCTTTACCCGCGCCACTTCCAACGAAGTATCGGAGAGTCCCAACTCGGGATCGAAAGCCGGAATGGCGAGAAAGAGAGTGTCCGCCAGCAATTCCCCGATATCTCGCTCCGCAAGCGGACCAACCGTGCTGATGGTCTGCGGGCTGAGGCTACCTCCCGCCAAAATCACATGCGCTCTGGGCCGGGAACCGATCTCCGTGGCGATATTGAGGCTGTTGGTGATCACCGTCATCGCGATGTCGGTCCGGAGACATTTGGCCATTTCCATCAGCGTAGTGCCGGCATCGAGGATGATGGTTTCGCCCGATCGCACCATTGCAGCCGCCGCTGCCCCAATGCGTTGCTTGGCATCCAGATTCAGGAGCGCTCTTTGATCAAAGGCAGTCGAGAGCCCAGTACGCGTCTGCGCAACTGCGCCGCCATGGTCGCGCAACAGAACGCCCTCTTTGGCCAGCGCTTCAAGATCGTTGCGGATTGTTACGTCGGAGACGCCAAACAATTCCACTAGCTCCGTGACCCGGACCATCCTCTTCATTTCCACCAGTTCAGTGATCCTGCGGCGCCTGGCTATCATCAAGGACGCTTTTGCCTGATCCGCCGGAGGGGCAACGCCCGTTTCTGCTATCTCCACAGTCCACCTCACCGGAAACACAACTTTATGCCGTAATCCACGCTAGCAAGTATAAACGAAAACGATCGAAAAGTTATTCTTTTATTTGTTATTTATTTGGAAGGGTTGTGCTTTTGTTGATCGTTCATCCGCCCCGAATAATCATGTTACGAGAGATGCGGGGCGAAGCGCAAATCGGGCCAGAACTAATGCGAAGTCTATGCGTTGAGTGAGCGCGCTCATTGGAACCAGGAAAATGGTCTGCATCATTCATCCTCTGCTCCGCAGAACAATACATCGGACTTCCGTAGAATTGCCATTCGCATTCCCTCCTGGAGATATACAATTTGTTACGAAATCTGTGGCCTTCCGCGCAGCCGCTCTCTCTCAATCTCCGGGCTGCCGGGTCCAAAGTGCTTCAGAATTACGAGGTCTTCCTTTTCGCTCCGATTGTTAATGAGCACGCCCCCCGAAGCCGCGGCGACAGTAACAAAGAGCTCATCCATTGTTCCCTGGCCGTATCGGATCACCGAGGGAGTCGCCACATCCAATGCGCCAATGCTCCCATATCCCTGAACGACAATGAGTCCATAGGCAGCGGGGTCAGAGATGCTCGCCGAACGGCGGGGAGACACGGTCAGTTCTGTGGCGTAGTAGTGCCCAGGCGAATGAGCGATACATGTCTCGCGATAGCCGCTGTCCGCCAATCCCGCTTCGGCCCGAACCGGCCACGGATGGAACCGGCGGTGCTGCGCAAACTGTGGATCAACATTCGCATCCCAATCAAGCATCCCGACAATGAAGTCGAGATCCTTGCTATGCGCCGGGGGAACATCCTGCACGACCATGTCCCAGGGCAGCACACGTCCTTCGATCATCGATTGAAAGCATGAGAAGACGTCGGAATTCACCTGAGGCTCATACGTTACCAGGGAACCAGGCGCGTGCAGAATTCCGGCATCAACTTGCCAGGCGCTCCCTGCTTCCAGCCGGTAAGCGCGCGAGTGATTCAGGATCCCATTGTCACCCTGGTCCCAGCGCTCCAGGCAGCAATAAACATCCTGCTTGGTCGTGCCCGGTTCCAATCCCATGAAGCTGTAAGGAAACTGGTTAACCGAAGCATTGTATTGCGGAGGAAAATAATAGGCCTCGGTCTTTCCTTTCCGGCCCACCAGCCTTGCATGGGCGTCTCTCTGGTGCATATGGTGGGGAATGGCCCCCATGTTATCGAAGAACTTGCAAAGCACATTCCATCCGCTTTGCTCCCTCATCACGTCTGCGCCCAAAAATTCATCGCCTAGTTCTTCGATCGCCTCTCTCAGCAGCACCCGTTCACTGCCCAACTCGACATAACTGAGGCCTTCGTCGGCCGGCGTCCCGGGGCCGTTGTTGGCCTGTGTGGTCGAGGCAAACCAGCGCTCGTTGATCCCCCCTCGGTGCGCGCCGCATGCATAGAGATCGCGCGGATCGAGGCGCAATCTTCCGCCCGGGATCTGCGCCGTCCTCGGCACCCAGCACGGAACTAGCCGCAGAAACCCTGCGTTCTTTGAGAGCTCCCGTTTGAGTTTGTCAGCGTCGAGCATCTTCATCTCCACAGTCCTGTCCCTCGCAAAAATTGTATCTGAATCCAAAAGCGGGTAGTCATTACGGTTAAATGATTCCGCTGAGCGTAGAATTTGCGAGCGCGCGCACGATTTTACGAAGCTGGTAAAAGGCCTAAATAGGCAATGAAGAGAACTCTGGCGCAATTCTCCTGTCCGCACTTTAAAGGATCTAGAAATATGAACAGTAGTATTCAGGCTGACAAATTGTAGCGATGATGCAAACCGCCGAGCCGGGGCATTGAGATCACTTTCGCTCCCGTAGGCGCGCCGGTCGCCGACTTTCGGCCTGCCGGAGTTTGCTTATTCAACCCGAGATGCGTCCGGTCTTCGTGGTAGTAGCGAACATATTCAGACATGAGCCGCTTGCAATGGCGTTCATTGACGACAATCACCTGGTCGAGCAGATCACGACGGCAGGAACCAACGAAGCGCTCTGCCACGCCATTCTGCCAAGGGCTTTGGATGCCGGTTCGCTTAGGCTCAGTCCCGAAACTCCTGATCATCTCAACAACGCTGTCACTAAAGTTAGAACCACGGTCGAAGATCAAATAGCGGGGCGCGGAATCATATGGAAACGCTTCGCGCAGTTGTTGCGAAACCCAGGCGCTCGTTGGATGACGGGTTAGGTTGAAATGCAGAACTTGACGACGGCCGTGGGCGATAACGAAGAAGCAATAGAGGACGCCAAATGTCAGCGTGGGCACAGTGAAGAAATCCATCGCGGCGATGACTTCACGATGGTTAGACAAGAAGGTCATCCATTTTCTCGCCGGCTCAGGATTCCGAGACGCTCTTCGCATCCAATTCAGCACAGTTCGTTCCGAGATTTCGAAGCCGAGCATCTTCAGCTCGCCATGAATGCGCGGAGCTCCCCAGGTTGGATTTTCTGCCACCATCTGGAAGATAAGATCTCGCAGTTCCCTGCTCGTAGGTTTTCTGCCGCAACTGACCGGCTTGCGCGATATCCATTTCCAGTAGAGCCGGAATCCGGCACGATGCCACCGAACCACTGTCTCCGGCTCCACGATAATGAGCGCTTGCTTCCAGCCGGGCCAAAGCTGCCGCAGGATGATCCAGAAGAATCGGTGCAAAGGCGTCATCCGCGGCTTAGGCCGCCGTCGGTTCAGTACCTGCAGTTGCTGTCGCAACGCCAGATTCTCAAGCACGAGTTCGGTTCGCCGTCGAAAACAGGCGCGGATCAGGCTGAAAAGAGTTCCTATTGAGACGAGCATGGTCTGTTTATATGATAGAAAGCACGGCTAGATCGCCCCGGTTGGAGTTTTTGCGAAGCACAGCACGTGCGTAGATGCACACTACGCGCCGCACCAGCGCCGCGTCGCATCGCGCCAAGGCATCCACGGCACCGCCGTTCTCATCTGCCCTCCGTTGACGAAGTGGGGGGCGGCAGCGGCCCCAGAAAGGGCCGCTTGGACGACCCCTCGCTACGGGTGAGGAATCGAGGTATTGTACATACCGGTTGACTGCATTCAATCCCAGAGGATGTTTGCTTTGATTCCGCCTATCGTCCCGCCCGGAAGGCGTTGCAGCCAGAAAATGTCCCGTTCCGGATCGGCGATCGAAAGGTCCTGCTGGACCTGCAAAGACGCTTCCTGCGACTCCCAGAAATATTTCTTGATCGTCGGGCGGCACAAGCCCAACTTATCAGCGAGTGTTCGAACTGAATACCATTCGCGCCCGCCGGCCGCCATCGCTATCATCTTTGCGACCTGAGGCCCAATGCGCATCCGTCTTGATTCCATCGGCAAGCAATGATAAATGGAGAACTCTCCGTGGCCGAACTGGATGCGAATAGTCGATTTGAACTTCCGCCTTCTGCGCATGCCGAATGCTAACCGGGCCTCTTGATAAATGGGCAAGGAAAGGTGCCGCAGCATCCACATTGCCTGCAATTCCCTGCATTTTATTGCGTCCTCGAGGGGCAGCGGCTCGGTTGATAGGAGGATAATGTGGGGACTGAGCATGAGTGCGTCATTCGCCTGGGCTGTGATGCTTTCAGTTATCCTGTCAATTTTGATCTCAGCCGTGAATCAGTTCCGTGGAAGGATATTCAGGTTACACGATCTCTGCTGCTTGGCGGTTTGGCTCAGGCTAGCGTTCTGGCAGGTGCTCCGGGATACATCAAGCTCAGTTCTAAACTGCAAAGATTTGTTGTCCAAGACTGGATACATGAGGTGCCGGAAAGGCGCGCAACCTATGGAGACGCTTTGATTGAGCAATTTAATGACCTGAATTGGATATCGGAACACTCTGGAGGCAGGGAAGACAATGGGGTATTTGATTCGATTTTCTAGCATGAGTCTCCCGCTGCAGAGAGGGAAGACGCCTGCAAAGGATTCCTGAGGCTTTCGCGAACGGTAACGGCGCGGAAGTCGTTCGTATTGAGGATTTTGCAAGCATAAGACACTTTGCGTTTTCTAGATCAACTGCTAGAGTAAGCACATGGCAATCAACGCCGATAAGCCCCATCTTTGGAAGGCCGACACACGGGCTTCAGTGGATCAGTTCAATCAATGGTTCTTGAAGTTCGCACCGCAGGCGTATCGCGAAACGCGCAAGAAGACAGTCGAGAGCGTGGAAAATGGTCTCGCCCTTACGGAAGATCTGACCGCCATCACCCCGGAGATTATCCAGGCACATCCGGCAATTCTACCGACGCTCAGGATGTCCATGTGTCCGCCGCTTGCGCGTGATCGGCTCATCGGACTTGCCGACTCCAGTAAGAACTTGGTCGGCTCACTGGAAACGGGAAAGATTCCGCCGCTTCTTTCGCCTGAATTGCTCCAGGCTCATCTTGGCCGAATTGCCGGGGTTTTCTTGCAGATGCGCGATACGGACATTTTCCCTTGGATCGAGGAAGGCCGAAGGCCTACGGAGGAGGAGCGCTATCGCTCGTCCACTATTGTTGCGGACCGGCTATGTGGCGCGGTAGCCGACCCCATAGTGCGCAACGCCCAAGAAAAACGTCAACTTGCCCTCATTGAGGACTATCTCACGGCTCACGGATACAAGAAGCAAGGGCACCCGACCGCGATGCCCATCACGCGGATGGAACCCGGAACCTTCGCATTCAGGCTGAATGTCCTCGTCAAACCTTCGAAAGCCGACCTGGCCACGATTAGGATTCCCGTTGATGTCGTCATTCAACCCAAAACCGCGCGCCTGCCGCACTTGCCGATATTGATTGAAGCCAAATCCGCGGGGGATTTCACGAACGTCAATAAGCGGAGAAAAGAAGAAGCCACGAAGATTAACCAGTTGAAGGCGACGTTCAATGAGAAAGTGATCTTTGCCTTATTCCTCTGCGGTTATTTCGATGCCGCGTACCTCGGCTACGAAGCCGCCGAGGGAATAGACTGGATATGGGAACACCGGATCGAAGACCTTGACCAACTTGGCATCTGAAACCGTCATGGAATCGAAAGACGTACAGCAGATCGAGGAATGCCGTTTGCGAGAACAGGAGCGGCTTGATGCGCAAAAAACGGCTCTCCAGCGGAACAAGTTGGGCCAGTTTGCCACGCCTCCGGAGTTGGCGAAAAGCATCGCCCGGTATGCCTTGGCGCTTACGGACGGCGAGCCCATCCGCTTCCTTGATCCTGCAATCGGGACCGGCTCATTCTTCTCGGCACTTCGTCTGGAGTGGCCCCAGGATGGCATTGAATCGGCAGTGGGAATCGAGCTTGACCCCCTCTTTGCGAAGAGCGCCAGTTCCCTTTGGGCCGCATCTGGACTTCAGGTGGTCAAGGGAGATTTCACCCGGCAACCGCTTCCGGACCGACGTTTCAACCTCATCCTTACGAATCCTCCATACGTGCGGCATCACCATCTCACTGCCGATGAAAAGGTTCGTCTCAAGGGCCGCCTCGCGCAGTCGCTCCGTCTGGATATAAGCGGCCTTGCGGGACTGTATTGCTATTTCCTTCTGCTCTGCCATGACTGGCTTGAAGATCAAGGTCTCTCTATCTGGCTCATTCCGTCGGAATTCATGGACGTGAACTACGGGAGCACAGTTCTCAGATATCTCACGGAATCGGTGACCCTCGTGCACATTCATCGCTTCCGTCCAGCGGATGTGCAATTCACCGATGCGCTTGTATCGTCCGCCATTGTGGTGTTTCGAAAGTCACCACCTCCAGCCGGGCACCAAGTCCGCTTTTCGCTCGGAGGATCGATTGAAGCCCCGCAAGACGAGAGGCTCGTGCCGCTCGACGTACTTGTCCGTTCTGACAAATGGACGCGGTTTCCCGAAAGCGCCGCTGCCGAACGCAATGGCGAGCCTACACTTGGCGATTTCTTCGCCATAAAGCGAGGACTTGCGACGGGAGCCAATAATTTCTTCATTCTTACCCACGCAGACGCTGACCATTGGGATATTCCGCGCGAATTTTTGAAGCCTATTCTGCCCAGTCCTCGTTATTTGGAGGCGGACATCGTGAGCGCGTCACCCGGCGGCACTCCGGAGGTGTTGCCTCAACTGTACCTACTCGACTGCCCGGAGCCGGAAAGCAAAATCAGGGATTCCTGGCCCCATTTCTACGAATACCTCCAGAAAGGCAGAGAGCAAAACATCCACGCTTCTTACCTTACAAGCCGGCGGGCACCGTGGTATTCCCAGGAAAAGCGGTCACCGGCCCCTTTCCTTTGCACCTACATGGGACGCTCGGTAAATGGCAAGGGACCGTTTCGATTTCTATGGAACCGCTCCCAAGCGACGGCACACAATGTGTATCTGCTTCTCTACCCGAAAGGCCCGCTGCGCGAGGCTTTGAGAGATCATCCTGAACTTGAGGAGGATATATTTCACGCGCTCCAAGAGATCAAGTCAGCGCAGCTGGTTTCCGGAGGGAGAGTGTATGGCGGGGGGCTGCACAAAGTGGAGCCCAAGGAACTTGCAGGAATTCCCGCAGGCCCGGTGATCGAACGCATGACGGCGCATTTGCGTATCGAACAGCAAGGGCTGCTCTTCGGTTAATTCCAGCCACACGCTGACTAGGCTGATCCTCGGTTTGATACTCGACGATTTGGCACTCGTCCAGACGCATCCCCCAAGAAGTGTGTTTACTCGCCAAGAATCATTGGCACATAGTTTCGAGCGTCTTGCAGCAATTGCTCGCGCGCAATACCAACCTTGGCGCGAAGCTGCAAACCCTGCAGCAAGTCAACGAGCAAACGGCCTCGCACCTTGGCAGAGGGTGTGCGAGTCAGGCGCCCCGCCTTCATCTCCTTCTCGAAACGTTTCGCAAAAATATCAGCGGTTGCGGTGAGGCCCTTCGCGGTACACGAACGGATCTCCGTTACCCGCTCCGACTGTCCCAGTGCTGCGGCGGCCATCATGCAACCGCCGTGAGCCGCATCCGAAGCGGTGTTGACGGTAGCCTCGCAAAAGGCGGTCACAGCCTTGTGGATGTCCGGCTCCGCTTGAAATGCTGCCATTCTGGGAGCTCCATACGTCAGCGCATAGCGCTCGACCGCCCTGAGCAGCAGGGTGGACTTGTCTCCGAAGGCTCGGTACAGCGCGGGCTTGGTGACGTTCACGGCGCGCGCGATCCGATCCACGTCGACTCCTTCATACCCATGCTTCCAAAACATCTCAACGGCACGGTCGAGTGCTTCGTCGGGGATAAAGCCTTGTGGACGTCCTCGGGGGCGCTTCGCAATATTAGTTACCATCGCGTACGAAACTCCTTGCATTGTCGCTGTGATTATCGTACTCTTGCGTCTGTAATACTTCAAGACCGATAAGCACAGGAGACGACATGGATAGGTTCGAAGGAAAAACAGCACGACCTTCACCATTCACCATGGAGACGCCCATGGAACATTCGATCGCGTTCGTCACCTGCGCCACCTCCGGGCTCGGTTATGCGGCAGCCCGCATGCTTGCCATCAAGGGCTACCGCCAGGTCATCGTCACCGGGCGCAGCCTCGCCCGGGTTCAAGAGACGGCCGCTCAACTCGCGGCTGAGACCAAGATACAGGTTTTCATGCCGCTGGAGCTGGATCTGGACGCGCCGGCCAGCGTCCAGTCCGCCCTCGCCGAGCTGGTCAAGCGAGGTCGGCCGATCGATTTCCTACTGCTTAATTCCGGGATGGTCCTAGGTTAAGAAGCGCGTGCTCAGTGCGGCGGGCGTCGAGGAGGATCGGGCCCCGCTCATCGACCATCATCAACTGACTGTCGGCTTGCTCCATTCCGCAAGTAATTAACAACCTAAGAAGGAGAACAAAATGATCGAAAGTATCTTGATAACCGGAGCAAATGCTGGGCTTGGGAAAGAGACTGCCCGACAGTTCGCATTGAAAAGAGAAACAAAAAAGGTAATTCTTTTGTGCAGAAATCAAGCGAGAGCAGAGGCGGCAAACAAAGACCTTGAGGAGAAAACGGGGAAAAAGATCTTTGAAATTATTATCGGGGATGTTACGGATGCAAATTCTGTAAGAAAAGCAGTAGAAGGAATAAAAGAACCTATTGATGCAATCGTTTTAAATGCAGGTGGAGTAATTGGGAAAACCGCTGCGACATCTACGCCTTCCGGTATGAATCAATTAGCTGCTACGAATATTTTAGGCAATGTGATTCTAGTGGAGGAATTGATTAAACGGGACAAGTTAAGGAAAACAGTTCTAGCAGTCAGTGCGGAAGCTGTTCCAGGAGTAAAGATGCTCGGAGTAAAACCAGTTTCAATGAGCACTTCTTCTGTAGATGAGTTTGCTACTGTTCTTGATGGATCATATTTTGGTAATAAGTTCAATGCATTGCAAGCATACGCATATGTCAAGTATGCAGAAACCATGTGGACGTTATCAATGGCAAGAAAGTACCCCAAGCTCAAGTTCATTGCTGTGAGCCCAGGGAATACAAAAGGAACTCAGGCGCCAGATAGTCTTCCGCCGCCAATGCGGTTTATGTTGAAGTACGTGATGATGCCGATCGTCTTCCCATTGATGGGCGGAATGGTGCATACGCTGGATGTAGGTGCAAAACGCTTTGTAGATGCCATTTCGGATGAGCGCTATAAAAGCGGCGTTTTTTATGCCAGTCAAGAGGGTAAATTATCAGGGGACATGGTGGACCAGAGCACCTTCTTTACTGATTTGAAAAACACTTCATTTCAAGATAACGCCAACGAGGCAATTCACCATTTCATAACTTAGGCGCTCGGAACCGACGTCTCAGGGCAATTCTTCTACTCGGCTCAAGGGAAGGTCACAGGCCCGATTGAGGCGCAGCGCCACCCAAACCTCCATGATCGCGCCAGCCAAGAAGCCGCGTGGCAGGCCGTCGTCAGTGTCTCCGGCGTCGACTTGTCTTACCCAGCACCCTTGAGCGCGGTGTCCTGAAGGAGCAATGGTAGCGGTCGAATGCTTCATCGGGGATAAAGCCTTTTGGACATCCTCGGGCGTGCTTCGAAATATTAGTTACCATCGCGTACGAAACTTATTGCATCTTAGCTGTCATTATCGTACTCTCAAGTATGTAATACTTCGAGACGGATAAACACAGGAGACAACATGGATCGGTTCAAAGGAAAAACAGCACTTATCACAGGCGGAACCACCGGCATAGGCTTGGCGACTGCCAAATTATTCATCAACGAAGGTGCCCGCGTGATCGTGACTGGGCGCACCGCTGCAACAATCAAGTCGGCTCAGGCTGAGCTTGGCGATAACGCTATC
>Ga0182024_10005254_pt1 | contig 29136 bp, 25 predicted proteins | sample P32metaG_FD_120480 | JGI IMG/M metagenome (GOLD analysis project Ga0182024, IMG submission 120480) | Permafrost microbial communities from Stordalen Mire, Sweden - P3-2 metaG (Illumina Assembly) | ecosystem: Environmental > Terrestrial > Soil > Wetlands > Permafrost | place: Sweden: Stordalen...
CCGAGAGCTCGGCGGTGAAACGGCTGCCCGGTGTTCGGCCGCTCCCTGTCCACCGGTATGTCGCGGTCACGGTGGCATTCTCGGTGAATCGGAGCCGTTTTTCAAACTCACCTGCGGTGCACACGACCTCCACCGCGGCCGGCATCGTCCGAATCACAAAGGCGAATCGCGAATCCGCCCACTGCAGGACGGGCTGATAGAGGCCTGATTCATACGTCGGGCGATCGAGATCGCCCGGCAGCACGCGCTCGAGGAAGAGAGCACGAGTCTCGGCATCGCGTGCGAGCGACCCCGTCGCGCGACGCGCCTGCTCGAGCTCGTGGATGGATCGCGCGCCGCCAGAGTCCGGATCGGACGCAGGAGCGTCAGCGCTCGCCGCCACGGGCGGCTCATGGTACGCCTCGACACGCCGCGTCAAGGTGTCCGCGTAGTTCACGCCTGCCGCAAATACCGTGTACGTCTCGATGCCAGCGCCCCGATGTGGAGCGATGATCGCAGAGAAGCGCGACGAATGGATCCACACCTCGAGCTCCCCGTCGCCATCCAGATCCAGCGTCTCCGCCACGAGGCCCTCACCGCGCCGGAGCTCGCCCTCGGCGAGGGCGAGTTGCGCCCAGACCGTGGCTCGCAAGTGCGGTAGATAGAGGCCGCCGAACACCCCGTGCCAGTACGCATCGTTGCACTGCGCTCGGGCGACCGCGCGCCGCGCAGCCAGCGGGTCGCCCCGCTCCCTCGTGAGAGCCGAGAGCGCGAGCATGCATTTGTGCGCGCGATTGGCCTCCGGGTACTTCACCAGGAAATTTCGCCAGTGGCCCCCGCGCACAAACGCACCGTCCGGACCGGCCATCCGCCGGGTGCCAAGCTCCCGCTCGAGCATCGTGAGTCGCCGGGCGGGCTCCGCCGGCAGTGCCCACGTCTCCATCTCGCGGTACGACGCCGTCGGCAGATACGCCAGGCCCCCGCTCGCGACCATGCGTCGCGCGTCGTCGCACATGGATAATTCGATCACACCGTCGTGTCGCAGCCGATCGAGGGTGTCGAGAAATGCGTCGAGCCATCCTTGTCCGTAAACCCATTCGCGGGTTCCGGGCCATCCGCCAAACTTCTCCCCGTCGTCGGCCAGCACGGCCAAGGCGCGACCCGACGCCTGCAGCTCCAGGAAATACCGCTCGAGCTCGACGACCGGACGAAACGGCACGAGATAGCGAAGCCGCTCGTGGATCGGAAACAGCACGACGCGGTCCGCACTGGCCTCTGTCACATAGTGCGTGTGCAGTTGATCGGCCCGGAATCCGCTGACCAGGAAGTGCCGGTCGTCGACGAGTGTGTATTGCACTCCGGCCGCCCGGAGATCACTGGGCAGGTCCGGCTCCCAGACGCGTTCCGTCAGCCACAGTCCTGTCGGCGTTACACCGAACCGCGTGCGAACGGCTTCGCGCATCCATTGGATCTGCTCCACCCGGTCGGCCCGCGGCAGTGCCGCCAACACCGGCTCGTACATCCCGGACAGCAGTAGCTCTACATGTCCATCTGCCACCAGCCGGCCCACCAGGTCCAGATACGGGTGACCGTGGGCTTCGAGCCATTCCAGTAACGGCCCCGAAATGTGAAGTACGAGCGGCAGGCATTCCCGCTCGGCCAATCGCGTGAGAAATGGGAGATACACGTCCCGCGCATGCTCTTCGAAGACATGATCGAAGTTGCCCACGGGCTGATGGACGTGCAGCCCGAAGATGAAGCGGACCGGCGTCACGAGCCGCTGCGCTCCCCGGCGGTCGTCCGGTCGCCGCTGCCTTGCCGGTGAGCGTTGACCACCGGCACGCCGATCTCCTGGCCCAGCCGCAGAAAGGCCGCTTCGCGCTCAGGCAGATCGCCGACGGTCAGCACCGATCCGTCACCCGCCCCAACCAACAGCCGAACGGTCACGATAGGGTGCTCGGCGGAATGCAGGGTAACCGAGGTCGCGTGGGCAGTACGGCCGGTCCGGCGATTGCCTGCCGCCACGACATCGCCGGCATCGGTGCGTGTGACATCGAACCATCCGACCCGGGTCGCGCCAAGCTGCGGGACAATTCCGCGGACGGCCGCGAATCCCGCGACGGCCCGCGTCACCGCGTGAGCATAGCTCTCATCCCCACGTGGAACGAGGGCGATGGCAGCCGCGGCGGAGTCGTCGGCGCCTCTCAATCGTGAGAGAAACTCGGTCCGATACGACTCCACGCCAGCGAGCCCCATGGCGTGGGCCGCGATACGGAGCACCAGCCGCGTCTCGATCCCCGTCACCTGGTCGAAGAACCAGGCGCACGACGTGAACATTCGCAACACACTCCGCTCGAGTTCGAGGAGTTCGCGCGCGCGGACCAGTTCAGCCGACTCGATGCCGTCCGCTGGCGGCCTGCGGAGCCGCGATAACGCGTAGTCCCGCAGCGCGTCGCCGTCTTGCGCGACGACCGTGCCGTATCCGTCCCGCGCAGTCCACGGATCAACGAAGAGCGCCGCGCCCTCGCGCTCGAATGTCTCGTTGAGCCGGATGGCGAGCCCGTCGAGGGCATCGCGCAGTGGTGCACGCCACCGTTGTCCGCCAGGCGTCGCCGGGCCGACGCGACACGCGCACCCACTCCGCCACCGCTCGATCCCGTGCGGGCAGCTCCACGAGGTCTGCGAGCGGATCCGGCCTTCGCGACGGGTCGTCGTGCGAGCGAGGATGGAAGCGAAGTTCTCGAGCTTGACATCGGGCCGCGTGCGAAGCCACGACAGCGCTCCTGCCAACGCCGCGGCACCGGCCAGATGGTGATGGCCATAGGTCTCGCCGTCGGTGGCAATCGCGATAACCGAGTCCTCGCCCGCCTCGCCGGACGCACCCGTGGAGGCGAGCCGCGTCGCCAGCGCTTCACCCGTGGGATCAGCGAGTAAATGACCGAACGCCACGTCTGCCGCTACTGCCCCGTCGTACGTGAACACCGCAATTGATCGCCCGCTGGATCCAGTGAACGAAACCGGCAGGCCGTCGGATGGCGCATTCTCAAGCTGGTGCGGCGCAAGAATGGTGAATCGGATTCCCTCAACGGCCAGCACATCGAGCGTCTCGTCGTCGACCGCTGTCTCGGGAAGCCACATTCCTTCCGGTGCGCGACCGAACCGACGGGTAAAGTCCGCGATGCCCCAGCGGACCTCAGTCACCTTGTCGCGGCGGCTCGCGAGCGGCAGGATGACGTGATCATAGGGCATCGCTATGGCGTTGCCGTGACCCCCGAACCGCCGGGCGCTGCGGCGATCCGCCGCGAGGATCGCGGCATAGACATCCGGCGCCTCCCGCTCCAGCCATTCGAAGAGCGTGGGCCCCACGTTGAAGCTCACCGATCCGAACACATTGTCCGCCGAGTCTGACGCGATCCCGATCCCGGCGAGTGGTCCATAGCATTGCCGCGCGATGCGCGCGTTCCAGTCGTGATCCGGAGCGGCCGACGTCTCGCGCTCGATCAGCCCGAGCCACGGATCCTCACGAGGCGGCTGATAGAAGTGGCAGTGAACGACGATGGATCGCACAGTCAGTCGGTCTTCCGAGTCCGGATCAGGCCGTCGGGGGATCGTCCCCTTCGGGCGGCCCGACGATCGCGGGCACGTAGCTTTCGGTCACGTACTCCAGGATCATGCGCCGGGCCGAGTAGCTCCGCCCGGCGACCCGAAGCGCGGCCCGCATCGTCTCTACCCATTGCTCCGGGACGTCGCGCGCGTTGCGGGTATAGTAGCGCGGCACGACCTCCGTCTCGAGAGCCGTGTAGAGGGCGTCGGCCGTTGCATCGTCGGTGTCGTTCGGCACCGGCCCGAGCAACCATCCGTTGTGGCCATCGAACCCCTCCTCCCACCAGCCATCGACCGTGCCCATCTGCGGCACCCCGTTCAATGCGGCCTTCATGCCGCTCGTCCCGGATGCTTCCATCCCGACCCGCGGCAGGTTGAGCCAGAGGTCCACGCCCCGGACGAGGAGCCGCGCGACGCGCATATCGTAGTCCTCGAGGAATGCGACGCGGCCTTCGAATCGAGGCTCTCGGGTGTAGCGGTACACCTCCTGGAGCACGTGCTTCCCGGGCGTGTCCGCCGGATGTGACTTTCCGGAGAAAATGATCTGGACGGGGCGTTCCCGGTTGATAAGAAGCCGCCGGAGGCGTTCGACGTCGTGGAATACGAGGTCGGCGCGCTTGTACGTCGCGAACCGCCGCGCGAAACCAATCGTCAGCGCGTCGGGATCCAGGAGTGTCCCCGCGCCGACGAGTTGCGCGCTCTCCAGCGATCGCGTGGCGTAGCTCTGGCGCGCGCCGTCGCGTACGAACTGCATGAGCCGCTGCTTCACGGCGGTGTGTATCCTCCAGAGGTCCTCCGCCTCGAGCGAGAGCACGCGATCCCAAAGAGCGGGATCATCGGTTCGCGCTCCCCAGTCCGGCCCCAGATGACGGTCGAGCAGGACCATGATCGGATTGGCCATCCACGTCGCGAGGTGGACGCCATTGGTGATCGATCCGATTGGTACGCGGTCTAGCGCCCGGCCTGGCCACAGCGGTGCCCACAGCGATCGAGAGACTATCCCATGTCGCTGCGACACGGCGTTGACGCGGCGAGATAGCCGGATCGCCGTGGCGGTCATGTGGAAGCTCTTCCGTCCGTGCGCAGGATCGTAGCCGAGGGCATAGAACGCGTCCGCCGCCACGCCCAGCTCTTCCCAGATCGGCCCCGCGCACTGAGCGACCGCCTCGCACGGGAAGACGTCGTGGCCGGCTGGGACCGGCGTGTGCGTAGTGAATACGCTAGTCCGCCGCACTGCGTGTATGGCGTCGGCGAATGGCACTCCCTGAATGGTGAGCTCCCGGAGCCGCTCGATCAGCATGAATGCGGCGTGTCCCTCGTTCGAATGCCACACCGCCGGCTCGATTCCGAGGGCGCGGAGTGCCCGGACACCGGCTACGCCGAGGAGCCATTCCTGTCGAAGGCGCACATCGAGACCGCCCCCATAGAGCTGGCTGAGCAGCGCGCGATCGTCGGGGTGGTTTGGCTCGACATCGCTATCGAGGAGAATGATCCGCGTACGCCCAACCTGGAGTTGCATCCCCCGGACCGCGACATCACGGCCGGCAGTGCGCACTGTCGCGAGGTACGGGCTATCGCCGGGTCCGGTAAGGGGGGTCAGCGGCGTCATCGCGACGTTGACCCAGTCCTGGCTGTCCTCCTGCCACCCATCCGGGCGGATGTGTTGGTTGACGTATCCGGCGCGGTAGAAGATGCCCACGCCGATGAGCGGCATACCGAGATCCGACGCGGCCTTGCAGTGGTCACCGGCCAACACGCCCAGGCCGCCAGAATAGATCGGGACGGAGCTGTGGACCCCGAACTCGGCGCAGAAATACGCCGCAGGCCGGCCGCCGAGTTCCGGGTACCGCTGCGCATACCATGTGTGCTCGCGCGATTTCTCAGCCTCGAACCACCGCATGACCCCGTCATACGCCGCGACGAATCCATCATCGCGCGCGCAGGCGGCGAGTCGATCGGGCTCGACAAGACGCAATAGCGCGATGGGGTTCTCGCGGACTCGCGCCCATAGCCGGGAGTCGATTGCGGCAAACAATGCCCGCGCTTCGCGGTTCCAAGTCCACGCGAGGTTTCCGGCCACAGCTGCCAGGCCCAGCAGCCGATCCGGAAGCGCAGGAGCGGGAAGGTCGTAGCGCGACGGTGACGTCGTAATGGCGAACCCTTGCCCGCCAGCGCTCATACGGAGGGATGTGGCATGGAGGAACAAAGTACCCGTCTCGCTCGGGCAGCGGCAGATGGGGCCGTTACGGACTTGCGACGCAACGAGTCGCACGCCGGGCGTGACACAGGTGTTCTCGCCTCCTCGCAGGAACTACGTTTCCACTAAGTATCTCGACGCACGCACAGTCGTCATCGCTTGTCACGGCGCTGCGTGGCGCGACCCCTGCAATCCTCCCCATCCATGTTGAATTTCGCTCGCCTGGGCAAGCCGCCTCGCGTGACTGTTGCGCCATCGCCGTGCCCGCTGAGTGCATGCGAGTCCTGATGTTCGGGTGGGAGTTTCCTCCCGCGCAGGCTGGTGGGTTGGCGACAGCCACATTGGGTCTCGTGAAGGGGCTTCTTCGCAGCGACGTCGCCGTCACGTTGGTGGTGCCGTTTCCGATCGATGCGCCCACGGTGCCCGGCCTCAGGCTGGTGAGCACGGCCGGAGAGTTCCGGCGCACGCGGCAAGGGGGGGCTTCTCTCTGGACCGCGGCCGACGACCAGTTGCACGTCTGGCGCGTGCCGTCACCGCTCCACGCGTACGGCGGCGCGACTACTGGTAGTGCGTCGTCCCATCATCGGAGAGGAAGCACGACGCGGGTCCTGGACGATAGCCCCGTGACAACGGTGATCTCCGCCGCGAATAGCGAGACCGACGTCTATGGCGTAAACCTCATGGCCGACGTGGAGCGGTTCGCAGCCGTCGCGAGCGTGATCGCAGAGGAAGAACCCCACGACGTGATCGATACGCACGACTGGATCACGTTCGGGGCCGGGATCCGTGCTGCGGCCGTGTCGGGGCGCCCGTTGGTCGCGCACATGCACGCCACCGAAATGGATCGGTCCGGGGATTGGATCAACGAAGCGGTCGCGGTGCGTGAGCGCGATGGCGTGCACGCCGCAGCTCGCGTGATCTCCACGAGCCACGTGCTCGCGCAGCGTGTTTCTCAGCTTTACGACGTCGCGCCGGACCGCATCGACATCGTGCCACTCGGGATCGACTATCGCGAAGTACCGTGGAGTGCATCGCGCGCGACGAATCCGTTTGGCAGAGCACCTATCGTGCTATTCCTGGGCCGTGTGACGCGCCAGAAGGGGCCCGAGCGATTCCTCGAGGTGGCGCGGCGGGTCCTGGGTTTCGTCCCGCAGGCGCATTTCGTGATCGCGGGCACGGGAGACCTGATGCCGCACATCATCGAGCGAGCGGTCGAGCTGGGCTTGGCGGAACGTGTCCACTTCACCGGTGCGCTTCGCGGGGCCGATGTCAAGCACGCCTTTGGGATGGCGGATGTCTGCGTCATGCCGTCGCTGAGCGAGCCGTTCGGACTCGTCGCGTTGGAGAGCCTCCGGGCCGGGACGCCGTGCATCGTGCCCCGCGACGCCGGAGTGGCCGAAGTGTTGCGGAATGTGTTCAAGGTCGAGTCGTGGGATGTGGAGGAGATGACCGACAAGATCGTCGCGCTCATCCGTTATCCGGAACTGCTGGCCGAACTGCGTGACCGCGCAACGGCAGAGCTCCAGGAAGAGCGCTTTGGCCTCGAGTTACCGGCACGGCGCACACGTGCCGTATATGAGCGCGTGATCCGCGAGTCGCCGGCCTCAGCCAATGGCGACACAGCCCGCCACAACTGAAGCGCACCGAGGTTCGTGGATGACAGACGTATGCATGTATTTCCAGGTCCATCAGCCGTACCGGCTCCGCCGGTATCGGGTATTCGACATCGGCACCGGCAGCCCGTATTGGGATTCGGCCACCAATCGCGGTGTGCTCCGCCGGGTCGCCGAGCGATGCTATCTGCCCGCGAACGCGATCCTCGCCGAGCAGATTCGGCACACGGGCGGAGCGTTTCGAGTGGCCATGAGCTGCAGCGGGGTGGTGCTGGAGCAGCTGGAGGCCGCGGCGCCCGATGTCATCGACAGCTTTCGCGACTTGATCGGGACGGGTGGCGTCGAGCTTCTGGGAGAGACGTACTACCACAGCCTCACTTCCCTCTCGAATCGCGTCGAGTTCGCCAAACAGGTGCGCATGCACACCGCGCTGGTGGAGCGGCTATTCGGCGTGACGCCCCGGATCTTTCGGAATACCGAGCTGTTGTACCACGACGGTCTCGCGGACCAGATCGCGGAAATGGGCTTTCACGGTATGCTGCTGGAGGGTGCGGACGGCGTTCTGAACGGCCGAACGCCAAACGCGGTGTACGCGGCCATGGGTGACAGCGGCGTGCGATTGATCCCCCGGAACTATCGATTGAGTGACGATGTGGCGTTTCGCTTCTCCCAGCGATCGTGGGATGAGTGGCCCCTGACGGCGGACCGCTACGCCTCGTGGCTGGCCGGGGTGGGGGCCGGATCGGCGCACGTATTCATAGACTACGAAACGTTTGGCGAGCACCAATGGGCAGAAACCGGCATCTTCGACTTCATCCGGCACCTGCCAGCTGAGTGTTTGCGTCGCGGGGTTCACTTCGTGCACCCCTCGGACCTCGCTGCGCGTGAGGCGACCGATACGCTACGCGTGCCGTGGGCGTCGAGTTGGGCCGACACCGAACGCGACGCGAGCGCGTGGCTCGGCAACCAATTGCAGCAAGCAGCGTTCAACCGGCTCAACCGGCTGTACGGGCCGGTATGGGCGACGCATGATGCCGATTTTCTGGACACCTGGCGGCGGCTCAGCACGAGCGACCACCTGTATTACATGAGCACGAAGCGGCTGGCGGATGCCGAGGTGCATTCGTACTTCAACCCGTACGCCAACCCGTACGACGCGTTCATCGCATACATGAACGTGTTGCAGGATCTGGAACAGCGCCTGGAGGCGGCCGGCGCCGCAGCGGCGGTGGGGGACCGCGTCCTCGAGCCCACCGGCGCAGAACGTGACCTGATCCAGCCCGCCACGCCTGAAGCGAGGGCCACGGTCACTACGGCGGTCGCCGAACAGCAAGTCATCTTGCCCCCAGACGCAAGAAGCCCGCGCTCGACGAGCCGTGCTGCGAAAGGCAGCGGGTCCAAGGGCCGCCGCGTCAATGCCAAGGGCCCTTCGCGCAGAAGGGCCAAAGAACCGCGCGAGCCGAGTTAGCGACGGACGGTCGGGCCTGAATCAGGGCTGGCACGCGACCATGGCCCTTACGATCGCGACCGGCGCATGGCGCGCTCGATATCGCCTGGTGTGTACGGGAGCGACGGGTTGACGCGTTCGTGGCCCGATGCCGTGATCACCCAGGTATCCTCGACGAAGAAACCCTGGCCGCCCGCGACGAACAACGGTTCATAACAGACCACGTTGCCGGCCTCGAAGGTCGCGGGTGCGCCCTCCGCCATGTCGAGTCCCAATCCATGCAGCGCCCACCCCTGATGCGCGAGTGCCGTTGTCGCGGCCTCACGCGCCATAGCCGTCTTGAGTGTGTGCTGATGGTCCGTGATATAGGCGGCTGTCGCGTCGAACACCGCTTTCGGTGTCGACCCGGGCCGCATGGCCTCGACGCCCGCCTGGTACGCGCCATTCAACAATTCCAACGTCTCGCGCTGGCCATCGTCGAAATGACCCGACACCGGGATCGTTCTGCCGAAATCGCCCTTGTACATCCCTGCGTCACATCCGACGTCGAGCCGTACGACATCGCCCGCGCGGAGTGCGCGGTTCAGGTTGTCATAGTCGGCGAACGCCTCAAAGAGCGTTGGGCCAAGCGTGTATGGGCCGGAGCGCACCCATGGCCACAACGATAGGCCCGTGGACCCGGCGTTCAGGCAGCCAGCGATCACCTGCCCTTCCACCTGGCGCTGCGTGTGACCTGGCGCGATCGCGTGCACGCCAGCCCAGAATCCGGCGGCCGTCGCCGCCGCCGCCTGTTTGAGGAGCGCGAGCTCGCCAGCCGCCTTTACCGACCGCACCGCGTCAACAATCGGAAACGCGTCTCGAATCTCGAGGTCGGGCCACCGCGTGTGCAGAGCGCCTCGCCACAGCAGGTACGGATTCTCGATCGGCGCGAGTCCGTCGGGATCGCTGACCGTGCCCAAGCCTCCACCGGTCTGCCCGTCAGCATCCGCATAGAGGGGCATGGTGGGGTGAGCTGCCCGCCACGCCTCAATGAACGGAATGAACCGATCCCACGACACGACGTGGTCGAGGCCGAGCGACGACTGTGCGACGGCCCCGGTATCAACGGCGACGGCGGCCAGTCCCGTCAGATCGGGTGTCTGCGCCGCGCGGCCGGGACCGACGAACAGCCAGGATTCCTTGCTGGTGCCGTCGAGGATGAGAATCGCGCGATGCGCGTTGCGGAGTCCCGTGAAGTAGTAGAACGCGGGATCCTGGTGAAATCCCGCTTCATCCCAGTGTTTGAATCCAGAGAACGAGTGTAGTGCGATCAGACCCTCCGGCACCTTCGCGAACGCACGTTGGCGGCGCGCGGCAAACTCGGACGGGTCGATCTGCGCGCGGACCGGCGCAGCGGCCAGCAGGCCGCTGCTGGCCAGCAACGGAATCAGCGCCGCGACGCGTCCGGCGAGCCGGGACGTCGCACCACGCATCAGCCCACGGTCTCTATGCCGTCGATTCATCCGAGGTACCTCTCGACTTGATCTCGCGTAGCAGGATACGCTCATATATATGATTCCAATATATGGTGCGCAAGTATAAGGAGCTCCCTACGACAGCGCGCCTCGCATCAGCCCACAGTCGTTATACCGTCGATGATCCGAGGTACGTCTCGCTGGATTGGGTGCCCGCGGCGGCGATCACGCGTGGTCATCCACCGCCCCGTAGTGCGTCCGCGGGGGGCACCCGGGCCCCGCGTACGGCGGGAATCCCGCAGGCGGCGAGCGTCACGGTCGCGAGCAACACGGCGAGGACACCAAATGTCACCGGATCGCGGACGCTGATACCGATGAGGAGACTGCGAAGCACTCCGGTCGCGGCGAGCGATGCCAGGAACCCGATCGATAGCCCGGCGCCGGTCAGCGCCATCCCCTCTCGAATCACGCCGCCCAGGATGTCGCGCGAGGTCGCTCCCATCGCCATTCGGATGCCGATCTCGCGTTCGCGCTGTGCCACGGAGTAGGCGACAACCGCATAGAGTCCGATCAGCGCTTGCACGAGCCCCAGGAGGCCAATCGCCGTCGCAAGCGTCGCGGCCAACCGGATTGAGGTAAATGCGATGCCACGTTCCAGATGCTCGGTCATCGTTTTCACCGCGAACGGTGTCAGCGCGGCATCGAGCGATGCGAGGCTGGCGTAGACGGGTGCCTCAATCTGCGCTGGATCGCCCTCTGTCTGGAGGTGCAGCGTCATCTCGGAGCGGTAGCGCTGGGCAAACGGGACATACAGCAGAGGATGGGGTCGCTCGCCCAGAAAGGTCGAGGTCACCGTTTGGGCCACGCCCACGACCTGGATCTCCGGCCCGTCGGCCGCAAATCGGACCCGCTGGCCGACGGGATCCATACCCGGCCACAGGCGTGCCGCGGTCGCGGCGTTGACGACGATCACGCGTGGCGCCGAGCTGTCATCGCGCGAGGTGAGATCCCTGCCCTGCAGGAGGCGGATGCCCATCGCATCGAGGTAGCCGGGCGTGACCGAGACCACCTCGACATGCGTATGGCCCCGCTCCTGGACGAGCGCCGGCAAGTCGGCATACACATCGATGTCATTGTGGCTTGTACCGAGCGGCACGGTGCTCGCGAGCGCGGCCGCGCGAACGCCAGGAATTTGGGTTGCTCGCGCGAGCAGCGCCCGGTAGAACGTCTTGCCATGCGCCGAGTCGTACCGCGCGAGCGATACGTCGACCGTCGCCATGAACTCATGGTCCCTTCGAAAACCAAGGTCCAGAGAGCGTGCCTGCCGCATGCTGCGAACCAGCAACCCGGCGGCGACCAGCAACACGAACGAGACCGCGATCTGTGCGGCCACCAGCCCAATGCGGAACTGTTGGCGGTGCACGCCGGTTCCGGTCGCACGGGTGTCGAGCTTGAGCGTGTCGCTCAAGCTCGGATCGGACGACCGCAGGGCGGGACCGGCCGCGCTCAAGACGGAGGCCAATAGCACCGCCCCCATCGTAACGGCAAGCACACGCCAATCGAGACGGACATCGAAGTGCACCGGGATGCCTGAGGCGATGTGAATTGCCGAGAACCAGCGCGCCGCGCCAAGCGCTAGCAGTAGACCGGCGACGCCGCCGCTGACGGCGATCACGACACTCTCCGTCAGGAGTTGCTGTGCGATTCTCGCTCTGCGGGCGCCAAGCGCTGAGCGGACCGCGAGCTCCGTCCGGCGTCCGTTGGCGCGGGCCAGCATCAGCGACGCGACATTGGCACATGCGATGAGCAGAACGAGGGCGGTCAGCGCCATGAACACGACTGCCACGCGCGGCACGAGGTCAGCGACCGCCAGGTCCGGGCGCGCACGCAACTCGCGCTGGACGACGAACCGCTTCCCTTCATCGTCGGCTGGATATTGGTGCTGCAGTTGCGTGGCCAGCACGTTCAGCGCGCTTTGCGCGGTGGCGAGACTGACACCGTTCCGTAAACGCCCGATGATTCTGAACCCGCCGCCTGCGCGGCGTTGCATCTGATCGTGGCTCGATGGGTCGATCGCGTGCAACAGGGTCACGGGCACCCACACATCCGGTTCAATCATCGACTGCACGCCAGTAAAATCCCGGGGCGTGACTCCGGCAATCGTCAGCGGTATCCCGTCCACGTCGATCGGCCGTCCGACGGCATCCGGTGCCCCGCCGAAAGCCTGTTGCCAATACCGATAGCCAATGACGGCAAATGGGGCATGCGCCCGGGCCTCGTCGGGAGTGAAGGTACGACCCAGCACGGGCCGCACCCCCAGCATCGGCCAGTAGTTCTCCGATACAGCCTGCACTGGCCGCAGGTCTGTCTGGTTCCCGACGCGGATGCTGAAAGCGTCCGTCAGCGACGCGGCGGCATCCTCGAGCACCGCGTGTGTGCCTTGGATATCCAGGTAATTCTGATACGAGTTGTCCCCGGGCAAGGTCATGCCGCTGGATGTCGTGGCGATCACGACCAGGTTGTCGGGGTGCTGCACCGCGAGCGGCCGTAGGAGCAGCGCATTGACGACGGCGAACACGGTCGCCGTCGCGCCTGTGCCGAGCGCGAGGCAGAGTACAGCCGCCGTCGCGAAGCCGGGTGCTCGCCGCAGCGCGCGGACCGCGTGCCGCACATCGGCGCCAACATTCATCGTGAATTGGCGGACGCTGGCAGTTCGATCCAGGCGCCGATCGTGCGACTGGAGGGCGGCATCGACGCGCCCCAGGTCGCCGAATCGCTCCAGCGCAGCCCGGCGAGCCTCGTGTGGCTCCATCCCCTGCGCCTCGAACTCGCGGGCGCGCATGTCGAGGTGGAACTGCAGCTCATCGCGGACATCGGCGCCCACGTTGGGACCCCAGAACCGGAGATACCGGCGCCACGCGGGGGGGCGCATCGCGGAGGGTGGTGGTGCCGAGCGAGTCATACCAGCGCCGGTGCGGCCCGAAGGACCGTCGTCACCGCTCCGGCGTAGCGTGTCCATGCGACCGCTTCCGCGCGAAGATGTGCGCGCCCTTCCGGAGTGATCCGGTAGTATCGTGCGCGCCGATTGTTATCAGAGGTCCCCCACTCGCTGGCGACGAGCCGGCGGTCCTCGAGGCGTCGGAGCGCCGGATAGAGCGATCCCTCCTCGATCCGCAGCGTATCAGAGGTCGTCAGCTCGATCCACCGCGCGATCCCGTAGCCGTGTGTCGGCTCTGCCAGCAGTGCCTTGAGGATCAGAATCCCAAGGGTGCCCTGCAGCAGTTCCCCTGTCCGTGTGGCCATCCCGTTGCTCCCCTGTCACGTCTATGGGAGAAGGTAGGATGGTGGGCGCGAGCACGCAAGAGTCACGTCGATCGTCCGCTCATGCGAACGACGCAGGCGCCGATGACATACAGTACCAATGGGGTACATCGACGGCGTGTCACGCGACTGGCTCGGTTTCGGCTCCTCTCGGTGGGCGTCTGTTCGAGGAGTTGGGAAACAAATGCAACCCACCGCGGGTCGGGCGACCATGAATCGAATTGAGAGGGGGCGACCCTGACGTCATCACTATTGCAAGTTGATATCTAAAAAGGTATCATTCAGGCATGGCCCCTCGATCTGGCGCCGCCGCCCTCCTCCGTACGGCGAGAGCACGTGCCGAACTCACCCAGCGCGCGCTAGCCGGACGCGCCGGCACGACCCAGGCCGTCGTCGCCCGCATCGAGAGCGGCCGGACCAGTCCGGGCTGGGATACCCTCCAGCGCCTGCTCCGGGCCTCGGGATTCGATCTCCGCGCGGAGATCGTTCCCCGCCCTGCTAGCCAGAGCCACATGATGCGGGACGTTGCACGCATTCTTCGGCTGTCCCCGGAGGACCGGCTGCGCGAGGTCGCCGCGGTGAGCCGCTTCGTGGCGAACACCCGGCGTGTCTGAGATCGTACCCCTCGACCCGGAACGGGTGATTCGGACGCTCGCGCACCATAAGGTTCGCTACGTACTCATCGGGGCACTCGCGGCGCGACTCTACGGATTCCCACGGGTCACCGCAGACATCGACATCACACCGGACCGGGAAGCGGGCAATCTGGTCCGGCTGGCCGCAGCCCTCCGTGAATTGCGCGCAAAGGTCTTTACCGAGAGTGTACCGGAGGGTCTCCCCTTCGATTGCTCGGCGACCACGCTCGGCCGGGCCGACATGTGGAACCTCGTCACGTCGGCGGGACGACTCGACGTCGCATTCGCGCCCTCAGGTACCGAAGGATACGGAGATCTGTCGAAGGGAGCCGTTCGCTTCGAGGCGTTCACCGTGCCCATTCTCGCCGCGAGCCTCGAGGACATCATCCGCTCGAAGGCGGCGGCCGATCGGCCGCAGGACCGACAGGATGTTCCACTGCTTCGGGCGATTCTTCGACGGCAACCCGGCCAATAGACTGATCTCGCGTCATCGGCTAGAGAATCTGGTAGATGCGATAGGCGATCTTTCCGGCGCCACGGTAGACTCCGACGGCGACGACGTTGTTCAGCCACGCATACCGAGGCGCCGGCGTCTCGAACATGGGCAAGATCCGCGCGACCAGCTGCCCGCCCGGTGGAGTGTACGCGACGCCGCGCCATGACATATAGATCGTTTGAGCGTCATCGGTCTGCAGCAGAATCCGAACATCCACGACGCGCGATCCATCCGGCCGCTCGACAATCCAGTCGCCGGCGGGACCGATGACCGTACCCTTCATTCGTGGGCCCTCGAACGTTCCTCCGGAAACCGGGACCACGAGACGGCCGCCGCCACCCCCGCCGGTCTCATGAGGGGTTTGAGTCTCGAGAATGAGATCGAGCAAGAACTCCGACCGGAGCGTGTCATCGAGTGCGGTTCGGCGCCACGGTCCCCGAGGGTACTCAGGGGCCTCTCTGCGCGGCATGGCGCTCGCCGCCCGGCGGCTGCCGGCAAGAAGTGGTTCGAGGGCAGCCGCCGCGGCAACGGCGGACAGTTTCGCAAACGTTCGACGGGTCACGCGTTCCATTCTGAGTTCCTGTCAGAGGAATTCCCTCTCTGCGCCACCGATTCAGTGTAGGACGGGAGGCGCAGATCGGCTTGGAAAAATGGAACTAGCGAATGGGCCGGATCCAGCTTCCAGGCGTCAAACCCGTGAGTGCCTTGAAATCCTTGATGAAATGCGCCTGGTCGTAATAGCCGGCCTGGTGAGCGATCCTCGACCAATTCACGTTGCCGGACTTGGCCGACTGCGTGGCAGTGGCCCGCGCCCGCGCGGTCTCAGCGCGCTTGATCCGGGCAAACTGTTTCGCGGACATGCCAACGTGTACGGCGAACTGGCGTGCGAGGTGCTGGCGGGTGACGCCGATCTGGTCGGCCAGCGAGCTGATACGAACGTTGCCCTCGGCCGCTGCGATGTGGGCCAGGGCCACTCGCACGCTCGGGGGAATCCTGGTCGCCGATCGAAGCCGGCGCCGGGCAACGGCAAGGACGCTCGCCACCCGTTCGGCATCGGTCCGAGCGGCCTCGATCCGCGCAAAGCCCGCGTCGGCGCCGGCGTAGACGAGACTGTAGTCGACGCGCTGATCGAGGAGCTCCGACGCGGGAATTCCAAACGCCGCCTGGACGAACCCTGGAACAATACGCACACCAACGCACAGGCGGGGGCGTTGGTCGATGAGAAACGGCCTGGTTCTGGGGCCGATGAGACGGGCGTGAACCAGATCGCGCTCGCCCGCGCGCTCAGTGTCGAACCCGAACAGCAGATACGCGCAACCGTCCGCCAAGCCGTAACGCCGGCCAGCGGGCTGTCGTGTATCGGCATCCCACACCCACACACCTGAGATGCCCTCACCGAGGGCTGGCGGCGCCTCGGCTTGGTGGTCGATGATTGACGGTACTACCCGGTAATTCACGAACAGGAACTCTCGTCCCTACGGACTACTGTGGCGTCGCGGAGACCTACCGCCCGCCCGAATCTGCGTGGCGAGTCGCTTCGAACAGGAACCATGTGCGTCGCTCCGTCTCGTCCACCCATACTTCAATCAGACTGGCCGTGGCGATGTCGCCGTATTCCTCGCACACATTGTGTGCCTCGCGGAACCGCGCCGTGAGAGTTTTGTTGTCTTCACGCAACTCCGCGAGCATGTCCGATGGCTCCACGTACTCAGCGTCATTGTCAGCGATGCGCTGGGTCCGCCCGATCTGCCCGATCGATCGCATCGTAAGGCCGCCGAGCTTGCGCACGCGCTCAGCGATCGGATCGGTCATCGCGAACAACTGGTCGCCCTGCTCGTCGAGCAGCAGATGGTAATCTCGAAAGTGCGGCCCACTCATGTGCCAGTGGAAGTTCTTGGTCTTCACATAGAGGGCGAATACATCCGCCAGCATGCCGTTCATCGCTGCGGCGATGTCCGCCCTCCCGGAGGCGGCCAAGTCGCTGGGGGTGGTGAGGGCCGCATCCAGCGCGCGCTTGCCATTCGCAGTCGTTTTCGCGGTTAGTGTCTTCATGATTTTTATCCTCATTTAAGCAGCTTATGAGAACGGCAGCCAGCAACCGCCGACCGTCCCGCTTCAATCCCGCTTGATGGGCAATCTATTCGAGCCCGGAGTTCGCGCACCAATGCGGCCAGTGGCCGGCCGCGAGCGCGTGCAGTCCAGGCCGCTCCGCGCTACGGCGGCGGGGGCGTGGCGACCGCGGAGCCGGGCATCGGCGAGAAGGTCTGCGTCTCTTCGTCATACAGGTAGGCCGACCGCCCGGGGGCCAGTGCAATCAGTTGGCGATTCTCGGCGCCTCGATCGTAGGCGATCCACGCGCGCGCGGTGGCGAGGTCTGGGACGTTGCCGACCAAGCTGTGGTGCGTGATGTGGTGCGGACCGTACCGGACGAATATCAGCACTTTTCCGGTGTCGAGACCGTCCAGCTGCCGGCTGAAGCGCTGTGCGTAATTCATTCGTTCGATGCGCATCTCTCGCGCCGCGCGCAGGCCAGTCACGGAGAAGGGTGCGCCAGCGATGAGTAGCAGAACGACGGCGAGACCAGCGCGCTCCTTCGAACCACGGTTGACACATTTCCAGATACCCCGGGCCGCGAGGAACGCGGGGACGGGGAGCAGCTCGACATAGTACAGCGTCCAGTCGTGAAAGTGCGCGTACGAAAGATAGGCGAGGATCAGCAGGCCCGCTGTAGCCAGCCCCACGACCACCTCGGACGTGATGTCGAGCAGTCCCACGATCAGGAAGACCGCGAGACAGTGGCGCCATCCCTCCAAGAAATCGCGGCCCACGGTGCGGATTCGAGCCACCAATGCGGGCGCCACCGCGGAGGCGGAGTAGGCCCTGTGCATGTCGATATACTCACCGGCCAATGAGCGGAGGTCGGCGGGGAGCGCCCGTTCCGGCGGTGTGCTGTCGTAGCCCAACCCCGGATGATCCCACGGGATGTACTCGCGAGTGTACTGCGTCAACGGCGTCACTCGCCAATCACCGGTTGTGTGGGTGCTCCATATCGGGATGATCGCCAAGCACGCCGCGCCGGCCACCAATCCCGGGGCAATGTCGTACCACGCTCGCCGCCGATAGACGTCCGCCAACACGACCGCGGCGGCGGGGACCGCGAACACGAGCATGGTCAACGGTCGCGTGATCGCACCCCAGCCAGCGCAGGCGCCGAGCATTGCCATGGCCCACCACCGGTGATGCCTACGCCATTCCAATAGTGCCCACCATCCGAGGAGCCACAGTGCGGCGGTCGTGGTCTCGGAGAAATAGGTGGCTCGGTTGACGATGTTGGCTCGCTCCGTGACCCAGATAAACCACGTCAACACAGCGACCCACGGCCCGGCGATCCGACGACTGACCACGAACACCAGCGCCCCGGCGATCGCGCTGAGCACAAGGGGTCCCAACCCAGGAACTCCGAGCCACGCCCCAATGGCGAGAAGCAGCGAGTGTCCGGGGGGATATTTCGACGCGACGACCGGCGCCACGAGTACGTGCATCTGCTCGAAGAACTGCGGCAGCGGTGGTGACTGGGCTGTCCAATGTCGGGCGGCGAAGATCGAGGCCTGAAGCAGGTACGCCCGTTCGTCGTGGGCAAATGGCACCTGATGAATCGACCCCCAGCACCACCAGACGACAGCGGCAGTCGCGACACCGGTCGCAACCGCCATCGCCCGTGTCTGCAACACGGACTCGATCCACCGCACGAGCGCCGTGGCTCGTGGGCTGGCAGCCGCGCGCGCGATGGCGATCGCCGCTGCCGTGATCGCAAGGCCGAGGGCGACCAACCCGAACCACCTGCCGATGATCACCACGTGATCTCTACAGCGGCCGTAGCCGCGCGATGACGTGGAGGGAGCGATCAAAGAACGCCGAGGCGATCGGCGGGTACAGCGAGAGACGCTCGCGCCAGACCTCGACCGACAACCTCGCCTCGTCGAACGCCTGGTGCCACTCGGCGCGACGCCAGTAGTGATACGGGAGGGCGACGCCAAACCTGGCGTTGCCAACGCGATCCATGAATCGGAGCGTCACCGCGGCGAAGCGTGCATCCGCGAGGTGGTCTTTGATGATGACCGCCGCACGCGCGACGCGAGCCGCTTCGCGCAGCAGCTCGGTGGCCCCCGTGGTGTGGTGCAAGACGTCGACAAGCATCACCGCGTCGAACGCCCGGTCCTCATAGGGGATGTGTGTCCCATCGAAGTGCTCGATCGGGATGTGGGGTGTCGGTCGAAGCAACACCTCGATGCCGCGCACGTCTACGTCGGGTCGTCGCTCCATCACCGCTCGGGCGAGCGAGCCATCTCCGGCGCCCACGTCCAGCACGGTGGCGCCCTCGGGCAACAACTTCGCCAGATGCTGCGACAGGACACGGACCCGTCGACCCGAGACGTGCCACTGGTGGAGGCGATCGAGAACACTCACCGCCGTCGCAATCCGAGCACGCTGAGGTAGAAGCTGGACAGGATCGTTTGGAATCCAAGCGCGGTGAGTGTCACGCCCGGAATGACCCATCGCAGCGTCAGGCTGTAGTCCAGATCACCGAACGCCTGCACGCGCCATAGGTTGATCGCGTATCCCAGCAAGCCGACGCCGAGGACCATCGCGACAGCTCCCACAGTGAGCCCGGTCTCGAGACGGACGAGTTGAAATGCGCGCTCCATTCGCGGGTCCACCGGCAATAGTCCTTCGGCTATCGCGAACACTTTGGTGCAGACCGCGAACACGACCGATTGGTGGCCGCAGATGATGGCCAGACTGGCGAACAGCAGCGTATCGACGTCGAAGTGGACGCGGCCGATGCGCAGACCGGGGAGCGCAATGCCATAGCCTACGATGCCGAGCGCGATCAGCGCCAGTCCCGGTATCAGGAAGAGCCGGCGCGGGCTATACAGGAGATAGAATCGCAGCGTACGCCATCCGTCCCGAAACGTCCGCAGGTGCGGGGCGTGGGCTCGCCGCCCATCCGGGTGCAGGGTGATCGGTACCTCGGCGATCTTTCCGCCGGTCAGGCTTGCCTTGATGATCATCTCGTTCGCGAATTCCATCCCGGTGCACCGCTGGTCAAGTCCGATGTAGTACTCGCGCCGAAAACCTCTCATGCCGCAGTACACGTCATGGATCGGTGCGTGAAACCAAGTGCGCGCCATCGCGGAGAACATGGGGTTGCCGAGGACCCTGTGAAGGAACGGCATCGCGCCGGGAGCCACCGTTCCTCCTCCACTCGGCAACCGGCACCCCTGGACGATGTCGTATCCCTCACGGAGCTTGGCCACGAATTTCGGCACCTGGAGGAAATCGTAACTATCGTCCGCATCCCCCATGACGACGAATTTGCCTCGGGCGGCGGCGATGCCAGCCATGAGCGCACTGCCGTATCCGCGAGCGGCCACCATGACGACCCGCGCACCCAGCGCGGTCGCGATGTCCCGAGATCCGTCGGTGCTGCCGTTGTCCGCGACGATCACCTCGCCGCGGATTGCGTGATCGCGAAGCACACTCAGGGCTTTGGAGAGACACGTGCCGAGCGTCTCCGCCTCGTCGAGGCACGGGAGCACGATGGACAGCTCGAGCGCATCGGCCCTGCCGGGAGCAGGTCTATTGGGCGAGCGGTCGAGGCCGGATGCGGCGTAGGGCGGATCTGACACTGGACTCTAATATATGGTGCATATCCGGTTGGCCTCGTCTGTGTCACTCTGGTCCGACTTCTGCGATGAGTGGCGAGGCGCCGCACGGGGGCGTGGCACAGACCGCCGCAATCGGCAGATGTAACGGCCATCACGATCTGGCGCGCTCAGCGTCCGACATCCTTCGCGAGCACGTCCGCAGCCTCATGCCCGATGCGCCGGTTTTTGACGGGCTCGCCAGCGTGGAGATGCACAAAGCGGCGCTTACGGCCCACCACGCCGCGTGCAAAGCTACCCACGTGCCTGACTCACGCCTTCACGACTACCGGCACCATTTCGCGGTCGATGCTCTCAAACGGGGCGTCAGTCCGATGGTTGTCGCCACGCAACTCGGGCATCACGACGCCACCCTGGTCCTGAAGCGTTACGGCCGTTACGCGCCCAATGTGTCGGAATTACTGAAGGGCGTCGCCGTTGATGCACCACGCACCGACCCGCAGGGCTACGCGAGCGAATCACGCGAAAAGTGCCTAAGTTCTTGCCCAGGGCAAAAACGGCGCGCGGTGGAGCGAATCGCGTAAGCTATTGCGGGGCAATGCCGAGGGCGAGACTCGAACTCGCATGGGAGTCGCCTCCCGGGGGATTTTGAGTCCCCTGCGTCTACCAATTCCGCCACCCCGGCTGCGGAAGAAGATACATCGGCCTGCGAGGGCCTCGCCACATGAGTTGCATCGCCCCCTCGCGAGACCGATGTATCCGCTCAACCCGAAGTCTGATCCAGGATCCCAGCCGGGATGGCGGTTGCACTGCTGTCCTGAGCACGCGGAAGCGCAAGACTGAACGCCGAACCCACACCGACCTCGCTGCGCACCTCAAGGTCGCCTCCCATCGCGCGCGCCAGCGCGCGGCTGATCGCGAGGCCAAGGCCGACCCCGTCCCGAATGCTCGTGAGGGTGCGGTCTACCTGCACGAACGGCTCGAAGATCGTGTCGAGCTTGTCGGCGGCAATACCGTGCCCAGAGTCCGATACGCGAATGACGATCCGGTCGTCGCCGGGTTCGCACGCGATGTCGATCGCGCCCTCGCTCGGAGTGAATTTGATCGCGTTCGATAACACGTTGAGCAGCACCTGTTCGAGCTTGTCCCGATCCGCGCGCACGAGAACGCCCGGATCGCAATCATCCATTCGGTAGTGGAGATTCTTGGCGAGGAGCTGCGGGCGCACCAGGTCCTCGAGCCTCGCGAGGACGTCCCTGAGCAGCAGGTCGTCGAGGTGGTATTCGATGTGACCACTCTCTACTTTCGCGAAGTTCAGGATGTCGTTCACAACGGACACCAACAGGCGCTGATTCCGTCTGATGCGCTCGAGGTCCTGGGCTTGCAGCGGGGTAACCGGCCCCCGGATCCCCGCCTCGATCAGTTCCACGTAGCCGCCGATGGCGTTGAGCGGGGTGCGCAATTCATGACTCATCACCGCCATGAACTGCGCCTTGGCGCGATTGGCCTCGGCGGCGGTCTCGTGCAGGTGCGTCTGCTCCGCGATCGCGCGCTCGAGAGCGGCGATCGTGCTCCACTGCTCGGACACGGACCCGCCGAGCAAGAGGAATGTGGCGGCCGTCACTCCCACGAAGACCTGAAGGTCCAGGAGACTCTGTGAAAGCTCGGGGCGAATGAAGGGACCATATCCAAGCACGGTGCCCCACACAGCCACGACCGACATGACAAAGAGCGCCGTCACCGAACCCCGTCCTCCGAAGCGGATCGCGGCCCAGATGAGGAACGGGAACAGAATGTACGGCTGTTCGAAACCCGCGACGCTGCCGGGTGTCCGGCTGAACACGAATGTGGTCACTGCGGCGACACAAACGACCAGCGTAACGGCTTCCCACGCACGGCCCGGGCGAAACGCCGGACGCTTGCCGCCCCACGACCAGACGAGGAGCATTGGCGCGACCAGCAGGTCCCCGATCACGTCGCCGAGCCACCACGCACGCCATGTCTCGCCGGCCTGCGCGCTGGACACGATGTGGCCCAGCCGGAGGCTCGTGACGCCGATCGTCGCGGCGACTGTGGTACTGGCCAGAGCAGCGAAGACGATGAGTGCCATCACATCGCGCACGCGATCGAGGGACCGGTGAAAATCCGGTATGGAGCGGAGCGCGTACACCGCCACAACTGCTTCCAGCGTGTTGCCGGCGCCGATTCCACAGGCGATGAGCAACGGCGCACCCGTCAGGACGTTCGCGACCGTCGCGCCGACGAACACGCCGGGCCAGAGCCGGGGACCGGCGATCAGCAGGCCCGCGAGCGCCATACCGCTCGGCGGCCACACGAGCGTCGCGAACCCAGAAACCGCGTCGAGTTTCAGACCGGCCCGGGCGGCAATGACGTACAGCGCCGCGAGTGCCGCGAGCTCGAAGAAATAGGCCAACCTGCGCTCGTTCGCGCGGCCGGCGCCGTTCCAATTCACGGCGTTTCGCTCACGATGCCATATCGGGTCCCCCGATCGATCGGCGCCACCGGACGCACGCCGGCGCAAGGCGCATGCCCGTGCCCCTTAAGTCTATCACACCCCCCCCAACCCAGCCTCCTCGTCCACGGAGTGTGCGCCCTCGCACCCTCAGGTTGACTGCACGTGGGCCCGTCGCCATCGTCGGCACCCCGATTCGCGCGCCTTCCCCAGGAGCAGCTGTGGCCACACCGGGATCGCCCCCCTCCCAGTCTCCCCTTCCGGCAACGCAGACGCCGCGAGTCACCGTGTCGACGGGCACGCCCTGGGAACCACTGGTCGGATACTCGCGCGCGGTCCGTGTCGGACGGCACGTCCACGTCTCCGGCACCACCGCCACTGGCCCCGATGGCAGCATCGTCGGTACCGGTGATCCCTACGCGCAGACGGTCCAGGCCATCGCCAACATCGGCGCGGCGCTGGCCCGCGCCGGCGCATCGCTCGCCGATGTCGTCCGCACCCGGATCTACGTCACCAACATCAGCGACTGGGAGCGCGTCGGACGCGCGCACGGCGAGGCCTTCGGCGCGATCCGGCCGACCGCCACGATGGTCGAGGTGCGCCGGCTGATCGACCCCGCGATGCTCGTCGAGATCGAGGCCGAGGCCTACGTCGTCCCATCCGAAGCGCCCGCCGCCACGACGGCTGGCACGACCGGTGCGGGCGACCCGTGGCCCCCGCTCCCGCTCGACGGGTGGCGCGACACGTACGCGACGCTCCACATGTGGACGCAGGTCGTCGGCAAGACCCGGCTCGCGCTCGCTCCACTCGTCAACCACTGGTGGAACGTCCCGCTCTACGTCAGCTCGCGCGGCCTCACGACGTCCGCAATCCCCTCTGCGTGGCGGACGTTCGAGGTGGAGTTCGATTTTCTCTCGCACACACTTGAGATCCGCACCAGCGACGGCGCCATCCGGACGCTCGCCCTCGCGCCGCGCTCGGTCGCCGACTTCTACGCGGAGTACATGTCGACGCTCCGGGAGCTCGGGATCGGCGCCACGATCTGGCCACACCCCGTCGAGATCCCGGACCCGATTGCGTTCGGAATCGACCGCACCCACGCGTCCTACGACGCCGACGCTGCACTCCGGTTCTGGCGCGTGCTCGCACAGGCCGACCGGGTCTTCAAACAGTTTCGCGGCCGCTTCGTGGGGAAAGCCAGCCCGGTGCACTTCTTCTGGGGAAGTTTCGATCTCGCGGTCAGCCGGTTCTCTGGCCGGACGGCGCCCCCCCGCCCCAACGCCGACTTCATCACCCTGGAGGCCTACTCGCACGAGGTGATCAGCGCAGGCTTCTGGCCCGGGAGCGGCCCCATTCAGGAGGCGGCTTTCTACGTCTACGCGTCACCCGAACCCAAAGGCTTCGCCAGCGCGGCCGTCGACGCGCCGGGCGCGTACTACCACAAGGAGTTGGGCGAGTTCATCCTCCCGTACGAGGCCGTGCGCTCTTCGCCGTCCCCCGACGACGTGCTCCTCGATTTCCTGCAGTCCACCTACGCGGCCGCCGCCGATCTCGCCAACTGGGATCGCGCCGCCCTCGAGCGACCCAGACCGCTGGGACGCTGACCCCAAACGAAAGCCCGCGGCGCTTGGCGTCCCTAGCCCAGCGACATCAGTCCGACGGCCACGGTCGCTACGCCTAGCCCCACGCCCTGCACGGGGCCGAGCCGCTCCCGCAGCACGATGCGCGCGAGCAGCACGGTGCCCGCCGGATAGAGCGATGCCAGGGTCGCCACCACGCTGAGCATCCCCCGGTGGAGCGCAAGGACGAAGCAGATGTTCGCCACCATGTCCACGACACCCGTCGCCGCGATTATCGATAGCACCGCGCGAGGCGCCCGCACGCCCCGGCCAGTCACCACCGCGGCGATCGCGAACGCCGCCACCGACGTGCCACGCGCCGCACACAACGGCCAGAGGCCGGCCGCCGGCGACGCGTGCTTGATCGCCACGTAAAAAACCCCGAAAGCGCCCCCCGCCACCAACGCCGTCACGAGCTCACGCCCGGAGATCGCGGCCCGGAACGACACCCGCCCGTCAGCCGTGCGCGGCACCACGGCGATACTCACGCAGCACACCGCTATGGCCGCCAGAAGAATCCCCGCCAAGGGCGCGGGGCGCGGCCGCTCGCCCTCGACAAGTCCGGCCAGGACCGGAACCGCGATCGCCGCCACGCCGGTGATCGGAGCGAAGACGCTCATCGTGCCGGCGGCCAGGCCGCGATAAAACAACACGAGCCCCGCTCCACCGATCAGGCCCGCGGCCGCACCCCACGCCAGATCGGGACCATGTACGACCGCCGGCGGGAACACGCACACGGCGACCAGCACGGTTACGATGCTCGCGAGTTGCGAGAGCACGAGCACCGATGTCGCCGGTGTGCGCCTGCTGGCGAAACCACCGAGGAAATCGGCCGCGCCGTACAAGGCCGCCGATGCGAGAGCGAGGAGAATGGCCACGGAGATCCGGTGAAGGGGCGCGCACAATCTAGCGCACCACGCTTCATCAATCCGGCGCGACCCGGATATCGATAGCGCCGAGCGATCGAGGCCGAGTTACAGAGGCGTTATCGACCGCTGAGCTTCGGCTGTGCGGCCTCGTAGCGCCCGATTGAGGCCATGATCTCCCGCATCGCCGCCTCACTTTTCTCCCACTCACCGATCTCGACCCGTTTGCCCTCCAGGTCCTTGTAGACCTGGAAGAAGTGCTGGATCTCGCTCAACGTGTGGCGTGGAATGTCGGCGACATCGAAATATTCGTTCTGGAATGGATCGGATGCCGGGACCGCGAGGATTTTCGGGTCGGGCTCGCCGCGATCGGTCATGCGGAGCATGCCGATCGGCCGCACGCTGATCTCGCACCCAGTGAATGTCGGCTCCGTCACCAGCACGAGCACGTCGCAGGGATCCCCGTCCTCGGCGAGCGTGCGCGGGATGAAGCCGTAATCGCCTGGATAGTGTACGGCCGAGTACAGCACGCGGTCCAGGCGAAACATCCCCGAGACCTTGTCGAGCTCGTACTTGTTCCGGCTGCGCGTCGGGATCTCGATGATCGCGGTGACTTCGTCGGGCGGATGCTTGCCGGACGGCAGGTCGTGCCAGGGATGCATCATATCGGGTTCTGGTTGATGAATACTCGTCACGGATGGAGGGCGCCAAGAACGCCCTCGGTCCGTCAGGGCGCGGGCAATGCGCCCTGCGCCGCGGCCTGCCGCCGCTGGCGGATCAGCTCCAGCCGCCGGCGAAACTGCTCCTGCAAGCCGTAGTACCGCACGCGCTGGACCGGCGACAGATAGGTTGCCAACTCCTTCTGCTCCGCCTGCGCCATATCGAGCCGCTGGCGCTGGATCGCAAACAGCGAATCGGTGATCGCCGCCACGTGCGTCTGATTGGCCGCGACGCCAGGCTGCAGCTCCCGGCGAATCTCACTCCGCAGCCCGCGCTCCTGCTCGGTCAGCATCCGCCGCTGCGTCGCGAAGCGCTGGTTCGTCTGCCGGAGCTTCCGCATCTGGTCGTCCGTGAGCTGCAGGCGCTCGCGCACGATCTGCTCGAACCGCTCGCGCACCCGTTGCTCTAGCATCTGCCGGCGAGGCCCCTGAGCCGCCGAAGCACCCGCGGCCGTGCTGTCGTCCGGCGGCGTGCTCTGCGCTCGTGCCGGATGCGTCAGGCTCGCCAGCAGCACCGTGCACGCCACCGTGCACGCCACTGTGCACGCCAGCGCCGCACCGCGGCTCTGGCGCCACATCGTCGCCGACATCACTGGACCACCGCGTTGTGCAGACCCGGCGCGGCCGCGTCCGGCTCATCCGAGGGCGATGCCTCAATGCCATCCAGGTCCTTGAGCAGTCCCTCCATCTCCCGTTCACTGAGATCGGAGAGCCCACCGCCCACCGCCAATCCCACATCGGCCGACGCAATATTCTCGGTATCGTCGCCGCGATTCGGATGGCCATCGTCCGCCGTCGGCGCGGAGACGACGGCCGGCACGGTCACTGGCCCACTCCGCGCGCCGCCGAGATCCCGCAACACGGCAACCGACAGCCCGCCGATCGCGATCGTCGACACCGCCGCCGCGATCCGCCACCCGGTCCACAGCGGACGGTAGCCAACCGCTCGGCTGGGGCGCTTCACGACTGGGCGCGTCGAGATTGCCTGCGCGGCAGCCTCCTCGGTCCGCACCAGCATCGGACGGGCAGCCGTGTGTGGCGGCGCCGGCAATGCCGCCACAATACGGCTCACGTCGACTTGCGGCGTGTCCTGCGTCATCACCTGATGCGCTGCACGCAGCACCTCCGCCTCGGCCGCGCACTCCGCGCACCCGGCGATGTGCTCCGCGACCCGCGCGCGCTCGGGTCCGGCCAACCGGCCGGCCGCGTACGCAGGCAGTGCATCATGCAGGTCTTCGTTCTCGCATTCACGCATCGACGTGCTCCTTGATCACCCGCACAGCGTTGTGGTAGTGAACGCGCGCCGCGCCCTCAGTGCTGCCCACCACGCCGGCAATCTCCTTGTACGACAACCCCTCTGCCACGCGCAGCGTGAAGATCTCACGCTGCATCGGCGACAACCGCTCGAGCGATCGCCGGATCCGCCCCTCCGTCTCACCCGCGACCATGGCGTCGAGCGCCGTGTACTCCGTGGCCGCATCCTCCTCGCCGATCTCCACCCGATCCGGCCGCCGCCGCTCTGATCGCCGGAGATCCACCAGCAGCCGCCGCTCGATCGTGAACAGCCACGTCCGCAATGAGCTCTCGCCCCGAAAATCCGCGAGCGACTGAAACGCCCGCACGAACGTGTCCTGCACCAGATCGTCTACCTCGCTCGTACCCTGCCCGCGCCCGCCAGTCAGGCTCGCCGCGAACCGGGCCAACGCCGATGCGTGCCGCTGCACCAGCAGCGTCGCCGCACGCTCCTCGCCGCCGAGCCACCGGGCGACCAGCGCCCGGTCCTCGGCATCCTCCTGCTCGCGCGATGGCTCCGCTTCCGCCACATGATGCCCCGGCTTACTCACCGCCGCACACATGTCTGACGTGACCGGCTGCTTAACGTTAAGGACAACTACTGTCCTCCAAAATGGACGGCCGAAGGCAAGTTAACCCGCCCTTTCACCCATCCAAGGGTTGGCCTAGCTTCGCTCAGTGACAACCGACACCGTTCCTGCGCACCGACGGGGCCACTTGGAAATCATCGCCCACCGGGGCACGCCGCGGGAGCACCCAGAGAACTCCCTGCCGGGGTTCCGGCGAGCGCTCGAATACGGGGCGAATGGTATCGAACTGGACGTCCATTTGACGTCCGACGGGGTGGTGGTGGTACACCACGACCAGGCCCTCCATAACCCTGTCGTGAGTGCCGCCGGTGGCTCGCCACCGCTCGAAATTCGCGATCTCACATACGAAGCGGTCCGCGCCCGCACGCTCGCGCCCGGCGTGCCGGTCCCAACACTCGCAGAGGTACTCGATCTCGTCGGCCCGCGCGCCACGGTGTACATCGAGGTAAAGGCCCCCGGCGCCGTGGATGCGGTTGTCCGGTGCGCCACCCAGACCAGCGTCTCGTGCGCGATCCACGGATTCGATCACCGCGTCGCACTCCGCGCGTCGGGGAGCGCGCCAGGCATCCCGGCCGGCATCCTCCTCGACAGTTATCTCATCGATCCGGCCGCGGCGCTGAGCGCTGCCGGCGCGCGCGATTATTGGCAGCGATGGGACATGATCGACGCGGAGCTCGTCGCCCGTATTCATTCGGCCGGCGGACGGATCATCGCGTGGACAGTCAACGATCTCGCCGATGCACGCCGGCTGGCCGCGTTGGGCGTCGACGCCATGTGCACGGATCTCTGCGGCACGATGGGCAACGAACTCGGATAATCGCGACACTAACAAGTGAGATGAGAAGATCCTCACGCGAGAACACACGGGCGTCGGTGGATCGCGTAGCAGCAGTGATCGGCTGATTGCGGACCATCAACACCCGGTCGTACTATTCGCGGCCCACGACGCCCTCCCCGGACCCACACCATACGATGTCACGCGTGCGCAGCACACTCTCTCACGCTCGGCGCAGCCCCGCCGTTCGATCCGACACGCCGGTATCGTCTCGGGCGGCAACGGTCCGCATCGCGGTCGCCGCCGCGCTCATTGCCGCACTCGGATGCACGGCGGGACAGGGCGCGCCCGTCACGACCCCTGCGCCCAATCCCGGTGCGGCGACAGCCG
>Ga0182024_10005255_pt1 | contig 29133 bp, 28 predicted proteins | sample P32metaG_FD_120480 | JGI IMG/M metagenome (GOLD analysis project Ga0182024, IMG submission 120480) | Permafrost microbial communities from Stordalen Mire, Sweden - P3-2 metaG (Illumina Assembly) | ecosystem: Environmental > Terrestrial > Soil > Wetlands > Permafrost | place: Sweden: Stordalen...
GTATCAAGACTATAGGCACAACTTGAAAGAACAGTTCTCTCATGATTGGTGAGAATTGACGTGCATCGAATTGTGTCGCCTGAACCCCAGGTTGGCAGCCACGCCGTTCCCCGACCCGGGAAGGGGTTCACGGTGGGCTATGTGGTGCCGACTAGAATAATAATTTATATCATCCGTGCTAGCGTGCGTCAATGCGAGTGTCTTCTGGCACGCACAATGACACTTCATGACCCACTGACCCGTTACTCCTTGGATTCTTCCTCTTTATTACTCTCGCGCTTTCTGACCTCCCGCATGGCAAAGTTTATTGATGCTGGCTGAGGGCGTGTGGGCTGAAATCAAAGTCGCTGGCGAACATATCCATTTGTTCGCCGAACATAATGCTCAGGGCGTCCAGTTTTCCGTTTATAACGTCAATACCAAGAGCTGGATCGCGCCTTCCGAATTTGTCGGCGACATTGAAGAAGGCAAATATCGAGCTGCAGCGCTTGCCGAAGGTTACCTTCATCGTACCCTCAACGTGGAATTGCCGCAGTTAGAATGGAAGAAAGCTCGTTCGGTATAAAACGCGGTCGGCGCCCTGGCTTAGGGTCCCGCACGCTTCCCGGCGACTCTGGCAACAAATCACTCCATCACACCGGCCCCGTACCGCAGGCCTATAGTGTGCCCAGGTCATGCACCAGAGGTCTCTCGCGCTTAACCGTTTCCCCCAGCGCCTGGCGGATAACCGCCAGAAGTTCAGCATTGTCCACCGGCTTTTCAAGAAAGGCCTTGGCCCCAGCCTTGAGAGCACGCTCCCGATTTACAGCCCCGGCGCGTCCCGACACCACGATCCCAGGAATTATCGCCAGCGCAGGCACGGCTTTGAGCCGGTCCATCACCACGAATCCATCACCCGCAGGCAAGCCTAGGTCCAGCAGGATTAAGTCCGGCTCGTGCTTGCGCGCCTCCGTCAGGCTGGAGAGAGCATCGCCTGGAAAGAAAATATCGTAATGATTGGCCTTAAGGCGCACGTGTAATCCCATACGTACATCCGCATCATCTTCCACAATGAGAATTTTCTTGTTGCTTATATCTGCACCATCCTCGAAGAGCTCTGCTCATCGATACTTTCCTGAATTTTTGCCGCTACTTTTTCCACAAAACTTTCCATCGATTCATCCGCGTCTCGGTGCACCTGCGGAAGCGTCCAGTAACGAGTCGAAACGGTCAAATCTCCCTGCAGGATTTGTTCGGAGCCGTCCAATTTCTCCCGGATGCGCTTGCTAATTGCTTCGCCGCCAATTTCGTCCGTCACCGCCGCCACGAAGAAGAGTTCCGAAGCTTCCGATGAGCCCATCTTGGGGAGCAGAACATCCAGCTTCGAATTCAAGCAGCCCTGGAGCGCATCGCGTACCCAATAAGAGTATTCCGCGCAGACTTTGTCGGACAGCCACCCGCTACGCGAGCCTAGCTCGGTCAACACCAAAGTGATTTGAATGTCGGTGTCGCTGTCTTTTCTAAATGCCGGGGCCAGCAGATTAGGCAACGAAAAAACAGGCAAAGTAATCGAAAAGGTCGATCCCTCCCCGGGAACGCTGGTAGCCCAGATTTTTCCACCTTGGCGAGTGACCAGTTCTTTGCAGATGAACAGCCCCAAGCCGAGGCCTTTGCGAGCTGCCGTCGCCGGGTCCGACACCTGGAACAGGCGTTCAAAAATCAATTCAGTTTTGTCTGCGCCGATCCCACATCCGGAGTCCACAACCTCGATGATCACAACTCCCGCGTCGGTCTCTGACCTGCTCCCCTTTACCTTTATGGTCCCGTGTGACGGCGTGAACTTGATGGCGTTGTCGACAAGAATGATCAATATTTGGCGAATTCGGGTGGGGTCCACCCACACATCTGGCAATCGGCCATCGATCAATACGTCAAGCCGGATTCCTTTATCTCTGGCCGCACCCTGAAGCGTGTCCACGGCATAGGCGATGGCATCGGAAGCTGAGCTGCGTTGCAACCGGATCAACAATTTGCCGGCTTGCAAGCTGGTGACCTCCAGCAAGTCATTGATCATGGCGCGCAGTTGCTTCACATTCCTCAGCACGATTTCCAGGTGTTGGTGCTGCTCCAGATTTACTTCACCCGCCAACCCATCCTGAAGAATGGTCACAAACTGATAGATGGCGGTCAGTGGAGATCGCAGCTCGTGCGACACGTGAGAGAGAAACTGATCTTTAAATTGCAGCTGATTCGTCCGCACATGATCTGCCTCTGCCTGCATGCGGTGGCGCTCGATGGCATGACGCAGGGCTCGTGGAAGAGCGCGATTTTCAATCTGCCCTTTAATCAGATAATCCTGTGCGCCTTCCTTCATGGCCTCCGCGGCGAGAGCCTCATCGTCCAAGCCGGTCAACACAATGAGTGGAACATCTGGTGCCACCGCTCGCGCTCGACGCACGGTATCCAATCCATGACCGTCCGGGAGCCCCATATCCAACAGCACAATGTCCACCCCGCCTTTCGCAAGATGTACTACTGCTTCGCTCATGCGCCAAATGCGTCAATTCAATGCTGCCGGGTCTTTCCGTGGTAAACATCTCGCGTAACAAACGGGCGTCTCCCGCGTTATCTTCGACCAGTAAAACTCTGAGCGCGCTGGTTTTCATGACACTACTTCATGCGGCAACTTGACCACCGACAGCCAAAAGTTGTCGATACTCTTCACCATCTCGAGGAATCCCACCAGGTCGACGGGTTGGTGATGTAGCAGTTGGCATGTAGCTTGGGTTGGGCGGGAGAATCTGGGTCGAATCGCAACTTGATAAAGGCTCAACGTTTTATTTTGCGCTGCCTGAGAGGAATTAGAAACATGATATCAACTGGAAAGAGCTACTCAGCTATCGAAGTCTTGCTTGTGGAGGACAGCCCTGGAGATGTGCGCTTGACGATGGAAGCCTTTAAGACCGCCAAGATGCATATCAATATGCGGGTGGTCTTCGATGGGGAGGAGGCCATGGAGTACTTGAGACGCGAAGGCAAGCATGCCGATGCTCCGAGGCCGGACTTAATTCTCCTCGATCTAAATTTACCCAAGAAGGACGGCCGGGAGGTTTTGGGGGAAATTAAGGGGAATCCAGCGTTGTTGACCATTCCCGTGGTGATTTTGACTACATCGGCAGCCGAAGCAGACATCCTAAGGACTTACAGCTTCGGTTGGATACCAGCAAGGCGCGATAAGAGATCACACCTGCGCCCAACAACATTAAAATGGCGGCTCCGAACCCGAGCTGCAACTTTCGGTTCCACACAGAACTACTCTTCATCTGTCACCAAATCAGGAGCGGAAGTTTAGATCGCGCACTAGTCCGAAAGGCCTATTACAGAGTGGCCGGGAAACTTAGGCACGTTGTCTAGGAAGGGAGTTCCAGTCTACACCGTCATGGCGTTGCCTCGGACGCGGATCACTCTCCCATGTCCAATGCACCACCAGCGCGGTAATCAATCGCTGAGTTTTTTTCTTGCGAATTAAAAAACCGTGTAAAAATTGCCAAGTTCCCCAAAGTTACTTCAGCTGTAGAAGCAAATTTAAGGACGAACCAGCCATTTATTAAGTTCCGTGGCACGCGGCAGCAGCGCGAGCGCACCCAATTTTCGAAACGCGGCGGCGCGTGCGCGGTAACCATGCTCGCCCTCTGCGATAATAGCCACAAAAGGCACGCCAGCGTCCCGCGCGGCGAGCGCATCGTCGATATTGTCGCCAAGATACAGCGCCGTGTCCGGATCGCGACCGGCCAAAATTTTATGCAGGCCTTCGGGATGCGGCTTGATGCGCGTGACATCGTCCATGGTGATTACCGTACGGAAATGATGCGTCGCGGCCCAGCGATCAAATGTGAAAGAAAACTCGCGGCGGTTGCGGCCAGTAAAAAGATTTAGCTCGTAGCGCTTCGCCCACAAGGCGATTTGCCGCGGCGTGATCAACCGCTTTTCATTCAAGACATTCCCGCGCTTCCCTGCGGTACCCCAGTAAAATCCATTGAACGCCGCTTGCGCTTGCTCGTAGGTAGTGGGCGTGCCCAGCGAAGTGACCCAGTCGGCGGTCATTCGCCAGTCGTCGTTGTAACCCGGCTTGGCTTTCCAACGATGCAAATCCGCATAAGTGACGCGCTTGCCACTGAGGTGACGAACCGTTTCCAGCGCCGAGCGCCAATACGTGCCCCGCACATCCACTAGCACGCCATCCACGTCAAAAATCAAAATTTGCGGCTGCGTTCGCAGCGCTTTGATCGGCACTTATTGTTCCTTAATTACCGCCGGCGCAGTTGCCGCGGTTGGAAACGCCTTGTTACACTTATTTAGTAACGGGACCGCGCTCTATTCCACGGCACCAACCTTTACCGTATTTTCTGAATGACTTTAGCAGACTGATCGCCACAACCCGGCAACAGTCGTGCGCATGAGGAGCTTCGTATGGCCGGATTCGCCGGAGTGGATTATATCGATTTTGATTCGCAGCTTAACGATGAAGAAAAACTGGTGCGCCAAACCGCGCGGCAGTTCGTCGATAACGAAGTCATCCCCATCATTGAAAAACACAGCCGTGAAGGAACGTTCCCTAAGCATCTGGTGCCGCAATTGGGAGAGTTGGGTTTTTTTGGCGCGAGCCTGGAAGGCTACGGCTGCGCTGGAATGTCCAACGTCGCATACGGATTAGTAACCCAGGAATTGGAGCGCGGCGACTCCGGACTGCGCAGTTTTGTTTCCGTGCAGAGCGCCCTGGTAATGTATCCCATCTATACCTACGGCTCTGACGCGCAGAAAGACAAATGGCTGCCGTTGTTGCAACAAGGCAAAGCGATCGGTTGTTTTGGATTGACCGAGCCGCAGTTCGGTTCGAATCCCGGCGGCATGCTGACCCACGCGGTAAAAAAGGGCCACAGTTATATATTGAACGGCGAAAAAATGTGGATCACCAGTGGCTCCATCGCGGATGTCGCGGTCGTGTGGGCCAAGTGCGAAGACAAAAAAATTCGCGGGTTTTTAGTGGAGAAAGGCACGCCCGGATTCAAAACATGGGATGTACACGGAAAATGGTCGCTGCGCGCATCTGTCACATCCGGGCTTTCGTTTACCGACTGCGAAATTCTGGAAGAAAACCTGCTCCCAAAAGTTTCCGGCCTGAAAGGCCCGTTGGGTTGCCTGAACCAGGCTCGCTATGGGATCGGCTGGGGTGCCCTGGGAGCGGCTATGGCCTGCTACGACACCGCGCTGCAATACGCAAAAACTCGCAAACAATTTGCGAACAAGCCCATTGCCAGTCATCAGCTAGTTCAGGAAAAACTCGCCTGGATGATTACCGAGATCGTGAAGGGCCAACTACTCGCGCTGCACGTCGGCCGGCTGAAAGATAACGGCAAAGTCGATCCCTCACACATCTCCATGCTCAAAATGAATAATGTCGCGATTGCTCTCGAGACCGCGCGCAAAGCCCGCGACATCCTCGGTGCCAACGGCATCGTCGACGATTATCCCATCATGCGCCACATGAACAATCTCGAAAGCGTATCCACCTACGAAGGCACCAACGATATTCATAAGCTGGTCATCGGAGAACGCATCACCGGAATCTCCGCATTCAACTAGGCCTTGGGACCCGGCGAAGTTGTAATTCGCCCAAGCTGTGTCGAGCCTCATAACAGTTGTGTTATGGCAACTTCGCTACGGGGCTATGGTCGACTGTAGCCCCCCGTTGCCCTATTATTGCCTCCGTCTCACACCGCCGCACCATTCGGAGAGCCATTCATGGAAGCGCAGCTCAGTCTCGAATTTCTCCGCGTCGTCGAAACCGCCGCCATCGCCGCGGCACGCACCATGGGTTTCGGCGACGGACACAAAGCCGACGAAATAACCGTGGAGGCCATGCGCAAAACCATGGACTCCGTGCAGATGGACGGCACCATCGTCATCGGCGAAGGCGAGCGCGACGAAGCCCCCATGTTGTATATCGGTGAAAAAGTCGGCCTGGCTACCCATGCGCCCAAAGCCCTCTTCCCGCAGGTAGATATTGCCGTCGATCCGCTGGAAGGCACCAATCTGTGCGCCACCGGGGCTCCAAACGCCATCGTGGTCTTGGCCGCCAGTGATCGTGGCGGTTTGCTGCACGCACCCGATCTGTACATGGAAAAAATTGTCGTGGGACCGTCTTGCAAGGGTATTGTGGACCTTGACGCGCCCGTAGCCGCCAACTTGAAAGCCATTGCGAAGCGACTAAATCGCGACGTGGAAGACCTTGTGGTGATCGTGCTCGACCGCCCGCGCCATGAAAAATTAATCGCCGATATTCGCGCTGCTGGAGCCCGCATTCGCTTAATCGGTGATGGCGATCTCTCCGCCGGTATCTCTGCCGCGGTCATTGGAACAGGCGTCCATGCCGTCATGGGCATCGGTGGCGCGCCAGAAGGCGTCCTGACTGCCGCGGCGCTACGCTGTTTGAACGGTGAAATTGTGGCGCGATTAGTGGTCAGCAAGCCGGAACACGAAGAACGGCTCGCAAAAATGGGCGTGAAAGATCCCAAGCGCATTTACCACACGGAGGATCTGGCGCCAGGGAAGAAAATGATTTTTGCCTGCACCGGCGTGACGGATGGCAACCTTCTACGTGGGGTGCGCTTCTTCGGCGAGGGCATCCGCACGCACTCGATGATCTTAACCTTGGACGACCGCCAAGTGCGCTTCGTAGACTCCGTACATCTCGAAAAGCGCTCGGACATCAAGGTACGATTCAACTAGGTTCGCCCGCTTATTGCGCGCGCGAGACGGGTGTGCGCTTACTTTCAAGCGCTACTCCCTGGCACGCCCTGAACGAAAGAACAGGAACCCTTAGAACACACCGCTCCTGCCCAGACTAAATATCGCGCGATTTGTCTGCCAGACTTATAAGGCGGCAAAACGCGTTGTCCACGGAGACTCACCATGTTGGACTCATCGGCGTCGGGAGAATCGTCGTCATCTAAAACGTTGATGTTCATGACGATTGCAGTATTTCTGGGCCTGGGCTCCTTGCTCGTGGGCGGCCTGTTCTTCGCCAACCGAGTAGTGCGCTCCATAGGCTTGGTTGCAGCCACCAGTAAGGACACCATGCACACTCCGGGAGGAAGTTTCCGGCTCGAAAAACCGGCCGATGTCGGCCCAGGTTTGCCAGTTTATCCCTATACTGAAATGGTGCTGCCCACCGAAAAGGCCGCAGCAGCAGCCCTCCAGGCACGGAAAAATGGAATTAGCTCGGTAACCTACCAGACCGCTGACAGCCGAGAGTCGGTCGACGAATGGTATGCAAAGCATTTGGGCCCGGAATTTACCCGTCATGATGCGGGGGAAAAACCTCAGCCGGACGTTTTTCGTGACGTGCGTGTTTCCGACAGCGACGTGGCATTTCTCGCCGAACGCGGACAGCAAGTACGCATCGTGTCGCTATCAATGAGCCCCAACGGCACTTCCATTTCCTTGTTCCGTTTCACTAAGTCCGCAACCCCATAGCCCACACGCGAATCGCAAGTCGCGTTACATAACCATCCATGACGCCTGGCATGTCACGGCGTGGATATCTTGCCGTGACGCGCTTCTAAAATCGGCTGCGCTCGGATTACTTGTCGGATTTTGTAATCGCTAGGAAAATGCGATCGTCAATGGCCACCGAAGGCGTAAAAAGCGTCGCCGCCTGTCCCGCCAGTGCGACGCTCACACCATTCGCACCGATAGCTGGTCCGGCGCGTTTCGCGGAATTATTTGAGGAGCTAGATGTCCCGTCGCCCGGCTGCAGCGAGATCCGCGAAGTCTTGGGCGTACAACCCGAGGCCCCCACGCAAGTGTCGCGGACGAACACCTGCCGGTATCCGCTATTCTTCGCGCTAGGTGCAACTCCAGGCTGCTGCGCCGCGTGGCTCTGGGTAACCGCCAGGAACGCCACAAATCTGCCAGATGCACTGATCGATGGCAGAAAACTCTCCGTGCCTGTCAGCGCGCCATTCGGATCGATGGAAACTATCTGCGTCGAAGGCGAACAACTTCCTTGAGCCCCTGAGCACGCGTCCCGCAAATAAATCTGATGGCCCGTCGCCGTATTTTCAACCAGATTGGTTGCCGCGGAACTAAACGCCACAAAGCGCCCATTCGCGGAAATCGACGGCGAATTACTGTCATCATTTGCAGAGCTACCGTCGGACGCAACGGATAGCAGAGTGGTCTGCGCCTTGCATCCCCCGGCAGCTCCTTCGCACGTATCGCGCACAAAAATCTGCGTGTGCCCATTCTCAGACGCACTATAAGCGACGTACCGTCCATCCGCGCTCACCGAAGGAGTTTCTTCCACTACTGTTTCGGAGGCAGCGTGCACCAATGCAGGACCAGCAGCGGTGATCGTGAATGTTTGCGCCGTGCTCGTTCCACCGCCACCACCCGATGGGTTGGGCGTACCGCCCGGCGGAGTGGTTTGCGGCACAGGCGGATTGAAAACCGTCACCATCGCCGTTCCTGCCGCGGAAATAAGCGAACCCGGCACCGTCGCCTTGATGTCTGTAGCCGTAACGCTCGTCGTCACTAAAGTTGTCTGCGTAGCCCCTGCGGTCCAACGAACCTGCGATACCTGTGTGGGATCGGTAGATGAACTAATAAAGTTTGTTCCCTGGAGATCCAGAGTCAAATTCGAGCACGAACTCCCGCACGCCGCGACGCTTGCTGGCGCTATCGACGTCAACGTGGGAACGGGATTAGGCGGCGAATTAATAATAAAAGTAACCGGATTCGACAGTCCGTTGTTGCCCGCGCCCGAAAACGGATTTTGGGTAATCACCGTGGCCGTGCCGGGCTTGGCCACCAACGCTGCGGGCACCACTGCTGTAACGCTCAGGACTACCGTATTGGTAGAGTCCATCGTGACAGTGGTAGTAAGTTTTTTTCCATTCCAGGTGACGTACGTTTGCTGCACAAACCCGCTGCCATTGATGGTCAAGACGAAATTCGGGCTTCCTGCGCTGATGTTCGAGGGTGATAAAAACGTTACCGATGCCCCGGTATTATTTTGAAATGTATTGCCGTAATCATTGCAACCGGCGATTGCCAGGATCGATATCAGTGCGACAGCCAAGGCTGTCCAGGACCGCTTCATGAGACTCCTTCATCGCTGCAAGTGAAATCAGACCTACACCGGAATCCAGTTCGACGTCAGCGAACCACTTACTCGCCGCAACACACTAAGGGCGTGCAGCCAATTTGCTTTTGGGATGTGATGCCGATTCCCCGCCACGCGTTGACTATCCATCCATGCGCCGAGCAGCCAAACACCGGCACAGGACCAAATTCGCGCCGCAGCCCCGCGAGGAAAGCCGCGCACGACCATCCATGATTATCACCCTCGGCACGATAAGGTCAATGCGACCAATAGGTGTGGCCCCATGGCGTTGCTCGGCATCAATGAGACTTAGGGGTTGCCACGCCGAATAAGAGCAATATTTTATTCCTTGGCCCATAATGTGCATCGTTGTCGCTAAAGTACGATCATGACTAAATTAAAGCCAATTCATCCGGGAGAGATACTTCGTGAGGAATTTATAGTTCCGTTTGGACTCAATCCTAACAAGCTGGCTCTCGCTTTAAGAGTGGCGCCGCCGAACGTGTACGACATTATTCGCGAGCGACGGGGCATTTCCACTGAAATGTCGCTACGGTTAGCCAGATATTTTCGTACCACTCCAGAATTCTGGATTAATCTTCAAGCGCATTATGATCTTGCTGTATCAAGACAAGCAGTCGAAACCAAAATTAACCATGAAGTAGAGCCCATGACGATGAATGCGTAGTTTTTGTGCCGCTTTGAATGCGTAGTCGATAGCTTCTACAGCAACACGACTGTTCCATCCGATAGTTCTGTACGGTTCAACTTCGAGTTTTTAGCCGCATTGTCTTCACGCGCATTACGATCCCCAGGCGAGTCTCTCTTTCCAAGCGCGCCAACATTCCCGATTACCGTTTGATCGTAGGAGCCGCGCCGCCCATTTGCTATCCTCGGCGAACCGATGACACCGCCACAAGAATCCCTTCCCAGACCGGGAGCGAGCGCAGAAACAAGTGCCGCGCAGGGCAATGCCACGCAACAAGATCCCGGGCTGGTACGCGGCCTGGGCCTGAAAGAAGCCGTGGCCCTCAACATGATCGACATGATCGGCATCGGCCCCTTCGTGGTGAGTCCGCTGGTCATCCGCGCGATGGGTGGACCGCAGGCCTTGCTTGCCTGGACAGCGGGTGCCGTGCTTGCGTTGCTCGATGGCTTCGTCTGGTCAGAGTTGGGAGCCGCCCTTCCTCGCGCCGGCGGTAGTTATGTTTTTTTGCGCGAAGCCTACGGCCCCGGAAAATGGGGGCGCCTAATGTCCTTCCTCTTCGTGTGGCAAACATTGATCCAGGCCCCACTGGTCATCGCTTCCGGCGCCATCGGATTTTCACAGTACGCCACCTATCTTCATCCCTTCACGGCTTACCAGCAGAAGGCCATCTCCGGCGCGGTAGTTGTGCTGTTGGTGGTGCTCTTATACCGGCGCATTGCCACCATTGGAAAAATATCCGTGCTGCTGTGGATTGGCGTCATCGGCACCATGATCTGGCTGATCGGAGGTGGCGTCACGCATTTCAATGCCGCGCTCGCATTTTCTTTCCCCCCCGGCGCGTTTCACATTTCGCATCTTTTCTTCGCCGGGCTGGGCGCCGCCATGGTCAGCACGACCTACACCTACTGGGGTTACTACAACATCTGTAACCTCGGCGGCGAACTGCGTGAGCCAGAAAAAAATATTCCGCGCGGGATTTTTATCTCTATCACAGGAATCGCGATTCTTTACCTCGCCATGCAAACCAGCATTCTGGGCGTGGTGCCCTGGCAAAAAGCTCAGAATTCCCCATTCCTGGTGAGTACTTTCGTCGAGACCATTTCGGGTCCATTCGCGGCTCGCATTGCCACCATGCTGGTGTTGTGGATTGCCTTTGCCTCCATTTTTGCCTCGCTCCTGGGATACTCGCGTGTGCCCTACGCGGCGGCGTTGGACGGCAGCTTTTTTTCCATTTTTGCGCGTGTGCACCCGCAAAAGAAATTTCCGCACGTGTCGTTATTATTTCTTGGCGCCGTGGCATTTGTATCCAGCTTGCTCTTCAGGCTGTCCACAGTCATCGCCGCCATTCTTGCCACCCGCTTGTTGGTGCAATTTATCGGACAGGCCATTGGCTTAATACTTTTGCATCGCCGTTGGCCCCCCGAACGCTTCCCTTTCAAGATGTGGCTGTATCCGCTACCGGCCATCCTCACCATGTGCGGCTGGGCCGCGCTTTTTTGGGCCACCGGCGCAGCCCGCAAATGGGGGTTGCTGCTTATCGGTCTGGGAATACTGGCGTTTTTGCTCCGCGCCAGGGAAGTGCGACAATGGCCTTTCGCGGCCGCACCAGCGCGCCCCGCGCCGGAGGGTGCTTGAGACTTTCAGCATTGCAACGCCTGGCAATTTTCATTCTCCCGTTTTTCCTCGCAACGCCGCTGTTCGCGCAGTTTGCGCCTCCTCCAGGCACCGGTCCCGGCCTCAACGAAACCGTCGAAGCCATCGACAGCGCGCGGGTCACCACTCGCATTTTGTATATCACCGCACATCCCGACGACGAATCCGCCGCAGTGCTGACCTATCTGGCTCGCGGCCTGCATGCCGATGTCGCATTGCTCTCTCTAACTCGCGGTGAAGGCGGCCAGAACGTGCTGGGCCCCGAACAGGCTCCGCAGCTTGGAATGATTAGAACGCAAGAGCTGCTGGCCGCCACGCATGGCTATGGCGTGAAACTTTTTTTTACCAGCGCGAAAGACTTCGGTTTCTCAAAAACTCCTGAGGAGACAGAAAAAGTTTGGGGCGACCAAGTCCTCGCGGATATGGTGCGCGTCATTCGCACCTTTCGACCAAACATCGTGATTAACAATTTTGGGGGCGTGCATTCCGGCCATGGCCATCACCAGGCCGCAGGGCTATGGACTCCGAAGGCTGTCCAGCTTGCCGCCGATCCGTCTTATAGTGGCCGATCTCCCGGTGAGACACGAGTCATTGGGCCCACAGATGAATCGCCGACAGAAATTGCGACACCGTGGGGAGGCAAAGATCACCCGATCCAAATTCTGGATGTGGACCGTAGTGGTGGAACCTCAAGCAATCAAGCGAGTCTGCAGCTTCCCCTAGACGACGTTTCGCCCTTATGGGGAAAAACCTGGCGCGAAATTGGAATCGACGCTTTTGCGAATCACCGCACCCAGGGCATCTCCGGCGTTCTCGGGTCGCCCTTCCTTCACCGCCCCATCGCGTTAATCTCTGAAAACGGAGAAAAAATCGACTCGGCCATGTTTGCGCAGCCGCTTCACACCCTGGGTGGCGATGCCGCCGAGAACGGCTGCGCCCAGTCATCGTTTTTCTGCCCTGTTTTAGAGCACGCAGAAGAGCATCTCGCCAAAGCCCGCGAGGACGCCTTGTCTCTTCGCTGGCAGCAGTCTACTTCGGAGATTGCGCAAGCGGCCAAAGAAATTACCTCGTTGTATCCCGGCGGAAGCCACGCCGCGCACTTGGTCGCAGGTGATCCTCGTTTGATCGATCTTTATTCCGCACAGCATCGCGTGGACCGCGCTTTGGCTTTGGCCGCTGGGCTCGAGATTGTTGCGGAATCGGATAGAAGCGAGGTTGTAGCCGGCGAGCCATTTACGGTGGACGCCGAGGCCCATTGCAGAAAAGAAGCTGGCTGCGAGCTGGGGAAAATGGAGCTGGTGTTGCCTGCCAAAGCCACGCAAACAGACGCTACAGCAGACGCCACCAAAACCCATAAATTTACCGAACTGATCGACGCGCCACTTCCTCCGTTAACTCCCTGGCAGCTGCAACAGCCTGACCCGCCGCCGCTCGCTATCGCCAAACAACAAGTAACGGTCGCTGGCTACAGTATCGAAGTAAATCAAGCGGTCACCCATATCGCCGCAACCTCCACTCGCATTGATCGCGTTCCAGTGCGCATGGTCCCCGCATACACCCTCGCCCTTGAACCGGATCAAGCCGTCGAATTATTAGCCAAGCCCACAAAACCGTTCGACGTCCTCTCCCGCGTCCATTCGTATGCCACCAACCCAGCCAAAATCGAAGTCGGTCTCACCATGCCGCAAGGTTGGACCGTCAGTTCGCCCGTAACTCTGCAATTTTCCGGCGCAGGTGATCAATACGCGAAGCTGACCGTCACGCCTCCCACAAAATTGCCCGCCGGGACCTACCCACTGACGGCCTTCGTCCAGCGCGGCGAGGAAATATTCTCGACCACCCTCGCCCCGCTTCCCTCCATGCCCACGCTGCTCTGGAGTCAACCTGCGCAATGCCGCGTTTACGCCTTTGACGCTACGGTGCCTGACGATTTGCGCGTTGGATATATTTCGGCCGAAAGTGAGCCCATCCCACAAGCGCTCGAACGTCTGGGCATTCAAGTGGAAATGCTGGACGCAGCGGCGCTCGCTTTCAGCAATCTTTCGCGCTTCGACGCCATCGTTGTGGGTGTGCGCGGCTATGAACTTCGCACCGAATTAGCCGGTGCTAACCAACGGCTGCTTGACTATGTTTCGAACGGCGGCACACTCGTCGTGCAATACCAGCGGGATTTTGCGTGGGATAAATTTCGGTACGCCCCGTATCCGGCAAAAATTTCTCCCGAAAAATCCAACAGCCCTCTTCCGCGCATCACCGACGAGAATTCCCCCGTCAAATTCTTGAAGCAGGACGATTCATTACTCAACAAGCCCAATAAAATTACCCTGCAGGATTTCAACGGATGGATACAAGAACGCGGCCTTTATTTCTGGAGTCAATTCGACGCCCAATATACTCCGCTGCTATCCATGAATGATCCCGGCGAACCAGATCTGAATGGCGGACTGGTTTACACCCATTACGGCAAAGGAACCTACATCTACACCGGCTTGGCTTTCTTCCGTCAAATTCCGGAAGGCGTGCCCGGCGCCTATCGCTTGTTTATAAATCTGCTGAGCGTCTCGCGCGAAACAGGCCGAAACCCCGCGTCCGCCTTGAAGGCTGCCTCCAGCGGAAACAGTAAGTAGAGGAAAACGGGAAGTAGACCAACTGGACACAGCCCACGCGCCTAAAAATTGGCGTGCTATCCTCAAGCAGTTCTCTTGAAAATCGATTCCTAAGAAGGAGTTTTTGCGAGGAATGAAAACTCTGTTCACAATTCGCGAAATCCCGCGTACCTTTCGCTTTGCACTGTCTGCGGCAAGCATCGCGGTGCTGGCATTGGCCTGCGCGTTCCCGGCCGCTGCACAGAAAGACAAGAAAAAGAAAGCAGACACGCAACAACCTGCGGACAGCACTAATCCCCTCGTCCCCATGTCCGATGAAAATCAGATCGATTACATGATTTCAGAAATGCTAGGCGCCTGGCAGATCGGCGACATCGAAAAACTACACAAGGATTACGCCGATGACGTAACCGTGGTCAATGGCGCCTATGCACCGCCCATCGTGGGTTGGACAAATTACCTAGCGATTTACCAGCAGCAACGCACCCGCATGCAGCAGGTGCGCATGGATCGTTCGAACACCGTGATCAAAGTAGCGGGAAACGTTGGATGGGCTTGTTATCAGTGGGACTTTGAGGCCGTAACCGACGGGTCACCCTCGACCGCGCAAGGGCAGACTACCTTAGTGATGGAGAAAAGAAATAACCACTGGATTATTGTGCACAACCACACTTCCATGGTGCCGCCATCGAATACCGGGACGACCACGGGCACAGGCACACAGCCAACCACTCGCTAGGATTCGCGGTCGCCCCGCTTAGACCAGCCATAGCCTCTTCGAGCGGGAACGAAACTCACTCACCCAAATTTCGCGAAGTGGCTAGAAATTCTTCAGCCCTTCGTAAATCCACATCCCCGCAATAACCAGTAGCAGGGTGCCCGCGGTAATGCCGGTGGTGGTTATGGGCTTCTGCAGCTTCATAATCTTGGCCACCACTTCCCGCTGTTCTCTGGCCATGTGTTCCTGGGCCGCGTCAAGGAAGATCTGATCGCCCTCATGACTGGTCAGCAAGGTGCGCCAAACCAACAGGAGTAAAAAGACCCCCGTAACAACTGCCCAAACGATTAACAGGTAATAAATGGGTCCCGAAAGCGTGGGTTCCATGACACCTCCGTTAGGAGCAAATCTGCGGTGCCTGCCCGAACGGACAAGCAAGGTATTGCCTGGAGTATACCTCTCATGAATTCGAATATCTATTACTTCGTATTAAAACAATCAATGTAAGGATGGCAGGCCACCCGGCAGCCCCGTGGCGGACTTTTTCACTCCAATGTGTACGACACTCACGAATCAGAGCTTCCGCATAAATAAATTGCGCCAATTCTGAAATCTGAAACATCAGGCCGACTGCGGCCAAATCTTATTTCCCCTTCGAATTCTCGGTCCGGTGGATGAACGCCGCCACATTGTCATGCAGCGCCTTTGCCGAAGCCTCATGCGCATAGACCATGTGCCCCGACTCATAAAACTGATATTCGATGTTCTTCTGCAAGTTAGCGGGAATCGGCAAGTGCTGCATTTCATAGACGCCTTCGTAAAACGGCGTCGCCAGATCGAAATAGCCGGCGTTCAACATCACTTTGAGCTCGGGATTGTATTTCATCGCGATCGCCAGGTCCGTCAATACGTTCGTAGCCTGTGGCAAGGGAAGCGGCGCTCCCGGACCCTGGTGAAGAAAATTCCATGTTCTCCAGATCCGAATCATCGGCTTGAATGCCCGGTTTTCTCCAAACTTCAGCTCCTTGCGAACGTAGTCATTGAACGCGGAAACGTACGCCGAGCTGATCGCCGCCGATTGCGGATCGTACTCCGCCTCTTTGCTAAGAGGATCCAAAGTCGGCCCCGAGAAGCGCGTATCTAACCGGCCGGTCGTCGTGTCGGTGTCGTCCTGAAGCGTTTTCTCGAATTCTCCAGGCGTGATACGTAGGTTGGCCTTCTCGATGTACTCGCCAGGCAGCCCTGTGTATTCGTGTAGCTTCGCGACGACGGCGCGTCGCTGCTCGGCCGCCAGCGTAGGCCCGGCCTCCAACGCCTGCGCGTAATCCGTCATTGAAAAGTGCTCAACCTCCGTCAGCAGCGGCACCAAATCCTTATGTTGTCCGGTCAACTTGTGGTGATACCACGCCGACGCAGCATAGGTAGGAAGTGCCAGCTGATAGGGCAATTCGACGCCGGGATTGGCCTCCGCACGGTCCGCACTGAAACTGAAATTCAATATTTGCGACAACAGAATCACGCCGTTGAAATCAACATCTCGTTCGGTTTCAAGCACATTCGCAAGCACCGCCGCTCGGGTCGTGCCGTAGCTTTCGCCAAACATATATTTTGGCGAATTCCAGCGGCCATACTTTCCCAGGAATTGCGTGATGAAATCCGCGAAGGCTTGCGCATCTTGATCAACGCCGTAAAAAGCCTTTTCCCGGTCTTTGCCGCTGATGCGGCTGAAGCCCGTCCCGGGGGCATCCACGAATACCAGATCGCTCACGTCCAGCAGGCTGTACTCGTTGTTGACGATCGAATACGGTGCCGCTGGAGTGTGCGAATCATCCAACGTAACCACTCGCTTCGGCCCGAAGGCTCCCATGTGCAGCCACACCGTCGAGGACCCCGGTCCGCCGTTGTAGAGAAACGTCAGCGGACGCGGCGCGCCTTTACTGTCGCTTTTAAAATACGCCACGTAAAACATGCTGGCTTCCGGCGGCTGATTCTTGTCGTCCTTATCCCTGTTCTGTGGCACATCGTCCCAATCTTTTGTGTGCACCACTAGCGTGCCCGCGAACGCGTCGTAATTGATGACATTCCCGGCAATCGTGACGCTGCCTTTACTCGCTTGCTGCTCAGGTTTGAAGTGTTCAATCTTCGCCGCTTCACTGGTGGCCGATTCGACCTTAATTGTTTGCGTTTCATCCTTGGTCTGCGCGCAAACAACCATAAACGGCAACACAGACAACGTCATCGTGACAGCGATTCCTGAAGCAAGCTTTCGCATCAAACCTATCTCCATTTAACGAAATGAAATCGAATGTGCTTCCGATGTTGAAGCACGCAGAAAAATACCTTGGAAATCCGCGCAACGCAACTTCGAACCAGCGCCATTCGTTGACAAAGGTGGGGTCGCCGGGCAAAATGAAAAAGCTCACTACGCGTGATTTCTACCATGCTTCACGCGCCGCACTTGTGCCCGAATGGCGGAATTGGCAGACGCGCCAGGTTCAGGACCTGGTTCTCGCAAGGGAGTGGAGGTTCGAGTCCTCTTTCGGGCACCAAATTCAATTCCTAAATAAATCCGCGCAGTGAGCCGCAATGAATCGCCATGAACGACGTACGCAACCTGCGATTTTCCGTTCTGGATAAAGAAGAAGTTTCCGCTCTGTTGCTCTTGCCGACCGGCGCCACATGTCTGCTCGTTCTCGCCCACGGCGCAGGCGCAGGAATGAATCACACCTTCATGTCCGCGGATGCAAATCAGTTGGCTGAAGACAACGTAGCAACATTCCGCTATCAATTTCCTTACATGGAACAGCGTCGTGGGGTTCCAGACAAGCAGTCCCTTCTAACCGCGACCGTGGCAGCCGCCGTTGCAACCGCATCCCAGATGGCGCCCAATCTTCCTCTTTTCGCGGGTGGCAAATCCATGGGAGGACGCATGACTTCGCTCGCCGCGTCTGAACAAAAATTGGATTATGTCAAAGGCTTGATCTTTTTTGGCTTTCCGCTACATCCGCCCAAGCGCCCGTCAATCAAACGCGCCCAGCACTTACAACTTGTAAAGCAGCCGATGCTTTTCTTGCAGGGCACACGAGATGATCTTGCCGATCTAACCTTATTGCGTCCCATCTGCGAAAGTCTCGGACCCCAAACCACGCTGCACGTCCTGGAAGGTGCCGACCACTCCTTCCACGTGCTGAAGCGTTCGGGCAAGACCGACTCCCAGGCACTCGCAGAATTATCCAGTACGGTAAAGGCTTGGACGGCTGCGCACAGCACCGTGCAAACCAAAAAATAGCTGTTTAGTACGGCCAGACCCGAATCCTCCTCCCGCTTCGCATACAAGAAATCATTCAGAAGTTCGGCTTGCCATGTCGATCTCCTCGCCGCTGGTTCGACGTGTAAGTGAGACGCGAAAAAACATAAACCCGGAGGCCAACATGGCAATCCAAAACACAACCTCTCAAGCCCCTAAAGCACCGCTCGCCGCCATATTTCGGTTGGTGCCTCTTCTGCTCTGCGGAGATCCACTGGGCGAAGCCGCAGCTCAACTCGGCCAACATATTTGTGCCCTTACCGCCGAGCTTTTAAAGTTCGCACCGTCGGTCGTCCTGGCTGGCTGCCACATTCTCGGAAGCTACATTTTGGCTCACCAGCGGCTTTTGCTATGCGTCCAAACGCTCCTATCAACTTGGCGCCTGCTGCATATAATCTGTGGAGCTGCCTAGCCGGAATTTGGAAGTTAGCCAAAACCAGCGTTTTCAGCCGTTTAAAAAAAATTGCAGTCCTTCAGCCGTACCTGTCGATTTAGCTGTTGTTCGTTCGACGTATAAGTGAAGCGGTTTCAAATCAGAATCAAAGGAGCATCACGATGCGCGTTATGGTGTTTGTTAAAGCGACCAAGGACTCCGAAGCGGGCATCATGCCCACCCGGGAAACTTTTACGGCCATGGGAAAATTCAACGAAGAATTAGTTAAAGCCGGCGCCCTGCTCGCAGCGGATGGCTTGCATGCCAGCTCCAAAGGCAAGCGCGTCAAGTTTTCTGGACAGCAGCGCACCGTAACCGACGGCCCTTTCGCTGAGACCAAAGAACTCATCGCGGGCTACTGGCTCTGGCAGGTTACGTCCATCGAAGAAGCCGTAGAGTGGCTTAAGCGCGCCCCATTTGATGGCGGGACCGAAGTCGAAATTCGCCCAGTATTCGAGGCCTTCGATTTTGGCGTCGAGCTTACTCCGGAACTCAGAGCCCAGGAAGAAAGACTGCGTGCGCAGTCCGCGAAAGCGAATAAGTAATTCCGCGCTAAAAATAAAAAGTTTAAAAGCTTGTCGATTTATCTGTACTTCGTTCGACGCATTCATAGAACCAAAAATCACCCGGCGAAATACACCGGTTAAACCAAAGGGAGAAAAAACAATGCGATTCATGATGATGGTAAAACACCCTGAAAACTCCACTCCACCACCCAAGGCATTGATGGATGCCATGGAACGTATCGGTCAGGAAGCAGTCAAGAATGGCTCGATGGTCATATCCGGAGGACTTGCCCCAACCGCGCGGAGCAATCGTGTTCGCCTCTCCGGCGGAAAAATTTCTGTCATCGATGGCCCCTTCACCGAAGCCAAAGAGGTCGTCGGCGGCTTCGCAATCATGGACTTTAAGTCCAAAGAGGAAGCCCTGGAGGCGGCCAAGCACTTCCTGGATCTTCACCGGCAACACTGGCCCGGCTGGGAAGGCGAGAGCGAAGTTCGGCAGCTGTTCGGACCGGAAGATTTTTGCCCTAAGGCATAAAACAACAACTACGGGAAATGCTTGCATAAACGCGCGACCGGTTGCGCGCGCGATTTAAAGATGTTTTGATCGGTGGTATTCATGTCCACCGACATTCATCGCGCGATTGACGCCGTCTGGAGAATCGAGTCGCCTCGGCTCATCGCCGGACTGGCGCGCATGGTGCGTGACGTCAGTCTTGCCGAAGACCTCGCACAGGATGCACTCGTATCCGCTCTCGAACGTTGGCCAGAGTCGGGCATCCCGGACAATCCGGGCGCCTGGCTCATGGCTGCGGCGAAGCACCGCGCCATTGACACCTTCCGCAGAAAAAAACTTCTTGAGCGTAAGCACGAAGAACTCGGACGCGAAGTCGATGCCCGGCAGGAGGCCGCCGTGGCGAATCTGGAATCCGCGATCGACAATCATGTCGGCGATGACCTGCTGCGGCTCGTATTTGTCGCCTGCCATCCGGTGCTCACTCCAGAGGCCCGCGTCGCCCTCACACTTCGCTTGCTGGGCGGATTGACAACCGACGAGATTGCTCGCGCGTTCCTTCTCCCGGAACCCACCATTGCCCAGCGCATCGTGCGCGCCAAGCGTACCCTCGCGGAAAAGCGCGTCCCTTTCGAACTTCCCGGCAAGGGCGATTTGGCCGAACGCTTGTCGTCCGTGCTTGAAGTCATCTACCTCATCTTCAACGAGGGCTACTCCGCGACCGCCGGGGATGACTTGATGCGCCCCGCCCTGTGCGAGGAAGCGCTGCGTCTTGGCCGCATTCTCGCTGAGTTGGCTCCCGCCGAGCCGGAGGTTCACGGACTCGTCGCGCTCATGGAAATTCAAGCTTCGCGCGCCGCCGCCCGTGTGGGCCTCACGGGTGAGCCTATTTTATTGCTTGATCAAGACCGTTCGCGATGGGATCAGCTGCTGATTTCTCGCGGCCTGGCCGCCCTGGAGCGTTCCCAGAAGCTCGGCGGCGCTCGCGGCCCCTACACCTTGCAAGCCGCCATTGCCGCGTGTCATGCGCGAGCGACTACCGCCGCCGACACAAATTGGGCGCGGATTGCCTCTCTATACCAGGAGCTGCTCGAATATTCTCCGTCACCTGTCATCGAACTGAATCGTGCGGTTGCCATCGCGATGGCCTTTGGCCCCGCCGCCGGACTCGAAATCGTCGAGTCCCTCACTCAAGAACCGTCGCTCAAGACCTACCATCTGTTACCCAGTGTGCGCGGCGACCTTCTCGCTAAACTCGATCGCAACCAGGAAGCCTGCATGGAGTTCGAACGTGCGGCGTCGCTAACCCGCAACACACGAGAGCGCGAACTGCTGCTGAATCGCGCCCGGGTCTGTGCAGAAGCTCATCGTCAAGGCAACCACGCCGCTAATGGCAACGCATCGCGAGCCAATTAAACTCGCCTTCCAGTGCCCCATGGGTCGCAGATATCGCTTCTGACCTCCGCCACGTTCCGCTTATCGATGCGTCCAACAGTTAATGATCATTTCTTGAAAGTCCATGGAATCCGGCATCGGAATTGCGTCCCACGTATCAGCGCGCATAAACTAACTTCGGTGATCGAATGAGGAGGAGCAGCGTGCCATCCATCAAACAACTTGGCTTGCAAATCACATTATGTGCGGCGTTATTCGGCGCTGGAATGGCGGTAGGATCGTTACACGCCACAAACGTCTCGGCGCAAAATAAATTTGGTCAGCCCAAAACAGTCTTGCATGTGGTGGTTTACAAATTTAAAGACGCTACTTCCGAGAATGACAGGCAGAAAGCTCTCGACGGCATCAAGGATTTGGCACGCAAAATCCCCGGGGTCAAAAACATCTGGCTGAAAACAAACCGTAACCAGATCCGGGATTTCAGCGGTGTCTACGCCATCGAGTTCACCAGCCCGGAAACTGCGGCCGATTACTCGGAAAGCCCCGCGCACGAGGCTTGGGCCAAACAGTGGGAAGCTCTACGCGAAAACAGTCTATCGTTTCAGGTTACCAACCCCTAAAATCTTGGACTGATAAACCGCTCGGTCCAAACAATCTCAATCTTCGGCCGAGCCGTCCCGAGTAATCCCATATCTGCGCCGGATTATAGAATCAATCGCACTATCTGGCAGCAACCGCTTGGCCCACTTCGCCAGCGTCGCCAGCGGAGTCACTCCATACCGCGCTTTGGGATTGCGCGCTTCAATGGCTGCCAACATAACCTGCGCGCAATCCTCCGGCGTAGTCTTCGATTTTTTCCTCGCGCTGGTAGTCCCGGCGAACGCTCCAGAATAAATCTTCGCGTAAGGTCCAGCGGTAATCTTGTCCGTATACGGTTCCACTAGCTCCGCGGCAATGTTCTGCAGGTTAGTCATGATGTAACCTGGCTCAATCAGAATCACCTCGACGCCGAACGGATACATCTCCAATCGCAAGGCGTTGCTCAATCCCTCCATGGCATGTTTGCTGCTGCTGTAAGGGCCGTGCGTCGGCGGCGTGATAAGCCCCGAAACCGAGCTGACCATCAGGATGCGTCCACGGCGCCTTGTTCGCATGTGCGGCAGAACGGCCTGCGTAACGCGCACCACGCCAAAGAAGTTAGTCTCAAACTGCCGTCGCCAATCCTCCATGCGCGTGTCCTCGACAGTGGTAACATAAATGATCCCCGCGTTATTGATCAGCACATCCACAGAGCCCGCTTTGGCAATAACCGCTGCCACGCCCGCACTCACCGAGGCATCGTCGCAGACATCCATATCCAGCGTTTCGAGCTCTAGCTTTTGCTGGCGTGCCAGCTCATCCAGTTGCCGCCGTTTTTCGGCTGAACGCCCTGCGGCAAACACCCGGTAACCATGCTGTGCGAGCAGCACCGCCGCCGCTTTACCCAAGCCATCGGTGGCGCCGGTGATCAGCACATTTTGCAATGCGGTCGTCATCACTTCAGGTCCTCTGTGTAAGTCCGTCATTTATCGGTGATAAAGCATTCGTTGTCGAGCAGTTTTTTCGCGTTCGGTCCGCCAATCCAGCCGGTTCCACCAATCCTCGAAATCACATTTATTAATTCATGAAATCGATTCCTTCTACTTGACTACATGCCAATTTGGCGTCAAAGTGCCCCTCACATAGGGGCGGCAGGTCCACCCATTCGTGACGTTGACAGGTTGATACAAGGATTGAAACGTTGAGCTCACGAATGTGTCGGTTGTTCGTCTGAGTAGGTCTTCCAAATTTTTGTCGGTGAGCTGCGTCGAGGCAGCATCACCGCGTATGCAGTAAAAACCAGCTGCCATCAGGCGGCCGGTTTGTAGTGGCTAAAAATTTGCGCGTGAGGTGATTGGGATGAAAATAATGCGACTCGTATTCGTGCTGCTGGTATTTCTTTCTTCGGAATTTTCCACTAAGGCTCAAACGTACACTGGTGCCATCAACGGCACGGTGACCGACCCGAGCGGTGCAGTGATTCCCAACGCGGAGGTGAAAGCCAGGGATAAGGCCACGGACATCACGCGCACCACAACCTCTACGAGCGATGGCGAATTCGCTTTTCAGGATCTTCCCATCGGCACCTATACGGTTATCGTGAACGCGTCGGGTTTCCCGGAAACGACCATCGATAATGTATCCGTCACTCAAGGATCGATCTACACGCTCCCCGTAAAGCTCTCCATGTCGCAGCAAGCCACCACTGTCGAAGTTTCTGCCGCCTCTCTTTCCCTGGATACCACCACGCAGACGCAAACCACCACTTTGCCGGATACCGTAGTGCAGGATATCCCTCTGAACGGCCGCGACTTCACCCAGCTCATCACCATTTCTCCGGGCTATGCAGGCTACGCCGTCGGAGGCTTTGGTTCACTGAATGGCACTCGTCCTAATCAGATTAACTGGCAAATTGACGGCGTGGATAACAACGATTTCTGGCACAACATTCCTGCCGTTAACCAGGGAGGTGTCTCGGGAATTGCCGGCGTCGTTATGCCCATTGACGCTATCGACGAGTTCTCCGCGCAAACCCAATCTAGCGCGGAGGCCGGACGCAATGCGGGTGGCTCCGTCAATCTTGCGCTGAAATCCGGGGGCAACGCGATTCATGGCTCGGGATATTATTACAACCGCAACGAATACTACGCGGCCTCCTCTCCCTTTTACCAGCCCACGGCCATCACGCCGAAGCCCCCGCGCCTCCGCAATGAGAATTACGGCTTCACGGTAAGCGGCCCCATCATCAAGGAACGCACCTTTTTCTTCGTGGGCTTTGAGAAACAGGAGTACATCATTGGGTTGTCGGGACTGGCTACCGAACCCTCCACACCCTGGGTTACTAACGCTCTCGCCGTTCTAAATACTTACGGCGTGCCCGTAAGCCCGATTTCCCGAAACTTCCTCGGCGGACTCTATCCCAACAATCCCAGCACCGTCCCGGGCCTGTGGCCTACCTCTATTGCGGGCCTCCCTGCCACGCCCAATAACTTTTTCAGCTCTTCACCTTCGACCGGTTACAGCTACAACGGAATCGCCAAGGTTGACCACAACTTCAACGATAAACATCATCTCTCCGTTCGCTGGTTCGTAGGCCAAGGTAGTCAGACCGCGCCGCTCGGCACCAGCACCGCTCTCGCCACCGCCAGCTCCAACCTCTCGTATTATTTCGAGAAGGCTCCAATTCACGTGCAGAATTATGCCGTCGTTCTCAACTCCGCCTTCTCTTCACGCCTGACCAACCAGCTTCTTTTCGGGGTGAACTATTTCAACCAGACTTTCCGCGACGCCAACGCCAGTTTTGATACTGTCGCGATGGGTCTCAATCAGAGCCCGGACGCATTGATTAATGGAAAGCCGATCCTCGGCGCTCCAAACATCGCCATAACCGGTTTCGAACAGGTTGGCATCACTCCCCCGGAGGGTCGCAACGACGTCACGGGCATGCTCTCTGACATCGTTTCCTATACCGCAGGTAAGCATCAATTCCGCTTTGGCGGTGAAATTCGTCAGGGACGAGTCGATGAGTTCTATTTCCGCCGTTCGTTGGGTAATTACACCTTTGACGGCTCACAGGGTCCATGGAGCGGAACATGCGCTGCCAACGATACAACTTGCGCTAACACCCTCTCATTAGCCGACTTTCTCGCCGGTTATATTTCCGTCGGTAATCTTTCAGTCGGAGACGCTGAACGCAAAGTTACCGTCAATGGCTTTAACTTGTTTGCTCAGGACCAGTGGCAGATTACTCGTAAGCTCAATTTAAATCTTGGTCTGCGCTATGAATACTTCGGGCCGCTTCACAACGGCAATAAAGACTTGGCAGTCTTTGTTCCAGGCCAAGGCTTGGTCGTTCAAGGCAACGGAATCGATTCCATCTTCCCACCTGATCGCAATAACTTCGCTCCCCGCTTTGGCTTTGCCTATCAGCCTACGGCCAAGAATGACTTGGTTGTGCGGGGTGGTTTCGGAGTGTACTACGATCAGATCAATATCAACCCCTTCCTCGATTACCGGCCACCAAACGGCGCAGCCGACGGTCTGGAAGGCAACCCGGCTGGCCCATCGCCTGTATCCAGCTATAGCACCACAGGCTTTACCATTGATCCCACCACCGGGTTAAAGACCGGCACTCTATTCCAATGGCAGCCTAACGTCGCTCTTTTCCCCGGCGTAGAAACCTGCCCAACCGGTAACTGCCCGGCAACTGGACAAACCTTTGGCATCTACTCCGTTAACCAGAATTTCCGCGCCCCATACATCTACAACTTCAATCTTCAGGTAGAGAAGAGCTTGGGCAATTTTGCCGTCTTCCAGATTGGATATGTCGGCAGTAATGCTCACAAATTATCAGTAATGCAAAACATCAACCAGGCGCCCTTGACCGGCGGCCCGCGCCCCTTTGCCGCTCAATATCCCAACTTCGGCGATATCAACCAACTCAACAGCGTCGGAAATTCCAATTACAACTCCCTTCAAACAACTTTTAAGACCCGTAACTGGCACGGTCTCAACACCCAGTTGTCCTATACCTACGGTCACAACCTCGACGAAGTGACCGAATACCGTGGAGTAATACCTCTGAACAGTTACGATCTGAAAGCGGAATACGGGAACGCCGACTTCGACACCCGCCACAATTTCACTGCAGCTTGGACTTACGAAATTCCCGGCGCTTCGTGGGGACCTAAACTCCTGACCCACGGTTGGATGCTAACCTCCCTGTGGTCTTTCCATTCCGGGCAGCCGTTCAACATTACCGGCGGCACACAACGTCCAGGGCTCGATCTTATCGCCAACCCCTTCGCAGGCGTGTCCCATGAATTCTCTGCGGGGGGTGGCGGCGAACCTTGGGTAAATCCAGCGGCCTTCTGCGTCCCCGGTGCTGCAGGTTGCACCGGGCCCACCGATCCGATGGGCGACCTTTCGCGCAACAAATTCTATGGGCCGAATTTCAAGGACGTGGACTTCTCGGTCTTCAAGAACATCCCCATTACCGAGCGCGTCAAGATTCAGTTGCGCGCCGAAATGTACAACCTCTTCAACCGCAAAAATCTTGCTTCCGGCGCCGGCTCCGTTGGCTCTAATGGACTCGTTAGCGACACGATTGGCGACTTTAACGGTGCGCCCGGTCTAGGCCCTGGCGAGCCGTTCAACATGCAACTCGTGGGGAAGATAATCTTCTAACGAGATGACTTCTACTGCGTGGATGCGCGACCGCACTCAGTCCGCATCCACGCATTTTTTTGCTTCAGAAATTTGGGAAATTTGACACGAAAATACAGGGCAGCTTGGAAGGAGTACGGGAAATTGCAGGAATTAAACTCGCGATTTTACTCCCAGAAACTTGGATCCGGATGCTCCAGAACAAAGCCCGCATCCCATGCTTCGTGGCCGCGCCACACCACCTGCGCATCCGCGCGGCGGCCCGTAGCAGCATGAATAAGCTTAACGCGTTGATGTAGCCGCAGGTCGCCGGCCACCACCGCTTTACAACCAGAGCTGCTTACATCCACCGTCACTGCATTCACGTTCTGCAGTAAAGGGCCCTCGTCCCACTCCACACGCAATTTTACGTTGGTAGTGACGCGCTGGTGACCACGCATATTCGTCCAACGCTCCAGCAAACTTTGCTTGACGGATTCATCTACCACCAGGTTGCTGACAGCCATGCACCACCTCGACTTGAAGGCTTCCAATGGGGAAGACTAAAAGTAGTCCCCGCAAAACGTCAGGTCAATAGTACTTTTCATTAGAATGTTAACAGGATGCCCTTCGCCAATTCTTTGCCTGCCACAACAATGCCCGGTGTGAACTTGTGTTACTCACTCCGGCTTGGGAAGCTGCAGAATCATTCCGCTTCCTTGGCCAGACTGCACCGTCGGCAACGCTCCATTCCACTTGTCGATCAACGCGCGATTATTTTCAATACGTCGCAATTCCAGAAGTTGCGGCGTCAACGAATTCTGGCGTATCCGATTGGCGTCCGCTTCTCCTTGCGCCCTGGTCACTAACGACTTCGCGTCACCTTCCGCTTCCGCAATTTTCTTGGCCGCCTCTGCCTGCGTGGTGGCCAACTCATTGCGCGCACGCTCCGCTTGTTGAATCGCTTGCGCCTTCGCGGTAATCGCGGTGGCAATCACCGTAGGCACCCGCGGAGCTCCAATAAATCCAAATTGCTGTACGCTTACGCCAACTGGCGTTACCTTTTGTTCAATCATCGCTTGCACCTTGTGCAGAAATTCCGCTTTGCCTTCGCCATAAATATCTTCCACCACATACGTGGAAGCCACTTCGTTCAGCGAGTTGCGCACAATGTCCCGCAAAATCCCGTGGGTAAACATCTCGAGATCACCCACGCGATATTTCACGTAAAAATCCGGTGCCTTGGTCGGCTCGATGGCATACGACAAAGACACATCCACAAAAATCTCCATGCCTTCCTTGGAGTTGAAGCCCATCTCTTCGTTGATCGGATGTCCTTCATTGGTGTCTCTGGTCCACTTCACCGTTTGCACGTAAGTCGGAAATTCGATGACCTGCGTCGTCAGTGGCGAATACACTACCCAGCCAGTCCGCACCGGAATTTCTGACGCTCCCCGCTGCTTGCCCGCAAGATTTATCTCGACGCCAACGTGCCCCGCTTCAATGCGCGTCACCCGCACCAGCAACGAAAACAAAATGATCAAACCCAACAGCGCCGCCACGCCAATCACAATGAAACGCAAGCCAGGAATTGCTGGCCTCATGGTGTAGGCCGGCCCGTCGCCTCGTGGCCCTCGGTTAAACACACCCATTGTTTGTCCTCAATTCAGTTGCTTCCCGGTACGCGTAGGAAGGACTATCTGCAGCTCTGCAAGTGTGACCATCATCCCACAAAACTCAATAAATGATTTTCACTTGAATGCATCTATCGCGGAAACTCCAGTTACTAGTTGGGGGGCCAGCCACCGGAATCGGCATAGGGGGAGTGGTCACCCACTCGCCCCTGCCACACGACCGGACATGCGGGTCCGCATCCGGCGGTTCGGCGGGTTGAACTAACCATGAGCCGTGAGCTCGGGAGGTCCGAGCGATGCGAAGTAAGCGTTGGACAGAGCGATTTACAGCGCTGGTGTGTTCGCAAGGTGCCAGGGTCCATCGGAGCTACCCGCCGTTTTCGCGGCCTCCTGCGCAGTGATGCCGCGCTGGCGGAGCTCTCGATATCTTGTGGTTCCTCGCTTCCACTGCTTCCAGACCATCGACCGAAGTCGGCGTCTGAGCCATTTCTCCAGCTTGTCGAGCACTTCCGGTGTTTCACATCGCCCGAAATATCCGATCCATCCGCGGAGATATTCCGCCAAGTCATGGACCATTCGGACGAGGCTTATGCCCCGCGTCCGGCTTGTGAGTTCCCGAACTCGCTCCTTGAACCGTGCCACCGCTTTCGGCGCCAGGCGCTTCTTCGGTTGCTTGTGATTCGCGAAGCTGAACCCAAGGAATTTTCTCTCCCATGGTCGAGCCACGGCACTCTTCTCGCTGTTCACTCGCAGCTTGAGCTTTGTCGTGAGGAGTCGCGTCACGCTGCTCATCACTCGTTCGCCGGCTCGTCGACTGCGGACGTAAATGTTGCAATCATCCGCATATCTCGTGAACCGATGTCCGCGCCGCTCTAGCTCCTGCTCCAGTTCGTTGAGTACGATGTTCGATAGCACGGGCGAGAGAGGTCCACCTTGCGGCGTGCCTTCCTCGGCCGGACTTACCAGCCCATTCTCCAAGGTCGTTGACACGCGCCGATCGCCGACTGCAACATAATAATTGTGCATGTTGACCATTATCGTGCGCTCCTTGGCACACAATAAAAAAGCGGCATGCAAAAAATCTTGCACGCCGCCCGCAATAGCGAAATAAGATCGCGAAAAAACAAAACGGCCAAATATTGTGAAAATATTTGGCCGTTTATATATTTAAATCCCGGCGACGACCTACGTTCCCACACAGTTGCCCGTGCAGTATCATCGGCCCAGCGAGGCTTAACTTCCGTGTTCGGGATGGGAACGGGTGTGACCCTCGCGGTATGATCACCAGGAAAC
>Ga0182024_10005256_pt1 | contig 29132 bp, 27 predicted proteins | sample P32metaG_FD_120480 | JGI IMG/M metagenome (GOLD analysis project Ga0182024, IMG submission 120480) | Permafrost microbial communities from Stordalen Mire, Sweden - P3-2 metaG (Illumina Assembly) | ecosystem: Environmental > Terrestrial > Soil > Wetlands > Permafrost | place: Sweden: Stordalen...
AGCCCATACTTTTCACGTTCATAATTTCCTTTCGTTAAAAGTGCCGGGGTTCACCCGAACCCCGGGCCGTTGATTGTTTACATGTTCACGCCGCACACGCACGGCGGTCATTCCGGCACGCCTTGGATTCGCGTTCGCAATCCAGGTTGATCCGCCATCCGGGCGTAATGGCCAGATCGCGCAGCACGTCCGCCCCCATGAACTCCAGGATCTTCTGGGCGATCTTCCGGCGATGCGTCTGCATCGTCGAATCACAGACCCCAATCTTGCGCGCCACGTCCCGGAGCGTCTTTCCGGCGGACAGGAACTCAACCACGAGCTGTTCGATGCGCGACAACTGATCCAGAAAGCTGTCCCAATCCAGCTTCCGGGCGGCAATCGTGGCCGGATCCTCGCGGTCATCGCTGATCACATCCTGCAACTCGAAGATCTCAACGCCATACTCATTTTCACTGACCACCTCGCTGAGCGAGTGCAGGCGGGTGGTGCCTTTGAGCTGGGTTTGGGTGGCCATCACGTCGACGCTGTTGGTGCCCAGGGCGCGCCGGCCGGCCTTGCAATGTTGCAGGGCGTAATACGCGAAGCTGCCCGAACTGATCTGGCCGAGCTTGCCCCGGCTTTCCGCCCGGATGATCATCCGGGCGGCGATGACGGTGGCGTCTTGGATTAATTCTTCGTGATCCTCGGCGCCGACGCATTTGACAGCGCCCGGGATGCTGGAACGGAGACGGGGGACGACTTCTTCTTGGAGAATCCAACCTGCTTGCGGGGACATAATGAATCCTTTCGGTGGAGGGTTGAAACGAAAAATCCCCCGGGCGGAATTGCCCGGGGGACTGACAGAGACGGCGTCTCTACCGAAGGCTTATCACACAAAAATGGGGGGCTGTTGCAGAAATCGATAATACTCTGCGATGGGATAGCGACCACAAATCTGCCGGTTAACATTCAATCAAACAGGCGTTTTTGGCGGAGGAGTTTGACGGCCTTGACTGTGTTGAAAAATTTGCCTGTGTTATGAAATTGTGTTATGACTATACTTCCTTAAAAAAACAAAACCCAGCGGAATGGCTGATTCCATTGGGTTTGTTTAAGAATGGTGGTAGGTGATGGATTCGAACCATCGAAGGCGTAAGCCGACAGATTTACAGTCTGCACCCTTTAGCCACTTGGATAACCTACCACGAAAGGGCAACTATTAAGCCATGTCAGGGCCCGCTTGTCAATCCGTGCGCTTTCAAAAAACTGGTGTTCTGCGAACGGGGCGAAGATTGAAAAGAAATTCCTTCGTCGTCTTCGCGGCCTTCGCACGACATTCGCCCTTTGAAATTGTGCGGCCAGTGATTTTCTTTTAAGCTGCCCGGATGTTTGACTCGTTAAGCAGCAAGCTCCAAAACGCCTTTAAAAACCTGCGCGGCCTCGGAAAAATTTCCGAGAGCAACGTCGGCGACGCCTTGCGTGAGGTGCGTATGGCGTTGCTTGAGGCCGACGTGAATTTCAAGGTCGCGCGCGATTTCATCGAGCGGGTCAAAGTCAAATCGCTCGGCGCGGAAGTCATCACCAGCGTCCAGCCCGGCCAGCAGATCATCAAATTTGTCAGCGACGAGCTGACGGCCTTGCTCGGCTCGCAAAATGCCGCGCTGAATCTTTCCGGCAATCCTAGCTGCCTGATGCTAGTCGGTCTTCATGGCGCGGGCAAAACCACTTCCGCCGGGAAACTGGCGAAGCTGCTCAAAAAACAAGGCCGCGCACCGTTGCTCGTGGCGGCGGATGTGTATCGTCCGGCGGCGATGGATCAGTTGGAAACGCTCGGCAAACAGGTCGAAGTTCCGGTGTTTCTGAAGCGAGGCGAGACGGATGTTTTGAAAATCGCGCGCGAGGCATTGGCCTTCGCCAACCTCAACAATTGCAACGTCGTCATTTTCGACACCGCCGGTCGTTTGCAGATTGACGAGCCATTGGTTCAGGAACTCGTGCATTTGCGCGACCTCGTGAAACCGCAGGAAATTTTGCTCGTGCTGGACGCTGCGACCGGCCAGGAAGCGGTGAATGTGGCCACGCATTTTGATTCGGCGCTGAACATCACCGGTTCCATTTTGACGAAGCTTGATGGCGATGCGCGCGGCGGCGCGGCGTTAAGTCTGAAATCCGTCACGGGCAAGCCCATCAAGTTCGGCGGCGTCGGCGAGAAGCTGGACGAGTTCGAGCCGTTTCATCCGGAGCGTATGGCATCGCGGATTCTGGGCATGGGCGATGTCGTCAGTCTGGTTGAAAAAGCCGCCGAAGCCGTGAACGAAGAAGACGCCAAGCGCATGGAGGAAAAAATGCGCAAGGGCGAGTTTTCGCTGGAGGATTTTCTGGAGCAGTTTCGCGCGATGAAAAAACTCGGCTCGCTCGAAAGCATCATGAAGATGCTGCCCGGCGGCGGCGACGCGCTGAAGCAGATGGACATCGGCAAGCAGGAAAAGGAATTCAAGCGCATGGAGGGCATGGTATGCGCCATGACGCTGAAAGAGCGGCGCAATCCGGTCATTCTCAACGCCAGCCGCCGCCGCCGCATCGCCGCTGGCAGTGGCGTGACGGTGACGGAACTGAACACGATGCTGAACAAATTTTTCCAGATGCAGACGATGATGAAAAAGATGGGCAAGATGTCCAAAATGATGGGCAAGATGGGTGGCGCGATGCCGGGAATGTTCCGAAAATAATTTTCCCCTGCGGTTGTGCCAACAGTGCCAGCCGCACCGGGTGGCTGGCACAATCGTTGTGCCAAAACTTTCCAGTAAATGGTCCACTCTGGAAACCTTCAGTTCCAGAAGCCATTGATTTTGCAGGGTTTTTCTACCGCCGCCGCCGTTGGCATTGCTCAAGCTTAAGTGAAGGTGTTGGCAATTTAACCATTAAATGAAAGGAACATGATTATGAAATTAGTGCAATATCAACGACCCGGACTGGCTTGGCCGACGTTTGGCCGGCTGGCCAATTTGCAGGATGAGCTCGACCGCCTGTTTGAAGCGCCGTTGACCGCGTGGGCGCCCGCTTTGGATGTCCACGAGGACAAGGACAGCTTCAGCGCGCGTGGAAGTGCCCGGCCTCAAACGCGAGGACATTGATGTCTCGCTGCAAGACGGCGCGCTCGTCGTCTCCGGCGAACGCCAGGCCGAGACGATTCACGAAGGCACCGAAGTTCACCGGCAGGAGCGCTATTACGGAAAATTCTCCCGAGCGCTCACGCTTCCGGCGGCGGTCGCGGGCGACAAAGTGAAAGCGCAATACAAGGATGGCATCCTGACCGTCACCTTGCCGAAGGCCGAGGAAGCCAGGCCAAAGGCCATAACCGTCAGCGAATAATTCGTAGCGAAAAAACAAAGGCAGGAGCCGGAAATCCGGCTCCTGCCTTTTTTGCTGCGTCGCTCAAACGCAAAGATAAACGTAAATCGAGAACGACACCGCGGCCGCGCCGGCGGCGGCGGCGATGGACCACAGGAAATTCCGCTTCCGCGCCGCGATGGCAAAGGTCGAAATGATCACCGCCATCTGCGAGGCCAGCATCCCGTAGAAAAATTTTGCACTGCGCCGGTGATGCTTTTCGGCGGTGTAGTTGTCCATGCGCACCTGCAATTCATAGACGCTCGCCACGGCCTGGTTCAGCCGCGCCTCGGTTTCATAACGCGCCGCCGTGTAGCGCAGCCGTGCGGCGGAGAAGCTGCGGAACACATTTTTATCACCAGTCATCAACGACTCGTCCAGCTTGTCCACGGCTTTGTTGACGGATTTCGTCGCGTTGTCAAAGGCGTCCGCAGCATCCTTCGCGGCGTTCAACGCATCGGCCAGCGCCGCCGGTTTTATTTTAACCAGCGCGGCGATGGTCTCCGCTTCCGGCTTGGAACTTTCCAAGTCTGCCAACGCCCCGTTGACGTCATCGTCAAATACTGCCGGCGTGGCGGCTGGCAGTGTGTTCCGCACCAAGGCGGAGATGGTGGCGGCATCGGCATTCGGCAGCGCCTCGGCGGTCAACGGCGTGATATCCACCGACGCAGCCAGCAGATCGAGTGAATTGTGCGCGACGGCACTGCGCAGTTTTTTGGCCTGATAATAGCCCCACTGGTCGCCGGCTTTGGACTGGAGCTGCGCGGCGGTCGCGCGGTCGTATTGCGCCTTGGTCATCTCGCTGGACGCGAGGCCGGCGAGCATCGTCGCAATGACGGTCATGATGATCGGCGTCGCGCCGAGCACTTTGCCCCAGGTGGAGGGCGGCAGGTCTTTTTTTAATTCGTCCGGGATTTGGATTTTGGCAGCCATAAATTTTGCAATTTCGCGCAGAACTTACACAAAACAATTTTCCACCGCCAGCCTGCAAAACGCCTTGTCGTCCGCCGCCGGAAAATTCACCATGGCCGCGTGAACGAAATCTGGCAGGACGAATCCGTCGTCGCGCAAACGCAAATCATCACCCGCAGCCTGAAACATTTTACCGGGCGTGATTTGCTGCCGGAAAAGTTGTCGTCGTCGGAACTCGCAGAAAAAGTGTTCCACGCTCCATTCGTCCTCGTCTCGCACGACACGGAAGCCGATCCGGTTTTGAATTATGGCAATGCCGCCGCGCTCAAGCTCTGGCAAATGTCGTGGGCAGAGCTCACGCACACGCCGTCGCGTCTGACCGCCGAGGCGCCCAACCGCGAGGAGCGCGCCCGCCTGCTCGCCGCCGTCGCGCAGCGCGGTTTTATTGACGATTATTCCGGCATCCGCATCTCCAAAACCGGCCGCCGCTTCCGCATCGCGCAGGCGACCGTCTGGAATTTGCTCTCCGAGCGCGGCCGGCCGTGCGGTCAGGGCGCGATGTTTTCGCGCTGGGAATTTCTTTGAACTGCGGGCCGCGCCGTTTAACTTACCGTTTGTCCGTGAACGAATCCGCCGCCCAGCCTGAAGCCGGCGAGCACAAAATCATTTTGCTGCTCGGCCTGCTCGCCGCCGCGCATGTCTTTATTTTCTCCGCCGCGTTTCCTTTCTTCAACACCGTGGACGAGCAGATGCACTTCGACCTCGTCGTGGATTATTCGCAGGCGAATATTCCGCACCAGCTCACGCCGCCGAATGTCGAGGCGCTGCCGTTTATGGTGATTTACGGCACGCCGGAATTTCTCTGGACGTCAAACTCGCCAAGCATCCCGCCACCGCCGTGGAAGCTGCCGCTGGCCGATGCCCGCGAAAAACTCGTCGCCAAATCCGCCGCTTACCAGGATCACTTCCAAAACCACGAAGCAGCTTCGCCGCCGCTTTATTACAGCATCGCGGGCGCGTGGTGGCGGCTCGGCAAACTGCTCGGCTTCGACGGCGGACACCTGCTTTACTGGCTGCGGTTTCTGAACGTGCCGCTCATTGTCGCGCTCGTGTGGCTCGGCTGGCTGGCCGCAAAAAAAGTTTTTCCGGAAAACATTTTCATCCGCATCGCCGTGCCAGCGCTCATCGCGTTCCTGCCGCAGACGACGTTTTATGCTGTCAACAACGACATTTTTTCGCCGCTCACCTTCGGCGCGGCGTTTGTGCTGCTGCTTTATTTTTGGGAGGCGGAAATTCCATCCGCGTGGCTGGCGATCGCGACCGGGCTTGCGCTGGCGGCGACGTTCCTGACCAAAATCAGCAACCTGCCGCTGCTCGCCGTTGCCGGAATCTTTGTCGCGTTGAAATTTGTTCTGCTCGCACGAACCGGAAAACTACAGCCCGCCGCTTCGTCGCTCTGGCTTTTGGTCATTAGCGCCGGACTGCCGGTGATTGCGTGGATGGCGTGGTGCAAAACCAACTTCGGCGACTTCACCGGCTCGGCCGCCAAAATCCATTTCCTCAACTGGACGAACCGGCCGTTCACCGAAAGGTTTCATCATCCGATTTTCACCGCGTCCGGCTTCTGGTTTTTTCTGAAGGGGAATTTTTCATCCTTCTGGCAGGGCGAATTGTTATGGCACCGCCAGCCGTTGGCGTCGCCGGTTGTGGGTTTGGTTTATGTTTTGCTGACTTTGGCGCTGCTGCTGTTCGCATTGAAGTCATTGCTGAAGCGTCCGGTTTTATATTCCGCACCGCAGCGGGCCGCGCTTTGGCTTGGCTTTGCGAGTCTCGCGGCATTGCTCGGCTTCTTTGCGCTGCTCTCGGTGAAATATGATTTCCAAGACTGCTTTTATCCGTCGCGCGAACATCCGTTTTTCGTTTCCGGCCGGCTGCTGCTTGGCGCGCTGGTGCCGTTTTTGATTTTGTTTGCCGCCGGCCTCGACCGTGCGCTGGAAAAATTCGGCCGCCGCGCAAAATTCATCGCCCTGGCCGCGCTGCTGGCGTTCATGCTCACGTCGGAAATCATGACCGACTGGCAGATTTTCCCGAACGCCTATAACTGGTTTCATCTGTAAACGGCGGCCCGTTTTGCTGCTTGGTTTCGCCCCCGATTTTATGCTTTAATGTCCGCCGCACTTTTATGGAAGCCAAACCGACGAATCCGAATCCGGCCAAGCCAGTGGACGAAAATTCTCTTATTAAGCAGCGCCGCGAAAAACTCGACGCCCTGCGCGCCAAAGGCATTGACCCGTTCCAAAATAAGTTCACGCCCGACCTCGGCGCGGGCGAGGCGCGCGCGAAATTTGAAAAGGGTGAACTGGCCGAACACGCCAAGGTTTCCGTCGCCGGACGCATCACCGCGCACCGTGACATGGGCAAGTCCATGTTCATTGACGTGCGCGACCAGAGCGGGCGCATCCAGATCTACGCGCAGAAAAATGCGCTGGGCGACGATCTCTTTCACACGTTCACGCATCTTGACCTCGGCGATTTTGTCGGCGTCACCGGCACGTTGTTTCGCACCAAGACCAACGAGCCGAGCATCAAAATTGAAGCTTTCACCATCCTCGCCAAGGCGCTGCGCCCGCCGCCCGCGAAATGGCATGGCCTCGAAGACACCGAGATCCGTTACCGTCAGCGCTATCTCGATTTGATCGCGAATCAAGACGTGCGGAAAATTTTCAAGCAACGCAGCGACATCGTGCATGAAATCCGTCAATTCTTTCATTCACGCGGCTACATGGAAGTCGAGACGCCGGTGATGCAGGGCATTCCCGGCGGTGCGGCGGCGGCGCCGTTCATCACCAAGCACAACGCGCTGGGCTGCGATTTTTACCTGCGCATCGCGCTGGAGCTTTACCACAAGCGGCTGCTCGTCGGCGGCATTGACAAGCTGTTTGAGATCGGGAAAAACTTCCGCAACGAAGGCCTCTCGCGCCGGCACAATCCCGAATTCACGATGCTCGAAGCCTACTGCGCGTTTGGCGATTACGCGACGATGATGGAAACGGTGGAGTCGCTTATCACCACGGTGGCACAGAAAGTTTTGGGAACGCTCGTCATCGAACACGATCAATCTGCTGAACTAACTCGTGCTTTGAACGAAGCTAAGCATTTTGTTCAAGAAAAAGCATTGAGAGCGTATCAATATCACATACTAAAATCTCCAGATGCCAATGCTATCAATCGTTTTACCGAACGAGTTCAGGAATGTCTTCAGAAAATAACTGCGGCTGAGAAAAAAATCGGGCAAAGCGCAATTAAAGAAATTGCGTCTGAAGGTAATAACGCCCTCGATTTTTTTGCGATGGATTTTGTTATTCAAAAAGGTGGACCTGATATAAGTAATTCCGAATTGGGGGGCGTTATTCGACAATTTGACAGCGTCCGCAAAGCGCTTTTGACGCTGACAAAACAAGAATCCAAAATAATCAATCTCACACCACCTTGGCGGCGTGTTAAATACAAAGATTTGATCCGCGAAACGATTTTTCAAGATTGGTTTCAAATCAGTGCTGATGAGCGATTCTGCCGTCTTATTGCGTTGGGAGAAATCCCTGAACTTCTTGCTACTGAAAATCTCCAAGAACTTGCTGCCCTCATTCAAAAGAACGCGAGCCAAATTAAAAAGAGAGCCAGCGAAGAACTCGAAAAGTTGTCCAAGCAAATTTTAACTGTTGGCAAACCGGAAGATTTTGAAGTTACGAACGATGTTTTTGGAAAGTTAATTGAGCCGAGACTATTCAATCCCACGTTCGTCACGCATCTGCCCAAGGAACTCGTGCCGCTCGCCAAGCTTTCGCCCGACGACCCGACGACCGTCGAGGTCTTCGAGTGCTGCATCAACGGCCAGGAAATTTCGCCCGGTTACACCGAGCAGAACGATCCCATCGCGCAGCGCACCACGCTGGAGCATCAGGCCGGCGGCGAACAGCAGAAGCTGGACGAGGATTTTCTCGTGGCGCTCGAACACGGCATGCCGCCCGCCGGCGGCATCGGCATCGGCATCGACCGCCTGTGCATGATGCTCCTCGGCCAGGAAAGCATCCGCGACGTGATCCTGTTTCCGCAGTTGAAGCCGAAGTAACAATCCAAGGTAGGGACGAGCTGCCGCTCGTCCTATGTTTTTTGGGCCGCGCAGCAGCGCGGCCCTACCATTTTATAAATTTTACATGTTAACCGTAGCTGGACTCAGCAAATCATTTGGCGGACGCGAACTGTTTGACGACGTTTCGTTAAACGTGTTGGCGGGCGACCGCATCGCCATCACCGGGCCGAACGGCGCGGGCAAATCCACGCTTATCAAAATCATCCTCGGCCAGGAGGAACCGGATGGCGGCAGCGTGTCGTTCATCCGCGGCACGCGCATCGGCTATCTGCCGCAGGAAAGCGAGCCGGCGGGAAATGAGACGGTGATGGAAGTCGCCGTGCCGCATCAGCACGAGCACGACGGCCAGTTCATCGCCAAGGTGAAACAAATTCTCGCCAGCCTCGGTTTCAAGCAGACAGACCACGAACGGCCGGCGAAGGAAATGTCCGGCGGCTGGATCATGCGCGCGCACCTTGCGCGGCTGCTGGCGGAGGAACCGGAGTTGCTGATGCTCGACGAGCCGACGAACCATCTCGATCTCGAAACGCTCATCTGGTTCCAGGATTACCTGAAATATTATCCGGGCGCGATTTTGATGATTTCGCACGACCGCGAATTTTTGAACAACCTTTGCACGCACATCGCGGAGCTGCGTTCCTCGCGCATCATGCGTTACACCGGCAATTACGACAGTTATCTCGAACAGCGCGCGGCGATGGAGGTAACGCTCATCGCCACCGCGCAGGCGCAACAGCGGAAAATCGACCAGCTCCAGACCTTCGCCGACCGTTTTGGCGCGAAAGCCAGCAAAGCCTCGCAGGCGCAAAGCAAACGCAAACAGATCGAGCGCATCAAAGAGGACATGGTCGAGGTGCCGGATGGCCCGGACGCGACGATGGGTTTTCGTTTTCCGCAGCCGCAGCGCAGCGGCCAGCGCGTCATCACGCTGGAGAAAATCAAGTTCGGCTACGGCGAAAAGTTGATTTATGACGGCATTGATCTGGAAGTGGAACGCGACCAGCGCATCGTGCTCGTCGGCCCAAACGGCGCGGGCAAATCCACTTTGTTGAAACTTTTGGCGCAAGTGCTCACGCCGCAGTCGGGCGAACACAAACTCGGCCACAACGCGAAGTTCGGCTATTTCGCGCAGCATCGCGCGGCGATGTTGAATCCGAAGAACACGGTTTTCCAAGAGGCGCTGGATACGCCGCAGCGCATCACCGAGCAGGCCATCCGCACGGTGCTCGGCAGTTTTCTGTTTCGCGGCGATGACATTTACAAACCCGTGAGCGTCTTGAGCGGCGGCGAAAAAAGCCGGCTCGCGCTCGTGAAGCTGTTGCTCGATCCGCCGAACCTGTTGCTGATGGACGAGCCGACAACGCATTTGGATCTGGCCAGCGTTGACGCGCTGATTGTGGCGTTGAAGCAATACCAAGGAACGCTGGTGTTCATCAGCCACGATGTGCATTTCATTCGCGCGTTGTCCACGCACGTCGTGCGCGTCGAGGCCGGCACGCTCCGGCATTTCGTCGGCGGCTACCAATATTATTTGGACAAGACGGCGCAATCGGCGCGCTCGGCACTGACCAGTTCCAGCTTCAGTAAAAATTTAACCGCGCCAAAAGCCGTCGTGCCGCAGGCTGACCGCAAGGAGCAAAAGCGCTTGGAAGCGGCGCAGCGACAGGCGCGCTCGAATAAAAAATCGGAAATCCAAAAACGCATCGCCGCGCTGGAAAAAGAAATCGCCGACCTCGAAGCCAAGGAACGCGATTACGCGGCGGAACTGGAAAAACCGGAGACGTATCATTCCGGCGGCCGCGCGACGCAGATCAACCGCGAACTGGTGCAAGTATCCGACCGGCTGGAAGCCGCGAACGCGGAATGGGAAAAAGCCGGCGCGGAGCTGGCGCAGTTTGAGGCGGAATAATTTTCACACCAAGACGCCAAGGCGCAAAGAATTTATCTGAGCTTTGCGTCTTTGTGTGAGATCAAATCACAACCAGCTTTTCAGCCGCTCGCGCAAAATGCCCCGGGCGCGATAAAGCCGCGATTCCACGGCCTTTGGCGTGGCTTCCAAAATTGTCGCGGCTTCGGCGATGCTGCGTTCTTCCCATTCGCACAGCACAATCGCCTCGCGCAAATCTTCCGGCAGATTTTTCACGGCGGCCCGCACCGCTGCCGCGCGCTCGTCGGCGAGCGCGGCTTCTTTCGGCGTCGGCGTGTTTGCCGGCAATGTGCTGCCGAGCGTCTGTTCCGTCTCGGCGTTTTCTGCGTCGAGAGAAATGTTGGGATGCCGCGAACGCCAGCGGAAATGATTCCGCGCCAGATTCGCGGCGATGGTGAACAGCCAGGTGGAAAATCTTTGTTCTGCGTGAAAACTTTTCGCAGATTTGAAAACGCGGACGAAGGTTTCCTGCGCGAGATCGTTGGCATCATCCTCGTTGCCCACCATACGGCAGAGAAAATGAAACACCGGCGTCGCGTGGCGTTCCATCAAGTCATTGAGCGCGGCATCATTGCCGGCGGCGAGCCGCTCCATGTCCGCCCGGTCCTGGGCGTCGGCTTGCTGGGGCGAAGCTTCCGGTGAAGGCGGGATGTCAGTTGGTTCCATGCTCATGGCCGGCGTGGTCAGACATGGATTGTTCCATCAGTTCGTTGGTGCCGAGCGTGAGCTGTTTCATCTCGGCGAGATAGCGCTGGCCTTGGTCCGGTGGCATCGCCTGGCTGACGGCGACGAAATGCTGGAGCATCTGTGCCTGGCATTGCGCCCGCAGCGCGGCGAGTTCATTTAATTTTGCCTGCGCCTCGGCGGTGAGGTTGGTGCCGTTGCCGAGAACCGCCGCGAGTTCAGCTTTTTTGGCGGCGATCTTTGCGCACATGTCGGCGCATCTCGGCAGATAACCTTCATGCAGTTCACGGATACTCGCCATCTCGGCGTCGCTCAAACGGAATTCCGTGCGCAGCCAGCTTAACCCGTCGTCGGAGGTGGTCATGCAGCTTTCGCAGACATGGCGGCTCAATCGGACGGAGCCGGCAAAGATCGCCGCGCCCAGCGCCAACGCGCCGAGGAGGAGGACGAGCGAGCGGTTCATGGCTCAACGAAGCGAGGCCGGCGCGACAGCGGCGAGATAATTCCTTTGTGCGTCGTGCCGGGCATTTTGTGCGCCTTCGATGGTTCCCGTCAAAATGCCGGCCAGCATCAGCACGGCAACAGCAGCCAGAGCGAAGCGCGGACGCAAAATCAGATTCGCCAGCGCATCCAGCCAACTTACCGGTTTTGAGGGTGCCTCGGCATCTTCGATGCGCCGCCAGACGTTTTGCTGGAAGCGCGGCGGCAGCGCCGGCATCGGACGGCTTCCGCGCAGCAATGCCTGAAGCTTGAGATCGTCGGAGTTCATGGTTTTAAGTTCGTGGCGGACGGCGGAGATGTTTTCCGCCGCCCGCAGTTTAGTTTTTTAGCGTTCGTTGGCAATGAGTTCATTTGCCGCAGGTGGCGACCATGGAACAATCGGCCAGCGTCTGGCCGCAGCAGCTCATGCGGGCATTGCGGCCGGCCTCAGCAATGGCCTTCGGGCTGCCGATGAGTTTGCAACTGGTGAACGTCAGGCTGTCCGCCGCTCCGGTTGCGGCGACTTTGATTTGATTGTCCGCCGCGCGGGGCGACTGGGCAACGCGCGCGCTGGGCGCAACCGTCGCGGTGGTGGCGACAGCGACTTCCGACGCAGGCGCACTCTGGGCGAGCTTGATCTGGTTGCCGGCGGCGCGGGGTGACTGCGCGAGGTTATAGGCACCGACGTTGAGGGTGGCCGCAGCCAAAACGGCTGCACCGAGGAGGAGGAACTTATTTTTCATATTTTATTTTTTTGACGGAGCTTAATTGCGCCGTCGTTTGGAACAATCTGCTTACCCCGGCCAAACGAAAACCCCGCAGAAATTTTTATGGCATCCGCCGGTGCCGCGCGGCCACGCCGTTGACTTTTTCCCAATGGCCGGTAATGTTCTGCATCGGATTAAAATAGTTTGCGGGTTTTGGCCGGCACCGGTGTAAGCCATGTGTTCAAGACGAACACTCAACATCAACATTTATACAAACATGAAAAAAACGAACTTATACATTGTCGTGCTGGCCGGGGCGCTCGGTGCCATCGGCCTGGTCACGTTGTCCCCCAAACCAGCGGTCGCCCAATCCTGCTGCGACGGCATGGCCACGCCTACGGCGGCTGATGTCAGCACCAACGCCACCCCGGATTTGATGACGACCTGTCCGGTTTCCGGCGAAAAGCTCGGCGAAATGGGCGCGCCGTTCACGTTCACCTACAAGGGCCAGGAAGTGAAACTGTGCTGCCCCGGCTGCAAAAAAGATTTCGACAAGGATCCGGATAAATTCATCGCCAAGATCCGCGCCGCCGACAAGGCCGGCAATAATTGATGATTGAAAAGCAAAATCCGTCCGGCGCGAAACCGCCGGACGGACGATAAATTAAACGTGAAGATTGCGCTGACCCTCTTTTGCAGCCTGCTCCTGATTCTGGGGCAGGGCGCGTCGGCGTCCGCGCCGGCTGTCAGCATTGGTCAGGTAAAAAAAGATTGCGGCTGTGGCGGCAGGATGAGTTGCTGCCGGCAGGCTTCCGTTCCGCAACCGGTTACGGCCACCGCACCAGCCAGTTCACAAAATCAAATTTTATCCCCCGTTCCGGCGGCGGTGATTTGGGTTTTGGCTTCTGCGGCGACCGATTCCATTTTCCCGACGGTTTCCCCTTCATTAAGCGCCGGCTCCGCGCCGATTTTCGCGCGCGACTGCGCCCGGCTCATCTGATTCTTCTCGGCTGACGCCCGAGGTGTGTCTTGCGCCAGAGCGCAAAATCCGTCCCGGCTCTTCAGCTCCCAAAAACACCGGATTTTAAAGCTGCCCAAAGCAGCCCTAGTTTCACCTGAAAGTTTTGCTGGAAGAAAAGTTATGAAAACGAAATTTATTTTGCTGCTGCTGATCGTCGCCGGTGCGGGTGCGGTCTGGCATTTCAAATCCAAACCACAAGCGTCAACGCCTGCCGTCGCGTCCGCCGGCAGTCTGAAAGCGGAGCGGAAGATTCTGTATTACCAAAGTTCGATGCACCCGTGGATCAAGTCCGATAAGCCGGGCAAATGCCCGATCTGTGGCATGGATCTGGTGCCGGTTTATGAAGGCGACGCGATGGCGGCGAACGATCCCAACCTGGTCGCGCTCAACGCCGACAGCGTCAGCGCCGTCAATGTGCAGACGGAGATCGTGCAGCGCCGGCCGATTGCGCACACCATCCACGTCATCGGTCGCATCCAGAATAATTCCGCGCGGGCGGCGTGGTTTGTGTTCGACATTTTTGAACGCGATCTGTCATGGATCAGGGTGGACCAGAAGCTGGATGTGACGTTGCCGGATGTGCCGGGCAAGATTTATGCGGCGCAGATCAAATTGCACAGCGTCGAGCCGTTTGCCGACCGCACACTGGATGACATGAGCGACAGCACGAAGATCCGTGCGGAGATTTTGAATCCGCCGGTGGAAGTTCCCGGCTTCGAGGGCAACGCATATTTCAACAGCCTGCATGCGGAGGCGCACATCGTTGCAACGACGCCGGAAGTGCTGGCGGTTCCCCGCAGCGCGGTGATTTCGCCCGGCACCGGCCCGTTGGTTTATGTTGAAATCAGTCCCGGCCACTACGCGCCCAAGCCGCTGCGGCTGGGCCGCGTCGGCGACGAATACGTCGAAGTGCTATACGGCCTCGATGCCGGCGACAAGGTCGTCACCAACGGCGGATTGCTGATTGACGCCGAGGCGCAACTGACCAGCGGGAGATAATTGTATGATCAACCGCATCATCGAATGGTCGCTGCGCAATCGTTTCCTCGTCATCTGCGGCGTCCTGATTCTGGTCGGCTTCGGCGTCCGCGCCGTTTACCAGACGCCGGTGGACGCGATTCCCGACTTAAGTGAAAACCAGGTCGTCGTCTTCGCCGACTGGCCGGGCCGCAGTCCGCAGGAAGTCGAAGACCAGGTCACCTATCCGCTCTCGGTGAATTTGCAGGGCCTCGCCGGTGTGAAAACTGTCCGTGCGAATTCCATGTTCGGCTTCTCGCTCGTCACAATTATTTTCGACGACAAAATCAACAATTACTTCGCGCGCTCGCGGGTGCTGGAACGGCTGAATTATCTCGGCAGCACGCTGCCCGCGGGCGTCACGCCGATGCTCGGCCCGGACGCGACCGGTCTCGGCTGGGTCTATCAATATTACCTCGACGTGGATCCAAAAAAATCTCCGAACGGCGGCTATGACCTCGGCCAGTTGCGTTCGATTCAAGATTGGTTCGTGCGCTATCAACTGAATTCCGTTCCCGGCGTGGCCGAAGTGGCGACGGTCGGCGGTTTTGTGCGGCAGTATCAAATCGAAGTTTCCTCGCTGAAGATGCGCGACCGCAACGTGACGCTGCAAACTGTCATGGACGCCGTGCGGCAAAGCAATTTGAACGTCGGCGGCAAGGTGATTGAAGAAAATGGCATGGAATTTGTCGTGCGCGGCCTCGGCCTCGTGAAGTCGCCAAACGATTTGGAAAACATCGTGCTGCAACAGAACAGTGGACTGCCGGTTTATCTCAAGGACGTGGCGAACGTGCAGATCGGCGGCGATTTCCGGCGTGGCGCGCTGGACATTGACGGGCACGAAGCCGTCGGCGGGGTCGTCGTGATGCGCACCGGCGAAAATGCGATGCAGGTCATCCGCGACGTGAAGGCCAAGATCGCGCAAATTTCGCCGAGCCTGCCGCCGGGCGTCAGCATCAAGTCATTTTACGACCGCAGCGAACTGATTTCGCGCACGCTCGACACGCTCAAGCACGCGCTGACGGAAGAAGCGGTCCTCGTGACGCTCGTCATCATCATCTTCCTGTTCCATTTCCGCAGCATCCTCATCGTCACGCTGCCGTTGCCGCTTTCGATTTTGTTTTCGTTCATTATGATGAACCAGTTTGGCATCACGTCGAACATCATGTCGCTCTCCGGCATCGCCATCGCCATCGGCGTGCTGGTGGATGCGGGCATCGTCATGGCGGAAAATGCCATCCGCCATTGCGAGCACGCGGAGAAAATCAAAGGCGGCCGGCTGAACCCAGCCGAATCGCTGCAAGTCACGCTCGAAGCGGCGCAACAGGTGGGCCGGCCAATCTTTTTTGCGATGGTCATCATCATCCTCGCGTTTGTGCCGGTGTTCGCGTTGAGCGGACAGGAAGGAAAGCTGTTCCACCCGCTCGCGTTCACGAAAACTTTCGCGATGGCCGGCTCGACGATTCTGGCAATCACGCTCGTGCCGGCCTTGTGCGCAACGTTCATTCGCGGTCCGTTTCATTCCGAAGATTCCAATCCGCTAATGAAAATTCTGCTGGCGATTTACAATCCGCTGCTCGACTGGGCGCTGCGGTTCCGCAAAACCGTTCTCGGATTGGCCCTGATTTCATTGGCTTTTGCGTTGGTCCTGGCCTTTGGCGTTCCGCGTCCGGTGGTGGAAAAACTAGCCGCCGTCAGTCCGCAACTGGCCGCCAAGCTGCCGCGCGGAATGGGCAGCGAGTTCATGCCGACGCTGAATGAAGGCAGTCTGCTCTTCATGCCGGTGCTGCTGCCGAGCACGTCGCTCACGGAAATCAAGCGCATCATGGCCTGGCAGGACGCGGCCATCAAACAGACACCGGAAGTCGCATCGGTCGGCGGCAAGCTCGGCCGCTCGGAAACCGCGACCGATCCCGCGCCCATTGAAATGATCGAGACGACCATCATGCTCAAGCCGGAATCCGAATGGCGTCCGGGCATGACCAAGGAAAAACTCATCGCCGAGCTGGAGGAAAAATTGTCAAAGATGCCCGGCTACATTCCCGGGTTTTTGCAACCGATTGAGAACCGCATTTTGATGATCAGCACCGGCATCCGCGCGCAGGTCGGCATCAAGATTCTTGGCGACAATCTGGACGATCTGCAGAAGAAGGCGTTCGAGGTTGAGCGCGTCGTGCGGAAAATTCCCGGCGCGGTCGGCGTCGCCGCGTCGCGCACGCAGGGCAAGCCGTATCTCAATATTGAAGTTGACCGCACGGCCATGGCGCATCATGGCCTGCGCGCCCAGGATGTTTTGGACGTGGTCGAAGCCGGCATTGGCGGCGTGAATGTCTCGACGGCGATCCAGGGCCGCGAACGCATTCCCATTCAAGTGCGCATCAAGCGCGGCGAACGTGACGACATCGAGCGGCTCGGCGACATTACCATTCCGGTCGGCGATGGAAAATATGTTCCGCTCGGACAGGTCGCCACCATCACGCGCGAGGTCGGTCCCAGCGAAATCGCCAGTGAAAACGGCCGTTTGCGCGTGTTCGTGCAGGCGAATGTCGAGGGCCGCGACCTCGCCGGCTTCGTCCGGGAAACGCAGGCGCGCATCGCGAAGGAAATTTCCCTGCCGCCGGGCATGACGATTGAATGGAGCGGCCAATACGAAAACCAGATTCGCGCGCAAAAGACATTGCAGATCATCGTGCCGGCGGCGCTGTTCGTGATTTTCATTTTGCTCTACATCATTTACCGCAATTTCAAGGAGGCGGCGCACGTCATCCTCGCGGTGCCGTTCGCGCTGACCGGCGGCGTGTTTCTGCAATGGTGGCTCGGCTACAATTTCAGCGTCGCGGTCTGGGTGGGCTACATCGCGCTATTTGGCACGGCGATTCAGACTGGCGTCGTGATGGTGGTTTATCTCGACGAGGCGGTGAAAAAGAAAATGGCCGAGCGCGGCAAAATTTTTTCCCGCGCGGACCTGACCCAGGCGGTGAAGGACGGTGCGCGGCTGCGGCTGCGCCCGAAGGTGATGACGGTGGCCACCATCGTGGCTGGCTTGCTGCCCATCTTGTGGAGCCACCGCACTGGCGCGGAAGTGATGAAGCCGCTGGCGACGCCGGTCATCGGCGGCATGTTGAGCAGCCTGATCTGCATTTTGATCGTGACGCCGGTGATATTCGCGTGGCTGCGGGAGCGGGAGATGAAGTGATTTCCACCACTGTCGGGATACGGATTGGATGATGAGCAGAAATAATTGCATAAAGTAGGTTTTCCGATAAGAATCTGTCGGAGAAAATGGAGACCATCTCAACCAAGGAACTCGACGAACTGCTGACGGCGATGATTCAAAGCGCCGAGGGAATTTCCGACCTGCTGTTCGTGGCCAACCGGACGCCGCAGGTGGAGGTGCATGGCCGGCTCAAGCCGGCCACGCCCGAATCGCCCGAAGCCGTGCTTACCAGCGCGCGTATCGAAGGCTTGGCGAAAGCCATCATCAACAACAACCCGCGCCTGGTGGAGGATCTGGCCAGCCACGGTTCCTGCGATTGCAGCTATTCGTTGCCGGACAACTGCCGGTTCCGCGTCAACATCTACCGGCAGAACGGCAACTACGCGATGGTGCTGCGCCGGCTCCAGTCGAAGATTCCGACCATGGATTCGCTCCAGCTGCCGCCGGTGTTCCGCGAGGTCATCAAGGAAAAGAACGGCCTCATTTTCGTGACCGGCGGCACGGGCAGCGGCAAGACCACCACGCTGGCGGCCATGCTGAACGAGATCAACCAGCACGACGAGGCCCACATCGTCACGCTGGAGGACCCGATTGAATTTTTGCATCCGCACCTCAAGGCCACCTTCAGCCAGCGCGAGCTGGGCCGGGATTTTTACAATTTTCCCGACGGCCTGCGCGCCGCATTGCGGCAGGCGCCGAAGGTGATTTTTGTCGGCGAAATCCGCGACCGCGACACCATGGAGATCGCGCTGACCGCCGGCGAAACCGGGCACGTCGTCTATAGCACGCTGCACACCATCAGTGCCGGGCAGACCATCAACCGCATCCTCGGCTTGTTCACCAAGGACGAGGAGGACCAGGTGCGCGAGCGGCTCGTCGGTTCGCTGCGTTACATCATCAGCCAGCGGCTGGTGCCGAAGAAGGGTGGGGGACGGCTGCTGGCCACGGAATTGATGGGCAGCAACATGCGGATCCGCGAGGCCATCGCCATGGGCGAAAATGAGAACCGCCGGCTCGCGGACATCATCGAGGCCGGCATCACCTCCGGCTGGCACAGCTTTGAACAGTCCTTGGTCAAGGCCTATGAAGGCGAGTTGATCACCGAGGAAACCGCCTTGCTCTACTGCATCAACAAGTCCGCCATGCACCAGCGCCTGGATCACATCAACAAACTGCGGCAGGCGAACCACTCCTCGGCGGGATTGAAATTGAAGATGGACAAGAACCTGGCCGAGGCGCCGGTCGTTCCCAAACCGCCAGTCGTGCCGCCGGTGGAAAGTCCCCGGCCTGGTGCGTGATTGGCCCGGAGTGGTTTTTCCCGCACCGATAATTTTGAACCGTCAGCGTGGCTTCTGCGCCGGCGTCTGCAGCGGATACAGGCCCGGGCAGCAGCCGAAGGTCTCATGGAACGCGGCGCTGAAATGGCTCAGGCTGTTGTAGCCCACTTCCAGCGCGGTCTCGGTGACGTTGAGTTCGCGGGCCTGGAGCAGCACCGCCGCGCGCTCCATGCGGAGCTGGCGCAGATGCTGCGTGATGGTGTGGCCGGTCTGCGCGGAAAAAATCCGGCTCAGATAAAAATGGCTGCAGCCGATTTTCTTGCCCAACTCCTCCAAGGTCGGCGGCTCGGCGAGGTTTTGCTTCAGGAGAAATATCACCTGCTCGACGCGCTCCTGCGCGAGGCGCTGCTGGCGGGAGCAAAACATTTCCGTCTCCGGCGGCGGCTGGAGCAGGAAGGTGACGGCGAGTTCGAGCGCCTTGCATTGATACCAGAGCGGCTGCGCGGCGGCATAAACGGGCGGCTGCCGCAGCGTGGCGATGAGCTGCTGCTGCGCGGCGGTGAGCCGGACGGTGGCGCCGGAGACCAGTTCGCACGGCCGGTCGGCCATCGCCGCGCGCACGAGCGGGTGCAGCATCGGTTCCATGCCCGCCAGATGTTTCGCCAGGAATGACGTGGAAAATTCCACGGTGAGGAACTGGTGCTGCTCGTTCGCCGCGCGGACGGCGGTGAGCGGCTCGTCCTTGCGATGATAAAATCCGACGGTGTTCGGCGTGAATTCCATCCGCCGGTGCTGGCATTCCACAACGCCGTGACCGGCGAGGTTCAGGCAGATCTCGACGCAGCCGGGATGAAAACTCGCCGCCCAGTCGAATTCGCGCTTCGCAAAAAAATCGTGCCACTCGATGCTGTATCCCGCGCCGTGAAAGCTGCCGAAGAGCGGCTGCCAGCCCTTGCCGACATCGCGCCACGCGTCCACCTCGGTGAACGGGGCGAGCGTGCGGCGGAGATTCCCGGCTGGAGCGGCGGATTTCAAGGCGGCCTAAATTTACTCGGTTCCGCCGAGCTTCTTTTCCCACGCGGCGATCTTCTTGAACAAGTCGGGCAGCCGCTGCATGGCGATCATGATGCGCTTGGCCTGCTTGTCCGGCTGTGCGGGCGTGCCCAGCCATTGCTCGCCGTCGGGAATGTCGTGCATCACGCCGGCCTTGGAGCCGATGGTCACCCGGTTGCCGATCTTCAAATGCCCGGCGATGCCGACCTGGCCGGCCATCACGACGTAACTGCCCACCTTGGCGCTGCCGGCGATGCCGACCTGCGCGCACAGGATGCAATGCTCGCCGATCTCGACGTTGTGGGCGACCTGCACGAGGTTGTCAATTTTCGTGCCCTTGCCGATGACGGTCGAGCCAAGCGCGCCGCGGTCCACGGAGGAATTGGAGCCGATCTCCACGTTGTCGCCGATGACGACGTTGCCGACCTGCGGCACCTTGCGGTGAAAACCGGCATCGAAAACGTAGCCGAAGCCGTCCGACCCGATGACCGTGCCGGCGTGGATGCGCACGCGCCTGCCGATCTGCGTGCGCGCATAAATCGTGACGTTCGGAAACAGATTCGTCTCGTCGCCGATGACCGAATCGTCGCCGATGAAATTGCCCGATTGCAGAACCACGTTCGCGCCCAGCTTCACGCGCTCGCCAATCGTGCAATGCGGGCCGACGTGCGCGGTCGGGTCAATTTGCGCGGTCGCGGCGATAGCGGCGGTGGGATGAATGCCGGCGATAAATTTCGGTTCGGGAAAAAAGACGGCGAGCGCCTTGGCGAACGCGATGCGCGGATTCTCGACGCGGATGATGATTTTCTTCGTCGAGGCAGAATTTTTCCCTGCGATGATGGCGGTGGCGGCGCTGTTTTCGGCGGCGGCGAAAAACGCGTCCGTCTCGGCAAACGTCAGGTCGCCGGGCCGGGCGTGGTCGACGGCGGCGAAGCCGGTGAGCGGGGCGCTGGCGTCGCCGAGGACTTCGCCGGCGAGCAGTTTGGCAATTTCGGCAGTGGTAAGTGTCATTGACATGATTTCTTCGGCTCACTATAAAGCGGGGCGGAATCTGTTCAATCCCAACTTTATGGCTAAAACATTCCGGGTCGGACTCATCGGCTACAAGTTCATGGGGCGCGCCCACTCGAACGCGTGGCGGCAGGCGCCGAAATTTTTCAACCTCAAGGCGAACATCGAGCTGCACACGCTCTGCGGGCGCGACACAGCCGGCGTGCAGGCCGCCCGCGCGAAGCTCGGCTGGGAACACGCGGCGACAGACTGGCGCGAGGTCGTCGAGTCGCCGCTGATTGACATCGTGGACATCGCCACGCCGACGTTCACGCACGCGGAGATGGCCATCGCCGCGCTCAAGAACGGCAAGCACGTCCTCTGCGAAAAGCCTTTGGGCCGCGACCTGAAGGAATGTGAGGCCATTCTGGCCGCCTCGAAAAAAGCGAATGGCGTCCACATGGTCGGCCACAATTACCGGCGCATCCCGGCCATCGCGCTGGCGAAGCGGATGCTGAACGAGGGCGCGCTGGGCCGGATTTTTCATTTCCGCGCGCGCTACGCGCAGGACCGGCTGGCGGATGCGGAATTTCCGCTCGACTGGCGGCTGCAAAAGGAGACCAGCGGCAGCGGCGTCCACAGCGACATCAATTCCCATATCATTGACCTCGCGCGTTACCTCGTCGGCGAGTTCACCGACGTCTGCGGCGTCGTGCACACGTTTGTGCCCGAGCGGCCGCGCGCGGATCTGCTTGCCAAGGGCGACCGCAAAATGGGCAAGGTCACCGCCCCGGATTCGGCGGCGTTCATCGGCTGGATGACCGGCGGAGTGATGGCGAACCTGGAAGCGACGAAATATGCGCTGGGCCGGCGCAATCACATCGAGATCGAGATCAACGGCAGCAAAGGTTCCATCTATTTTGATTTCGAGGACATGAACCGGTTGAAATATTACAACGGCAACGACCCGCTGGACCGGCAGGGCTTCCGCGACATCCTCGTAACGCAGCGCGACAACATCCAGCCTTACGTTTCGCACTGGTGGCCGCCGGGCCACGGCATCGGCTACGAACACACCTTCGTCCACGCGGTGGCGGATTTCGTGAACGCCTGCGTTGATGGCAAGCCGGTGCAGCCGACGTTCGAGGACGGCTTGAAAAACCAGAGTGTGCTCACGGCGGTCGAGGAATCTTCCGCGAAGGGCAGGTGGGTTAAAGTTTGACGCGCCGCATCCCGTCAACGCCACTCTGCGACTGCTGAAAACATCTTGCGCGTGTGAATGAACTTATCGCGCCGCCGAAAAGTCCGGTGGAAATTATTCGACCCATCATTGTTTCGCAGCTATGGTGTTAGTTTCAATATGAAATACTCCTTGCCGCGTCCCCACTTCCAGCCAGCCGACGTATAAACTATTTGTTTTGGCGTCTTCGTTATAAATCCAAGTCCTGCCGGTAGCTGTATCAATTTTCCAAAGAGCGTGGTCTGTAAACTCTTCTCCATTTTGCCACACTTGGTAACCTTCCGAATGAATTTCAAAACGACCATTTGACGGCGGTGGACTCTGGCGGCATCCGCTAACGCTGTAACAAATTGTGGCTATATAGAATAAGCGGAAGAGTGCTTTCATAAGTTAAATTTTCGGTTTGCGCGTTCTAACGCATTTGTCAAATTTTTCAAAGTGGTCTTCGAGCCATTTCAAATGCTTCAGCGAATTGCCTTCGATCAGTGATTCCCCGTATGCGTCCAGAAATTCTTTGTGATTTCCAAACAGTTGTTTACCTTCGGAACGATACTCATTCCAAAATTTAAGGATCTCGCATTTTTGTTCTTCCTTGAGAAATTCCAACACACGATACACTGCTTGGCTCATGATCGGGACACTCTGCTGGTAAAATTCACCAAGGTCTGCCCTATTTTTTTCGGATAGTATACTTTTCTGATCAGCCGCAACCAGTAAGAAGGCTTGCTTTCCATCTTGGCGGCGGTTCCGCCCGGAAATCCAAATTCCAATGCCGCCAGCAACCAGTCCACCGGCAACCGGACCAATAAAACTGGTGATGATTTGACACATATTTAGATTTTAGAATCTGCGGGTTGGTTTACGCCCGTAAAAATGTTATGTCGAGAAGAAAGTGGCAAAGAGCTTTTGGCTGTGACTTACACACAGCCGGCTTTCAGCGCGAGACCCGCACCCGCAGCAGCAGCGTGGGAATGGCCAAGCCGGTGCCGATGGCACCCACTGTGAAGGTCACGCGCAGGGCGAACTGGACGGCGGTGATGAGCGTTTCCGAGGCTTCCGCCGGACTGGTCGAGGTGAGCGCGAACATGCCGAGAATGGCCTTCGCCGCAAAACTGCCTGGCACCATCGGAATGCAGCCGGTCACGTCCAGCGCATTTTGGGAGATGTCCGCGCGCGCCCGCAGCACCTGCACGGCCGCGCCGACCATGAGCGCGGCGGCGAAGGTGGCCCCCTCCAGGTTCCAGCCCAGCCCCAGGCAGTAGGTGCGCACCGCCAGCGCCAGCGCCCCGCTCGCCGCGCACCACGGCAGCGAGCGGAAACCGATGTTGAACAGCACGCCGAAGCCCATCGCCGCCAGCGCGCCGCAGACCGTCTGATGCAGGATGAAAGGAAGAAGGTTCATTTTTTAATGCAGATGGCCGAACAACACCTGGCCGAACCAAAGGCCGACGGCCACAAAAATTAAAATTACCGCCACCGTCACCGCCCGCGCGCTGCCCAGCGTGGGATGGCCTTCGAGGATGTCATTCAATGCGTTGACCGAAGGCACGCCGGGCACGAGCAGCAAAATGGAGGCGATCATCGCCATGTCCACGTTGCCGCAGCCCGCCCAATACGCGCCGAGACCGCCGAGCAGCGAGCTTATAAAGGACACCAGCGTGGCGCAGATGAACACGTTCACATGGCGCGTCAGCAGTTCGCGCCGGACGAGCTGCCCGATGGCTGCCGCGAAGAAAACCGGTCCGGTGCCGGGCCAGTCCACCTTGAGCAGCCGGCCGAACGCCGCGCAGGCCAGTCCCACCGCCACCGCCATCACCCACGCGGAATGCCGCGGCGTCTGGGTGGCCAGCCGGGTGAGTTCCGCGCGCGTCTGTTCCGTCGTCAGGCCGCCGCCCGCCACCCGTTGGGCCAGATGCCACAATTCCTGGTCCAGCCGCTGGTTCACGCCCAGGTGCCCGACCTCGCGCATCCGCGTGATGCCGTTCGGGCCGATGCCGATGGTGATGGCCATGGACGCGTAGCCGATGCGCAGGTCCACCCGGTCCGCGCCGAGGCCGCGCGCAAATTTCGCCACGATTTCGTCAATGCTGTTCGCGCTCGCGCCGGCTTCCATGAGCATACGCCCCGCGTCCAGCGCCACCATGGCCACCGGCTCCAGCGCCGGGGTGGAACCAGTGTCTTCGGGAATCAGGCTTTCAGTTGTGTCCATGGGTCGTCGGGAAAAAAACGGTCAACGGCAGGGAATGTTACCAGCAACCCCATCCGTCTCAATTGAATTTTCGCAACGACGCATGCGTCCGTGCTCTGAAGCTTGAGCCGGAGACGGGCCGTCGAAAGAAAAAGGTTTTTCGACGTTTTTAATGGGTAAAGCATATTTCATAGCAGAGCGGTCGCGCGCATTCGTGCCGAAGGCACAACCGGAAATTAGCCAGATACGAAGTATCTGGTGTTGCAGTGGAATGGAACCCGTCCTGAAGCAACGGTGGGAACGGTGCCGGCACGCAGCCTCCATTATTCCATCGTGCTTTCAGGACGAATGCCTTCGCGCGATTTGACCAGACACTGGCGTGTCTGGCTAATTTCCACAGTCGCTCTGCGACTGCCGCACTCCGCAGGTTCAACCCCGCTCGCCGAAGACCGCGTCGAGGATGACTTCCTTGGTTTTCCAGATCAGCGCCATCGTCATGGCCAGCGGCAGGAGGATGAAAAAAATCAGCAGCAGGTTGCTCGCGCGGTTGATCCACACCAGCACCCGGCCCACGGCCGGCGACGGATGCGGCAGCTGCAGGAGCGCGGTGACGGCAATCACAAAAAAAACCAGCAGGACCAGCAGCCAGCGGTTGAAGGTGGTGAACTGGCGCGTCTCGCTCCGCAGCGTTTCGTCCGGCAGCATCGCGCCGAGACGTTTGAGCACGAGGTTCAGGTTGAACAGGAACAGCACGGCGGTTAGCTCCAGCACAAAGACGGCGTCGGTGAAGAAAATTTGGTCCGGCAGCTTGTTGTGCCAGTAGATGAACGGGCAGAGGCCGAGCAGAACCAGCGCGAGCAATTGCGCGCGGTCGAGCGCGTGCCGCCACGGGCGTTCCTGCCGTTGAAAATCCGCCATCTGCCACAGGCCATAGACGAGCAGGGCGTTGATGGCGAGCGCGGGCAGGAAGCCCAGCGGCTTGAGCCAGTCCGCCCGCGCGGTCTCCACGCCGATCAGCAGGGCGGCGGGCAGGCCCCAGAACAAGGCGGAAAGCCCGCGCGCGAGTTTGCCAAGCGAGCGGAGCAGTTGCGGATTGGGCGGCGTCATCGGGGAAATTATGAAGGAAGAAGGCCGAATGATGAAACAAATTTAACGCGCCGTGCCGGCGGCTTGGCCGTTCCGCCGTCCATTGGTTCCGAAAAATCCAGCCTTGGCGGCAGATGATGGAAGGTTGGCGGTGTAACTTGATCCAAGCTCAAGCCCGACCCAAATCCATTCTCAAATGATGATGGCGGCCGGCCAATTTGCCATTTTTGGTTCGCTTTTTACGCCAAAACCGGGAAAAGTCGCCGCCGAACTTTGACAATAAACTAATTTTATTTCCATGGTTGGCGTCAGACCTCCGAAGCCACCCGGCGGACTTTGGCTGTCTGGCGGGAAACCTTCGCTGTTTGGCGGCGGACCTTCGAACATTCGTCACGAAGTGACCTTGATCGGAGACGAATAAGCGCTAATTCAGCGGCAACCTTCGCCAGTTCCCCGCAGACATTGGAAATAAAAGTTGATTACAGCCAATGTTTGGAGCTAACCTTGGCTGGTTGCCAGGCAACCGGGGAAGGTTTTCATGAGAATTTTGCATGTTTTTGAGAAAAAAGCGCACTTTGGACCGGGGGTGGCCCCGGTTTTTTGCGATTTTTGCCGATTCGCCGTAAAAATTGGCTAAATTTATCCACCACCATCCCCGCTCAACATGAAACGCTACAAACTCGGCTTCGGAAACCGGACAGTCCTTGAACAAATTGCCATCTGCCAGCGCGTGGCCGGGGGCATCGCCAAGCTGCCGGCCAAACATCGTCAATCCGCGGCCGGCTATCCCGTTGCGGCCAGCGTGGCCGAGGCGGCGGAGGCGGTGGCGGAGGTGGAATCCTTGAAAACCGCCTTGCGTGCGGCCTTGGTCAAACGCAACACGAAGGTGAGCGCCATGCGCGACCATACGACCGACGCTGCGGCCGTCATCAGGATCGCCACCGGCGGCGATCCGGTGGCGCTGCTGGCGGCGGGGGTGGGCGTGGCCAAGGCGAAATCGCCGGTGGGCCAGCCGGCCGCCCCCACTTTGTTGCGCGTGGTCGAGTCGAACTTTGAAGGCGCGGTGCGTCTGCGCTGGAAACGGCCCGTGCGCCGCTGCGCCTTCGCCATCCAGATGACGACCGCGCCGTCGGCGCTGCGCGGGTGGAAATCGGTGGCCATCAGCATCAAGCAATCCGGCACCGTGACCGGGCTGAAGAGCGGGTTAAAATGCTGGTTCCGCGTGGCCGCCAGCAACAGCCACGGCCAAGGCCCCTGGAGCCAGCCGGTGAGCGCCCGAGTGAAATAGTTTTGGCCACAGACCTGCCGCGACCTACCGCGACGGGCGCTGGCACCGCGGGCGGGCGCGAGCACGGCGGGTTCACACAGATGAAATGCAGATTTTGAACCGCCAAATACGCGAACCACGCGAACGCTTCTCCCTCTCCTCGCCCAACGAGGAGAGGGCCGGGGTGAGGAGTTCGTCATTTGATTAACCGTTTTATCGTCTTTTCCTCCGGCGGCACGAACCGTTGCTCCGCCACATTTTTCATCACCCGCACGCAGCCCGTCCGGCGCTGCAACGCATCCCAGATGGCCAGCAGGCAGCCCTCGCGATTCTCCCGCCACTGGCGGTTCCAGAAACGCAGCGTCTCGATGTCCTGCTCCGCCAGAAAATTTTCGCGCACGGCATCGCGCTGCAACCCTTCCGGCAGACCATGCTGGAAACCGTCCAGTTCCACCGCCAGCCGCGCGGCTGCACAATAGAAATCCAAAATGTAATCACCCACCGGATGCTGCCGGCGAAATTTGAAACCCGCGAACCGATGACTTCGCAATGCGCGCCATAATTCCCGTTCCGCATCCGTCTGATCACGACGAAGCTGGCGAGCGGTGGAGATCGGGTTCACCCCGACAGAATGCAAATTGCGGCAAAAAATTCAAGCCCCGCCGCGCTTCTCCCTCTCCTCGCTGTCCTTCGCTCGCGGGAGGGGGAAGCGTTCGCGTGGTTGGCGTGGTTCGCGGTTCACCTCATCTCTTAACCATCACGTCTTCAGGAAATCCGGGCGGGCGTAGAACGGCGGGTTTAGCTTCGTCAGGTTGCGCAGGGATTGGTCGTCGGCCAGCAGCAGGGCGGGCACGCATTCCATCTCCACCGGGGTCAGCGCCTTGGCCAAATATCCGGCGGATCCGACGCAATTGCCCAAGGAACTCGCTGGCGTGGTCTGGTACCCAAAATTAAGCCCCCAGTGCCAGCCAGTTAAAGACGGCGGAATAGACGCGGGTTTCCCGCCAGGTGGCGAACTCGGCGATAAAACCGGTCTTGGAAATTTCCTTGGCGGTGAGCGTCAGGCGGCTGGCATCGCGCTGGTCAATGTCGAAGCCGGCCAAGCCAAGGTGGACGACCGGCGGCGCCGTGAAGGGCGCGCTAAAATGAACGGCAAAGCGAAAGACGCGGGGCTGATCGTGATCTTTGGTTGGCGGGGTGGCGAGGGTCCAACCGTTGGTGAGCGTGCCAACTTGGACAGTGGCGGACAGGGATTTCCAGGGTTGCATAAAAGTTTGGTTCAACGGGTTGAGGTTTTCCTTGGCGGCGACAGAGTTCCTGCGCGCTGCGCCTAGGAGTTAAATCCGGTCGGGCCACGAACGCAAGCCGGTAATGGAAAAATCCGCCACCAAGGCGCGAGCTATTTCAATGTCCGCACATAATCTTTGATCTGATTGATTTGATCCGCTGACAGTTTGCCCGCAAAGGCCGTCATCTGGCCGGCTTTTCCATTGCGGATGCGGGTTGTGATCTGCTCGTCCGTCCAATCCAGGTTATGCAGGTCCGGGCCTTCATCGCCATGCGCGTCGGCGCCGGGACAATGCGCACAGTTTTTCAGGAAGAGCGATCTTCCAAGTGTGGACCAGCGCCAGCGCAAGACGGCCAAAGAAATTTTTTTTGACAGCGCGAGTGAACATCTAGTTATTTTTTCCAGTGCAAAGCCGCAAGTCAATTCAAGCGCCGTGTGGCTCATTCATTTTAACGACAAGACAAAAGCAGCCCCATCGGCAACACTTGATGACACAATCGTCCCCAAAAATAATTTTATACTGATATGATGGCATTTAAAAAAATCGCCGGCGCCAGCTTTTGCTGCCTCGCCGTAATCGCCGCCTCCGCCACGCCGCCGCTGTTGAACGATCCCGTGGATGTCAGCGGCGATTTCCGCGCGCTGGAAAATTTTTATTATCTGGCCGACAAGGTTTCGGAATTTGATCCGGCCACCCATGCCGGTAAAATTATCTACCAGCGCGCGCAGTATCGCGTGCGCCACGCGTTCGACAACGATCTTTCCCTCATCACCGCCGTCGGGCCGAACGAATTTCCCGCCAACCAATACGCCACCAACCCTGAACAGCCGTTCTCCATTGATTTCGTTTCGCCTCGCACCATCCGCATTCACATGAGCAGCGGGCCGCAGGTGCATCCGCCGCAGCCGGAAATCATGCTGGCCGGCGAAGTGCCGCAGGATGATTCCTGGAAATACGAAAAAATTCCGGGCGGCTGGCGCTATTCCAGCGCATTCGGTTCCGTGACGATTCAGGAAAATCCGTTTCACATTGAAATCCGCGACGCCAGCGGCAAATTGCTGACCAAAACGGATCACGATTCCGACAACGCCACATCGTTCACGCCCATCCTGCCGTTTTCATTCGTCCGCCGCGAGGCGGATTATTCACGCAGCATCAACGCCGCCTTCACGCTGTCGCCCGGCGAAAAAATCTTCGGCTGCGGCGAATCCTTCACCGGACTCGACAAGCGCGGGCAGAAGCTGGTGCTGTGGACGGA
>Ga0182024_10005257_pt1 | contig 29131 bp, 28 predicted proteins | sample P32metaG_FD_120480 | JGI IMG/M metagenome (GOLD analysis project Ga0182024, IMG submission 120480) | Permafrost microbial communities from Stordalen Mire, Sweden - P3-2 metaG (Illumina Assembly) | ecosystem: Environmental > Terrestrial > Soil > Wetlands > Permafrost | place: Sweden: Stordalen...
CCTCTCCCGCAAATCGAGAGGCACTCTTACAGTGAGTGGGCTGGATCTCGAGACAAAATCTTCTCGCCCTCCGGTCGAGGAAGAACTCTTTTCCTTGACATCCCTTTTGATAGAACTCATTGACCCCTTGCGGTGCGCGGCTGGACCCGTCGGCTCCGCTCGGTGGAGGCTCCGAGTCGCCCGCCCCCACATGAATTTCTGACACTTGCGTCCCACTCTTGTTGCGCGGTTACTTTACCTCCAGGGGGAATACTACTGTGCCTAGCTGGTTGGCGTTGTTGTCTCTCGCCATTATGCGGACATCGTAGAAGCCGGGAGGGAGTTCCAGTTTTTCGCGGAGCTTGATGCCGTCGCGGGCGAACTGCTGGATGGCCTCTGGTTTGGGATGGCCGCGCAGGGGGTGAAGGAATTCTCCGGCTTCCCTGGTGTCGCGGGTCAGAGTGATGCCATCGACTTCCAGGTCCAATGGGTTGGGGCTGCCGGGATCGATTTTGATGCTGCTGAGAGGGATGGTGATGAGAAATTCGACTATGACTTTCCTGTCGGCAGCGGCGGGAGTTGGGTCCGGGGACGGAGTGGAGGCCGGCGGCAGGACACGCACGTACATGGGGACTGCGCTGTAGGCGAGGGGCGAAGCCAGTGCGGCGATTTCGGCGTCGTGCACGGTGGGCTGGGAGTTGGCGGCTGCGGGCTTGCCGAAGTAGAAGCCGTTGCGGGCGCGAACGGTCGCGTGCTCGGTGGATACTTTGACTTTGAGATCGCGCCAGCCGGGTTTGCGATCGTCGGGACGGACAGAGAATCCGAGCATGTAGTAGGAGCGGGAATCCTCGACGGCTTCGGCGAGGCATTTCATAGTGTCATTGGATTCGAGACAGCGGTTGCCGCCGGTGGCGTCGGCGAACTCGCGCAGAGTGGCCTCGGCGGAGGGTATCCGGATGTTTCTGGAGCCTGGTCTTGCGGTCCAGGATATCAGTTGAACGGGGTAGACAGCGATGTTGGCGTCGATCAGACTGTTCCAAGTTTGTTGAAACGAGTCCAGGGCGGAGAAGCGGTTGTCGTAGGCCGTAGTCTCGATCTGAGGATCGGGAATGTTACCTGCGGCGAAGATGAGAGTCTTGCGTCCGGGGATGCCGGCGTAGGCCTGAGCGATTTCCCGAAGCTGATCGAGAGTTCTGCGGGCAGCTTCTCTTCGAGGCATGAGGCGCTCGCCTCCGGGAGATAACTTTTTCAGGGCCTGGATCAGGACCGTGGTGTCGGACGTGAAGGGGTGCACCAACTGGAGTCCGTCTGGAGTGAGGGAGAGCACGGAGACGGGCTGATTGCGGGGCAGATCCTTGGAGAGAAATTTGATCAGGTCGTCTTTGCCATCGGCGCGTTGCAGTACTGAGGTGTTCAACAGATCGAGGAGCAAGATGGTGAGCCTTAGCTCGTGGTAGTTGTCGAAGGGAAGATTCGAATAGCCGCGGTCGAGGACGGTAATGGGCTGAGAGTCGTTGGGCGGGGCCTGCACTTCTTCGAAAAGAGAAATAATTTGGTCTTTCCCGTTTTCCTGGAGGAGGAAGGCGTCTTTGGTTAGTCCGGGGATGTGCTTGCCTTGCTTGTCGCTGACCACGACTGGGACCAGGACGAGGTCGGTGCGGGACTTCAGGAGGGGGGACGAGAGAACGTCGGGGGCCGGTGGCGGCGGTGGCTGCTGCGGGGATTGCTGCGCGAGAAGAAAAGAAGAGACGAGAAAAACCAAGACGGCGAGTTTGTTCATGACGCCTCGTTTCTTTCTGAAGTTGACTGCAGTATAGAGTATGCACTTCGGGGCTGAAGAGACCGGGCGAGAACTCGACCGTCCCTCTGGAGTCTGTGTCGTACTTCTCTTTCGCCTCTTCGGGGCTTGTTTTCAGTCCATCTTCCCACCCAGGGCTTGCGCCCTGGGCTGTATTCTTGCGCCGCTTCGCGGCTGCACCTGGGACTTTGGCGATGCTACGGGCAGACGGAGCTTTGCTCCGTGGACAGCCCAGGGCGGCTGTCCCCACGTGTGCGCCTTGAACCCCACTTCGCTCAGCATGACAGGATTTATTTGTCGGGCGAAGAAATTATTTGGCGAAGAAGTAGTCGAAGGATTTCACGGCGGTGAATTCGTCGTCTTTTACGTCGAAGACGGTGTAGAGCTTGGTGACGTGGAGGACGTCCTGAACTTTCTTGGTGAGGCTGAGGAGTTTGAGTTCGCCGCCTGCGTTGCGGACGGTGGTGAAGCTTGAGACCAATTCGCCGACGCCGGAGGAATCGATGTAATCGACGTTGGCGAGGTTGAGGACGATTTTCTTTTTGCCGGCCGCGATGAGCTGATGGATGGTGTCGCGGAGCTTTCCGGTTTCTTCGCCTAGAGTGATGCGTCCGTTGATGTCGACGATGGTGACGTGGCTGACTTCGCGGGTGGTGATGGTCATGGGGGGTTGCGGGCTTCGGCTTTCGGGCTTCGGGCCTTGGCAGGATGTTAGAGGGCCGGGCTTCGCAAGTCAATGGGTGGTATCGGCAAAAAATCTTCAGCAGAGATCAAGAAAATCTTTACCACAGGGGGCACAGGGTTTCACGGGGTAGATCAACTGCTTTAGTAGAGCATTGCTTCTATCGCGGGGATGGATGGGATGGGTTGGGAGTCGCGGATTTCCTGGATGGGAGAAGTGACGATGGGGGTGGAGTATTCAGGGTGGCGAAATTCCAGGTGCATGCCGCGGCCTACGTATTGGAGCTTGAGCATGGACCCTCCCCAGGTGGAACCGGCTATGGCCACTTGAACCGGGTCGGGACAGAATTCGGGGTGGCCGGAGATGAGCGCGTCGCTGCCGCCGAGGAGAACGGCGGTGTAGCAGTGGTGCATGGTTTGAATGTGGAGAATGGTTGACGGGGGAAGATCGTGGAGGAAAACTCCGCCTTCGATTTCCGACTGGATGATGGCGTGGTTGACGTCATCCGCGAGGTTGGGGTGCGGGGCAAACATTACACGTGCCAGTGGATAGGGTAATGGGTTTCGGGCGGGCGGGCAAGGGTTGTTTGGAATTTTCGGGAACTTTAGGAGGGTTACTTTTGGGCGTAGCAAGGTCAAAGGCTTTAACACAGGGGGCACACCCTTCGGCTTTGCTCAGGGCAGGCAGGAGTTCACAGGGTAGGGCTTGATCAGGGGACGATTGCGATGGCGCCTTTGGGGCCTACGACCAGGGATCCGCCTTGGGGGAACGGGCTTAGGGCGTTGAATTGCTTGCCGGAGCTTTTGGGTGGGGTGATGGGGGTTAGGTTTTTCGGTGGGCGGAGATCGTAGATGAATTTGGAGCCGACCAGGAATAGGCGGTCTTTGCTCTTGCGATCGTAGGCTACGGCTGAGTAGTAGGAATGAGGGGAAATCGGGGAGAGAGTCCAGGTTTTGCCGGCGTCGGTGGTGAAGGCGAGGTTGGGGCCGTCCTGGTCGGGATGTTTGTAGTCGCCGCCGGCGACTACGCCGTTGTTCTTGTCGCGGAAGGCGATGGAAAAGATTCCGGCGGAGTCGGGGCCGTGGACGATGGGAGTCTCGAAGACTTGCCAGGTCTGTCCGCGGTCGGGGGAATGGAAGACGCGGGCGGCGCGGCCTCCGGTGGCGAACCAGATGTTGGGATCTGAAATCGCGATGCAGGAATTGCTGGCGGCGAATGCGCCTTCGCCTTCTACTGCCGGTTGAAGTTGAGAGGGAGGGATGTGGGTCCAGGTCTGGCCGTCGTTGGTGATTAGGAGTTCGAATTTTAGTTTGCCGGTTTCGTCTTGAATAGGATCGCCGAGGACTATGCCGTGGGTTCGGTCCCAGAAGACCATGGAATCAAAGAAGCCTTTGGGATTTGCGTTGGTGAATTGGAGCTGCCACGTTTTGCCGGCGTCGGTGGTGTGGTAGATGCGGGACTGGTCGCCGGGACCGGCGGACATTAAGAAAGCTTCGTCGGCGGAGAAGGCTACTACGGCGCGGAAATCCAGAGTGGAGGCGCCCGGGACTTGCGCGGGGATCCAGGTGCGTCCGGCGTCGGTGGTGCGGAGGTAGGTACCGTGGGTGCCGGAGGCCCACGCGATATTTCGCGAGACGGCGCTTGCGCCGCGGAGACTTTCGGTGGTGGGGGAGGGATTGGCTTGCGGAGCTGGCTGGGCCAGGGCGATGGCGGCGAGGAGAATTAACGCGGTGAGCATGGGGAATTGTCTCAGAAGTTCGCGGATGGGGGCAGGAGGAATGGAAATTCTTCTGCGGTGGCGGTGTTCGCACGAGCCCGCGCGCGTCGACAGTAGTTCTGACGGTAGGGATCCTTCGACTCCGAAATGTGCTCCAGAAAGCGGAGCACATTTCTCCGCTCAGGATGACAATCCGAATTTTATTTCCTGTATCACGAGACCACCTACAGCTACTTGGCGGTGAACTCGGCGAAGGTGGCGGTTTTGTTGAAGTAGATGCGGAGGGTGCATCGGGAGCCGACGTGGGCGAAGGCGACTTCGAGGGCCTGGGCGGCTTCGGTCATTTGGTCGGTTTCCATGGGGCCGTGAGCTAGGTTTTGTTTTTCGTCGTAGGCGGAGCCGGGGGTAACGTTTTTGTTGACGGCGAGGCTCCACTTATCTTTGCCGGGGATGGGATAAACGCTATAGGCGCCGACCGGGATCGTGGCACCCGCAAAGCTGAGTGGGGCTTCGGTGAATAAAGTCATGGGGGCGCCGCCGGGAGACCACGGCTTGCCGTTGGACGTTTTGTCGGTCTTGGCGGTGACGGCGTTGTAGTTGAGGCGAACCTGGCGTCCGTCGTCGAGATTGCAGGCGGCAGTGGAGCTGGGCGCGGATTGCGCCAAGCCAGCCGCAGTTAGAGTGGACAGAATAAGAACGTTGACGACTAAGCGAGCGCGGAACATGGAAGACCCCTCGGTGCAAGAGTGTAGCGCCGAAACGGGTGAAGGGGAAGAGGATTTGAGTTGGGTGTTTTCGGAGCACGGGTCTTCTCCGCCGCGGCCGGGCTGCGCCCAGGCCGGACCGCTCGGCTTCGCTCGGGGCAGGCTCTCGAGGTGGCCGTCCCCACATGAGCATCGCAGGCGCTTGGCAACCCCCGTTTACATCCCGGAGAAGCTCCGTTCGTTGCTGGTCTTCGGTGATGTATTCCAGGGAGGTGTTGATTGCTACCGTGAGTGACGAGGAGTTTACACTCATGGCGAAGGCAGCGAAGCTGAAGATTCTTTATGGTGAAGGGGATGCGGATGTGCAGGCCGCTACGAGCGCGGCTTTTGAGAAGGCTGGGCACACGGTAGAGAAGGCCGTGGGGCGCAAGGCAGTGGAAGCGGCAATCGGCAAGGGCCGTTTCGATCTTTTGGTATTGGGACCGACGCTTAGCCGGAATGACCGGCATCATTTGCCCTATGCGGCGAAGAAAGTGCAGGCGGACATTAGTGTGCTGGTGATGCATGCGGATGGAAGCAGGCATCCTTATGTGGATGCGTGCACGGACACTGGGGCCAGCGTGGAAAACGTTTTGTCGCGGATTGAAGGGATGGCAATTGCTGGGATGTTGCCGGCGGCGGCGGCGGCGGGACGGTAATCAGTTCTCAGTTCTCAGTTCTCAAGTTATTGGATTGGCGGCCTTTGCGGGCCGCCACTTCTTTTTTGGGATGAGGCCCAGGGCGCACAGGGTAATCCTGTTTGACACGAATCTTGTCGTTTAACCTGTGGGATTGGTTGAGGCTTTTCGGCTTTATTTCGTCAGTTGTTTTCGGTTAACGTTCGGGGAAGTGGGATTCTGGTTTGAGATGGAAATGAATTTTAGGGTGAACCTAGTTGGTAATAGTGGAGCAGCATGGGCGTTATTCTGTCTGATTTCGTTTGTCGATGTGGAAATCGTCGCCTGCGAGACCTCCGTGGTGGGAGCCTCGACGTAAGTTTCTTTCGCCTTTGCTATTTTTCCGGCGTCGGCATCACTGCTGAGAGGTCGCGAGATCCTCAATCACTGAATCTTGCGAGTGACCAGCACCGCCGACGGTGTGCCGTCGACGGCGGGGAACGGCGAACCGGGAACCGCAGTAAGCGCCCCAGTGGTTTGGTCGATTGCATATGCGGAAACTGCCGCTTGACTTATCAGGTAGAGGAACTTACCCGAAGGGTCCATCGCTAGTGATGTAGTACCCGCAGGTTGAGCATCGAACGGAAATCCGGCAAGCATCGAAAGCGAACCCGTGCTCGTGTTGATACTGAAGCCCGAGATGTTTTCGACAAAGTTGTTCACATACAGAAAGCGGCCTAATGGGTCCACTACCAGTGAGGTGGAACTGATTGTGCCAGTGGAGAAGGGAGAGCCTGGTACCGGATCGAGCGCGCCTCCTGATGTAATGCCGAATGCCCAGAGGTTGGACGTGTTGGAGTCTGCGACGTATAAGAACTTTCCGAAAGGGTCGACGGCCAGTGCACGCGGATCAGTGCCCGTGGCGGTGCCCAAGGAGAACGGAGACCCGTTAACCGGCTGCAGGATGCCCGATGAGTCTATTGAGAAAGTACAGAGGATTCCGGACGGAAAGGGGATTGCCACCGAGGGACTTAAGACTAGGAGGAACCCGGCAACGGGGTCTGCCACAACAGCGGTGGCCAGTCCAAATGCGTTAGTGGGGACCAAGCAGGCTGCCTGAGAAATCGGAGTTAGAGCGCCCGTGGTGGCATCAATGCTGAACTCAGAGATGCTGTTGGGGGAAGAGTTGTTATCATCACCCCCGTAGTCTGCGGTGTAAAGGAATTTTCCTGTAGAATCGACCGTGACCGAGAGGGGCATTGACCCGGCAGTGAACGGCGACCCGGGGGCCGATTTGAGAGCGCCCGTGGAAGGGTTGATGGTAAACGCGGATATGACTTGGCGGGTACGAGATTGTCTATGTTGCTGGCTTCGAACAGAAACTTACCAAAGGGATCCACCGCCGCTGCTGTTGGCTGCGCTCCCCCCTGGAAAGGAGATCCCGGAACTGGAGTGAGGCCACCGGTACTCGGATCGACAGAGAAGACCGAGATGTTTCCCATCGTCAAGCTCACGCCAATGCTATTTGCCACGTAGACGAAGCCGGGCGTTGCAGCTGCCTCCGTTCCGTTGATCACAAAGCCAACCGGGTTCGAGGTTCCGCCGCCAGGCGCTGGGTTCACCACGGTTATCTGCGCAGCTCCGGCTGCGGCAATATCAGCCGCAGTAACAGTGGCAGTTACCTGAGTGTCGCTGACCTCAGTCGTTATGCGGCTGGTGCCGTTCCAGTTCAGGGTCGAAGCGGAAACGAAGCCCTCGCCGGTCACCGTTATTGTGAGATTAGAACCGCCTTCATTTGCGTTTGGCGGTGTGATGGACGAGATGCTTGGAAACGGATTGGGAGTGCCACCTCCGGAATTGCCCCCACCCGAGTTGCTCCCGGACGAGCAGCCAACCAATGACATGAGACCGGCTACAACCGTGAGAATTAAGCAAGACCGCGAAGTCATAAGCCACCCCCGCGGGCTTTTCGATTCATGAGGCTCGACCCGTTCAGGCCAGGATGGGGAGTGCCCAGAAAGATGACACCACTTGGCCCGGTTTTCTGTCGTTTCTGGAATTGACCGGACTGCAAGTACCTTACTTCTCATTGTGTTTCCCCCACGGAACCAACTACCACCACGTCTTCCAGATAGCAGGGTGCAACTCGACTGCCATCTATCCTGACCAGCCCACCGCCAGCCGAATCGTGGGCACGGTTGTCGCCCTTGCCTGAAAAGGCATAGCAGTACGAGTGCCCGAACCATGTCCACACCAAAGAGGTCTTGTAGTCAGCCTCTGACGGAAGATAGTGTGAACGCTTTCGGGTCTGTAGCAAAGTGACTGGTGCGACTATTTGTATTTGCCAAACGGAACTCTTACAGGCGTAATTGTTGTAACCAGGCATTAGCGCTTGAGGGGTTTGAAGGGTAACGGCGATGTTGCGCCAGTTGACCGGGACCACCAGTGCAGTTGCTCGTTCGAACGAACAAAAACACGGGTTCAACAGTGGTTGACACTTTCGTGCTGGCCGCGTCCAAGGAACGAGCATATTTCTGAGGAGGTTCGCGTATGAACAGAGTTTTTCTGGCATCGGTGTTGGTTGCGATAAGTCTTAGCGCTGGAGCGATCCAGATGTTGGCGCAGAATCCGAACGCAGCCGTTAGCGCAGACCACACTGCCCCTAGTTATGACATGAAGGGTCAGTCGCTGGTTGATCTTGATGCTGTGCAGAAGAAGTTTGTGGATCTTGCGAACGCGGTTCCAGCCGACAAATTTACGTGGCGCCCTTCGGCCGACTCACGCTCCTTCGCGGAGGTTTTGCTGCATGTCGCCGGCGAGCGCTATGGAATCCTTGGTCTGATGGGAGCGACGGCTCCGGAAGGATTCGACAGAAAGACGTTTGAAAAATCCACCACCGATAAAGCCCAGATCGTCGCGGAGTTGAACAAGTCCTGGGAGTTCACTCAGAAGACGATCAATGGAATGAGCAACGCCGATTTCGCAAAACTGTTGCCGAAGCTGGGTCCGCAGGCGAACGCTGGTGACGTAGTATACATCCTGGTCGCCGATGCACACGAGCATCTCGGGCAGGCGGTGGCTTACGCCCGTGAGAACGGCATTGTCCCGCCATGGACTGCGCAGGCGCAGAAACAGGCCGCAGAAAAGAAAGCGGAACAGAAGTAGTCATTCGAACGAGAGTCAGACATTTTGTAGCCATCCATCGGGATGAGGTCAAAATCAGATTGGCCTTAGGATGAGAACAGCTGCGTCAGATGAGTGATGCGCAGCAATTCCAGCACGCCAGGCGTCATGTTAGCGAGTTCCAGCACGCATGGCCCTTGATTGATTGCGGACACCTTGAGGCCAACCAGCGCTCCGAGGCCCGCGCTATCCAGATGTTTTACGTCACCCAGATCAATAATGATGCGACCGCCAAGAGGAATGAGGGGTCTCACCCGTTCTTTTAGCTCATCCGCGGTGCCACAGACCAGCTCGCCGTGACATTTGATTGTCGTCACTTGATTCCCGCTTTCGTCTTTATCTTTATCATGCGACTTCTCAAGTTCACAGTGGAACGAACCATCTCGTGCCATAGCTCCGCCGCCTCCTGTAACGAGAGTGATGAGCGACTGACCGACTGAGATTCTATGCTACCGGCCATAGGACTCACCAACACCATGCTGCGGAAGCCGACCGCGTTAGGCCTTAGATAGGTCGCTGCCCTCCGGTTACTTGCCTGGGGCGCGGTTTCGCGGTGGAATTACGGTGGAGGGACTTATGGCCCGCATATTCGGTTTTCTCAGCCTCGTCATTGGACTGGGTGTTGGGATGTACTTGTATTCCCGGCAGGTGCAGAGCTCTTCTGCTGTTACCGGGGGTGCGACGCCGCAGGCCACCATCAACAGCACTGGCGTGGAGATGGATCTGACGACGATCGCTGCGGCGGAGCGCCGGTACTTTGCCAGCGAAGGGAAGTACGGTTCCCTCGATGAGTTGATTTCGTCTAGCTACATTACGGTGGCCCGGCAGCGCCCTCCTTATAGTTACTCGGTGCAGCTCGGCGGAAATGGATTTCGGGTTGTGGCTACGCGCTCCGGTGCCGGCGGCTCTGGCTTGCCCGCGCAGCTTTCGGTGGATGAGAATATGGAGTTTCAGCGGTTGGAGTAGGGTGGGCCGCGCCGAAGCTGACTCGCTTCGCTCGCTGGACAGCCGAGGCGGCTGTCCCCACATGAGCTGTGGTGGCGGCGTGATTACTGCAGATCCACTTTCATGTTCAGGTTGTGGGCTACGAAGCCCCAGGTGTCGGCGGTTTCGTCTATCAATTTTGTGATCGATTTGCCAGCGCCGTGGCCGGCTCTTGTCTCTATGCGAATTAAGACTGGGGCTGCGCCCGCCTGATCAGTTTGTATGGTCGCGGCGAATTTGAAACTGTGGCCGGGGACTACTCGGTCGTCGTGATCGGATGTCGCGATTAACGTCGGCGGATATTTCGTTCCCGGCTTCAAGTTGTGCAGCGGGGAGTAGGCGTAGAGGGCTTTGAATTCTTCCGCATTGTCTGAAGACCCGTAGTCGCTGGTCCATGCCCAGCCTATGGTGAATTTGTGGTAGCGCAGCATGTCCATTACGCCGACCTCGGGCAGCGCTACGCCAAAAAGATCCGGACGCTGAGTTTCGCAAGCGCCGATGAGCAGGCCTCCGTTGCTGCCGCCGCGAATGGCTAGCTTGGGAGTTGAGGTGTATTTGTTAGCGATCAGCCATTCGGCGGCGGCGATGAAGTCGTCGAAGACATTTTGCTTTTTCAGTTTCATTCCCGCCTGATGCCACTCCTCGCCGTATTCTCCGCCGCCGCGAAGATTGGGTTGAGCGTAGATGCCTCCCATTTCCAGCCAGACTAAATTTGGAACGGAGAAGAACGGCGTTAGAGAAATGTCGAATCCGCCGTAGGCGTAGAGCAGGGTGGGATTCTCGCCGTCCAGCTTGATGCCTTTTTTGTAAGTCAGAAACATGGGGACGCGGGTGCCGTCTTTGCTGTGGTAGAAAACCTGTTTGGTTTCGTAACGGTCGGGATCGAAATCAACTTTGGGCTGGCGATAGACGGAACTCTTGCCGGGCTGCGGATCGTAGCGATAGACGGTAGCTGGGGAAATGAAACTGGTGAAGGCGTAGAAAGTTTCCTTGTCTTTGCGTTTGCCGCCGAAACCTGCGGCAGTGCCGATGCCCGGCAGGTCGACGTTGCGAACGAAGGCTCCACTGAGATCGTGGACGCGGATTTCGGTGCGGGCGTCTTTCAGGTATCCAAGGAAAAATGAATTGTTAATCGTGTTGGCGAACTCGAGCTTGTCGGGGCCTTGCGCGACCAGCGTCTTCCAGTTGGCGCGCTCGGGATGGCGGATGTCGATGGAGATCAGACGTCCGCGGGGAGAGTCGAGGTCGGTGCGGAACCAGAAGACGGGGCCGTCGTTGTCGATGAATACGTATTGGGCGTCGAACTCGTCGAGAAGTTTGACCACGGGCGAATCCGGCTGGGTGAGGTCTTTATAGTAGAGGCGGTTCTTGGATGACGTGTCTTGCGCGACGGTGATGATCAGATAATGGCCGTCGTCGGAGACGTCGCCGCTGAACATCATTTCTTTGTTGTCGGGGCGCTCGTAGATTAATTTGTCTTCGGATTGGGCTGTGCCCAGGCGGTGATAGTAGAGCTTCTGATAATAGTTGGTGTCGCGCAGGGCTGCGCCTTTGGGTTCGTCGTAACGGCTGTAGTAGAAGCCCTTGTTGTCTTTGCTCCAGGACGCGCTTGAGAACTTCAGCCATTTGAGATCGTCGGAAAGATCTTTGCCGGTATCGATGTCGCGGACGTGCCACTCGTTCCAGTCGGAGCCGGAAGTGGCGAGGCCGTAGGCCATTAGCTTGCCGTCGTCGGAGACGGCGGCACTGGCTAGCGCGACGGTGCCGTCGGAGGAAAGCGTGTTGGGGTCGAGCAGAACGCGCGGTTCGGCGTTGAGGGATTCGGCTACGAGGACGACGTTTTGTTGTTGGAGTCCGGTGTTGTGCTGGAAAAAGTAACGTCCGCCGTGCTGGCTGGGAGTGGTGAAGCGCTCGTAGTTCCACAGCTTGGTCAGGCGGTCATGAATGGCTTGGCGGTACGGGATTTGGTCGAGGTAGCCGAAGGTTAGTTTGTTTTCGGCCTCGACCCAGGCGTGGGTTTCGGCGGAGTCGGTGTCTTCGAGCCAGCGGTAGGGGTCGGCGACCCTGGTGCCGTGGTAGTCGTCGATTTGATCGCTGCGGCGGGCTTGCGGGTAGGTTAGGGGCGAGGACGAAGTTTGAGCGGCGGATAGCAGGGTCATCATGGGGAATAGGAGCGTGATCAGAATTATTGCCTGGCGAAGTGAATGCATGCGGACCTCTGGGGTGGGTCGGTGGAAGATCTATTTTGCCTGTGCGGGTGGGGAAGAAGCAAACCTCGTGTAGGGACAGAAACGCCTTGCCGGGCCGGAGGTCGTGCTGGCTGCTAGGGATCCTTCGACTGCACAATTGCTTGCGCTAAGCGCGCAAGCAATTGCTCCGCTCAGGATGACAACCTTGATCAGAGAGCGGTTACGGCAAGGTGCGGCGGGCTGGTCTGCTGGTAACGGGTTTATAGTCCGCGGGGTAAAGGACTACGCAGCGGTTGAAGCCTTCGCCGTCGCTTTCGGTGCGAAGGTCGGTTTGATCGCGCAGGGCCAGGTGGACGATGCGGCGCTCGCGCGAGGACATCGGCGCGAAGTGGAAGGGCGTCCCGGTTTGACGAACTTTTTCGGCGGCTACCGTGGCGGCCATGCGAAGTTCCTGGAGGCGGATGGAGCGCTGGTTCTTGCAATCGAAGGAAATTTTTTCGTGGTCGGCGGAGGGCAGGTGCAGGATTTCGAACGCCAGCAGTTCCAGAGCTCGGAGAAGTTCGCCGCCGCGATCGAGAAGAAGAGTCGAGTCGGGGCCGGAGAAATCCACGAAGATTTCCGGTTTCTCCCAGTCGGTCGGCGCTGGGGGATCGACCACGATGCGGTATTTGAGATGGAGTCCTCCGTTGGTGACTACGGACTGGAGAAATTCGTTGATGCGGTTGGCGGCGGCGAGTTTATCCATAGGGCAGCTTTCAGCTATCTGCCGTCAGCTATCAGCTTGAGCGGCTTGGTTACGGCAGCTTTCTTTTTCTCTGCGGCGTAAAACTTTTACCACAGAGGTCACGGGGTAAAGCGTTTCGAAATCAAATTTTAGCTCAGTGCCGGCTCGCATGCTTCAAGCTGAGAGCTGAGAGCTATTTATCTTTCTTTCTGGCGCGTTTTTCCATCATTTCGCGCATTTCGCGGCCCAGCTTGGTGCGGTTCATGATGGCTTGCTGGGCGATCGAAATCAAATTCGTTTCTGCGTAGTACAGATTCAATCCGGCTTGCAGGTTGAAGAAGATGAAACCCATCATCAGGGGCATCATCCACTGGAGCATTCTCTGTTGTTGGGGATCCATGCCGGCTTGCGGCGTCATGCGCTGCATGGCGAACATGCTGATGACCATCATTATTGGCAGCAGGAAATATGGGTCGCGCGCGGAAAGATCGGTGATCCAGAGCCAATGCGCGTGGCGGAGATCAAGAGCAACGCCCAGCATGCGGTAATAGGCAATCAGGAACGGGAACTGGATCAGCATGGGCAGGCAGCCGCCGGCGGGATTGACGCCTTCTTTCTTATAGAGGCCGCTGATTTCTTCGTTCATGGCTGCTTTGCGCGGGTCGCGCAGGCTGTACTTCTTGTATTTCTCCTGGATGGACTTGACCTGCGGAGCGATGCGCTGCATTTTCAGCATCGATTTCATCTGCGTGATCCGCAGCGGGAGCAGCGCGATGGTGATGATCAGAGTTTGAATGACGATGGCCCATCCCCAGTTGGAGACGATGTGGTTATGGGTCCACTTGAGCCAGAGGAAGAGCGGGCGCGACAGGATGCCCCACCACCCGAAGTCGACGATGCCGCGGAGATCGGGACTGTCATTCTTGATGGTCGGAACCTGCACAGCATCGAGTACGGCTAGCTCCTTAGGGCCCACGTACATGCGTTCGGCGGTCGGGCCGCGGACGCTGCCGACAGCTGCGCCCAGGAGATCGGCGTTCGCGGTGTCTTTGGAACTGGCGCCCACCGGGCTTAAGCCGGGCTTCTGCGGAATCTCCATGGAGTTGCGCAGCGTGACCATGGAGGCGGTGGAGGGGTCGTCTGGAATAAAGATGGCGGTGAAGTATTGGTCGCCGGTGCCGGCCCACTCGAATGGACCTTTTATAGTGCCGCCGCCGCTGATGTTTTTGACGGGCAGGCGCAGGACGAAATTTGGAAAGACCAGGGCGGTGCGGTCGGTGGAAGCGTCGCTGTGGTAGTCGATGCGGGAGGCGGCGTAGGCGGCGGCCGTCAGCTGGTCGCCGAATCCGGCGGGCCAGGCTGGCGGGGCGAAGATTTCTGCGCCTTTATAAATGACGGAGGTTCCGACATTCAGAACATAAGTGTGGTCGAAGCGGAAGGTCTTGCGGACCACTACATCCGGGTCAGCGTATTCGAATGTGATCTGGGCCGGGGCTGAGAGATTGCCTTCGTGGGAAGGCACGTAGAGCGCGGAGTTGAGACGGTTGCGTAGGATCTCGTCGTGGGTCCAGATGGAAAGCGGGTAGCCGAATTTTTGGGCGGCGGCAGGGTTGACCAGCTCCAGCGGGCCGTTCTGGGCATCGTTGTCGAACTTTTTCAGGATCCAGGATTTGACCTCGGCGCCGCGGTTGGTAAAGGTGATTTTGTAGAGATCGTTCTCAATGACGGTTTCGGTTTCGGTAGAGCCTTGTTTCGTTGCGGTATTAATTGTCGCGACGGGTGGAGCGGATGGCGTTGAAGTAGAAGAAACGGCTGCGGGTTGTGCCGGCACCGGCTGGATTTGCGTCTGCGGTGCTGGCGGCTGCGGGAAGAATTTTTTCAGCAGCGGTTGGAAGATGATGAGGACGACAAAGGTTAGAACAAAAATAAGAAGGAGACGGCGCTCGGCGCCGGGCTCTTGTTGCGGGTTTTTGTAATCGGCCAAAGTTTTGTTAAGTACCTCAGGGGCTAAAGCCCCAGGTCGAATGTCTATCTAAACGCAGGCCTGAAGGCCTGCTCCATCAATTTAGCTGCGTTCGCTCTGGATCCGCATTCGCCTGAATTGGCCGGATGATGAATCACAGTTTTCCGCAGTTCGTTGCCTGCTTTATTACCGGGTCGTGGCCGGAGCGGGCGAAGGGATGACAGCGGAGGATGCGGGTAAGGGCCATCCATCCGCCGCGCAGAGCGCCGAAGCGCTCGACGGCTTCCATAGCGTATTCGGAGCAAGTCGGCAGGTAGCGGCAGGCCGGAGGAAACAGGGGCGAGATGGCCCACTTGTAGGCTCGCAGCAGTTGCAACGTTACGAGTTTGGCAATGTGCTTCAAGATCGGCCCTCGGGCGGAGCTTGCCCTGAGCGAAGTCGAAGGGGGCTTCGGGCTTCGGCCCTTCTATTCTTTGCTGTCTCAGGGTCCACTTTCCCCGACAACTTTTGTTCAATTACGGCGAAGGCTCGGGTGACTTCGTTCAGTACGGCGGCAAAGTCGGTGGTCAGCAACGATTTCTTGGGGTTGATGACAACATCGGCCGCTACTCCCGCGGGCGGGCGCGTCATGCGAACTGCTTCGCGTAAACGGCGCTTCGTGCGATTCCGCTGGACCGCGCCGCCGAGGGCGCGGCCGACGGTGAAGCCGATGCGCAGGCCCTGGGGCGCGGACCTGCCCTGAAAGATAGTCGAAGGGGCCCCCGCCCGCGTTTCCGCCAGCGCTTCCGGGCGTGGCCAATAGAAAGCGGTAAAGGACGCGGAAAAATGGCGGCGTCCCTGCTTGTAGACCCGCTCGAAATCCGCGTGGCGCAGAAGGCGCGCGGCGCGGGCAAATCGGGCTGCTTTCTTTGGCGGCATGGCGAAGTCGGGCCGGACGTTTTCGGGCGGAGCGTTTATGGTGGCAACTCCCAGTGCGGCATCAGCCATCCTGCCATCGTGCAGCGGCAGGCGGCTGAAGGTCTCGACTGTGGAGGTAAGCGGCACCGGAAAAGCTACTCGCGGAAGCCGGGCTTCACGGAAACCCGCTTCCGTCCCTTGGCGCGGCGGCGGGAAATTACCTTCTTGCCGCCCTGGGTCTTCATGCGCGTGCGAAAGCCATGCTTCTTGCTTCGCCTGCGCCGGTTAGGCTGGAATGTACGCTTGGGCATGAAAGATAGCTGCTCCTGATTCCGTCAACAGTGTTAGGGCAAACGTTGAGTATAAATGACGGGGCGGCGTGAGGGCAAAGGGGTGGTCTTGTATGGCGGGCGGTTGAAACGGCTTTGACATCAGCAGTCGTATAATTTAAAGGCGTGAGGGCTGCATGGCTAAACAACGAGGTTACCCAGATCAGCGACGTTTGTGGGCCGAGAGCGACACCATCGCTGAGCAATTCGTACCGAGTGAGCGTTACAAAGCTCAACAGAGGAAGATGGCGGAGACGTTAATTGCTGCGGGGTTGAGTCCTGAACAGGTCGCGAGCATGCTCTTCGCTCCAGCTGAATCGCTTTCAGGTGAGAAGCCTGAAGATGAGATGCCAGAGAATCCTTAACGGGGCGTTTCGTCACCTCCGAGCCATACCCGCTGTGTATTCCCAAACATCAAAACCGAACTGTGCCGCTTTCGTACTTTCTTCAATTCTTGTGTGACTGTTGACAGAATCTTGTCACGGTTTCATTCATGAGGGGAGGAATTCGCGCGTGAGTTGCACCGCGCCGGTTGCAGTTACATGTTTGACACTTGACAGCGATAGAGCTTCGGGTTCTGAATCGTGTTCGTGAAAGAAATGCACTTGAAGATTTCTGCTCGACGAAAAATAATTGTGCTACTATGCGGCACTGTTGGTTTTCGGGAAATCTCATTCACCGGGGCAACGCGCACGATACAAGAGGCGCATTCCGCAGTACACTTAGAGTTCCATCAGCAGTAGTTGAACAGCAGTTTTACACAGGCGCCCTCTGCCAGCCGCCGGGACGCCGCGGCCGGGTATTTCATAATTTATGTCAGCTCAAGGCTCAGCACTCTCCCCCAATCCGTGGACGCGCATCCTGGATGCGCTGGAAAAAAAGATCAACCGGCACTCTTACGATACGTGGTTAAAACCGACGCGCTACAGCCACTCCAGTGGCGGAATTTTATTCGTGCGCGTGCCCACGGCGGAGTTCCGGCACGCGGGCGACAAATATGCGGACCTGATCCAGGAGGCGATCGACAACCTGGGGCTGGAGTTCAACGACGTGAAGTTCGTGACGCCAGAGGACGATCCGGCGGCGACCGCGGTCCGCCACAACGGCGGGCTTTCGGCGGCTGGGGCATCGTCGGGTGGGGGCAGTCCGGCGCAGGCGCGGTTTGACTGGGATGGCGCGGCGCAGCTAAATCCGCGCTACACCTTCGATGCCTTCGTGATCGGCAGCGGCAACCAGTTCGCACATGCAGCGTGCCAGGCGGTGGCGGAGCGACCCTCGAAGGCCTACAACCCGCTGTTTCTGTACGGCGGCGTGGGCATGGGCAAGACGCACCTCATGCAGGCCATTGGACACGAAGTGAAGCGGCGCCAGCCGCAGGCGGCCATCTGCTACGTATCGAGCGAGAAATTTACCAATGACATGATCAACTCGCTGCGCTACGACAAGATGACCAGCTTCCGCGACCGGTTCCGCGGCGTGGACGTGCTGCTGATCGACGACATCCAGTTCCTGACGGGCAAGGAGCGGACGCAGGAAGAATTCTTCCATACCTTCAACGCGCTGCACGACACGATGAAGCAGATCGTGATTGCCAGCGACCGGTCGCCAAAAGAATTAGCGGAGATTGAGGACCGCTTGCGTAGCCGCTTCGAGTGGGGACTCATCGCGGACATTCAGCCGCCCGATCTGGAGACGAAGGTAGCAATCTTACAAAAGAAAGCGGAGCAGGAGAAAATTACGCTGCCGACCGATGTGGCGCTGTACGTGGCGCAGAATATCCGGTCGAATGTGCGGGAGCTGGAAGGAGCGCTGATCCGCCTGGTGGCGCACTCATCGCTGATCGGAGCGGAGATCACGCTGCCTTACGCACAGCAGGTGCTGAAGAATTTTATTGATTCACAGGCGCGCAAGGTCACGATTGAGTCGATCCAGAAAATGGTCGCGGAGCAGTTTGGGCTTCGGCTAACAGAGATTAAAGCGAAAGACAACTCGCGGGCGATCGTATACCCGCGGCAAATCGCAATGTATTTATGCAAGCACCTGACTGAGGCTTCGCTGCCGGAAATCGGCCGGCAATTCGGCGGAAAGCATCACACGACTGTGTTGCACTCGGTAGAGAAAATTGAGGAACTCCGTAAGAACGATAAAGATTTGAACAGGCTGCTCAATAAGCTGACCGAGCAATTGGGCGGATAAGCGCGGGGAATCTGGCGTTTTGCACTGGGCAGGGCAGTCTTCCTTTTTCCAAGGCTGTGAATGAGATGTGGAAACTGTGCAACGGTCGGGAGAATTGGCAGAAGCGGAAATCTTCTTCCATGGACTCCTCCGAGATGGGAACCGATTTCTCACACGAAGGAAGGCTTCCCAAAGTTGTGACAATAGGTCGGTTGCCAAAATTTTCCACTTCTGCGACTCACCTACTGTTACTGCTGGTTTTATAGGTTTTGTATTTGATATAAGGAAGTAATAAAAGTAGCACGCGGCAGGGGAGACAAAGTCTATGCCGGTGGAAGCGGTGGTTGCAGTGGGGACGGCGGTGGGGACGATGGAGATCACGGTCAGCAAAGTAGAACTGCTGCGGGAGTTGACGGCTACTCAGGGCGTGGTCGAGCGCAAGACCACCATTCCGATTCTTTCCAATTATTTATTCGAGGCTGTCGAGGGTAAGCTGTCGCTGACCGCAACCGACCTGGATCTAAGCCTGCGAACTTCGTGCAATGCGAAGGTGAAGAAGGAAGGGTCATGTACGATTCCGGCGCGAAAACTCCATGACTACGTAAAGTTGCTGCCCGACGCCGATATCACCATCAAACTTCTTGAAAATCATTGGGTCAGCATCCGCTGCGGGCGTTCCAACACGAAAATGGTAGGGATGGCGAAATCGAATTTCCCCAGCCTCCCGGTGTTTCCCACAGCGGGCGTGGTGAAGATTCCGGGGCAGGTATTGCGCGGGTTGATTGCGCGGACCGGGTTTGCGATATCGAGCGAGGAGTCGCGCTATACGCTCAATGGCGCGCTGATGCTGCTGAAGCCGGAGTCGATCACGATGGTGGCAACGGATGGACATCGGCTGGCGCATTGCGAACGCAGCGGCGAAAAATTTGAAGGCGTCTCGGGCGAGATGAAAACTTTGGTTCCGAAGAAGTGTATGGACGAACTGAAGTCGCTGCTGGATTCGACCGAAGCAGAGACCGTTGAATTTGCCAAGGATGAATCGACATTATTCTTCCGCATCGGATCGCGGCTGCTGACCTCGCGGCAGCTTACGGGACAATTTCCCAACTTCGAGGCGGTTCTGCCCAAGGACAATAGCAAGAGCATTACGCTGAACAACTCAGAGTTGAACTCGGCGATCCTGCGCGTGGCGCAGTTTGCCGACGAGCGTTCGCGAGCGGTGCGGATGAAGCTGGAAAAGGGCGAAGTAAAGATTTCGGCGTCGTCGACGGAAGCGGGTGAGTCCGAGGATTCGATTGAAGCTCCCTATGACGGCGAGACCATGACGATCGGCTTCAACGCTCAATACCTGGTGGACTTCCTAAAAGCCGCCGGCACCGCCGAGGTGCGGCTGGAGTTGAAGGATTCGCAGTCGGCGGGGCAGTTGCGGCCGGCTGAAGGCGACGATTATAAGTACCGCTATATCGTGATGCCGATGCGCATCTGAGCGGTTGACGGGTTCCCCATTGCATCTTCCTAAGATGCCGTAATTGTCCTGGAGTCAATCGCGGCTTCCAGCCGCTGAGGGCTAGCGCTCTTCAAACTGAGCCGCACCAATGGCTTCACGGGCCTTGACCAGCGTGCATTCCTGTCATACATTGGCGGCCTAATCTTCTCAGGAGGGACCTATGCTATCCGGATTCAAGAAGTTCATTCTTCGGGGCAATGTCGTGGATATGGCGGTGGGCATTGTGATCGGCGCGGCGTTTGGCGGTGTCGTAACTTCTCTTGTAGCTTCACTGATTAATCCGCTGATCGCGCTACTGGTGGGCAAGCCTGACTTTACAGCCATGACCGTGAAAATCGGCGAGACTTCGTTTCCTTACGGAGTTTTTGTCACCGCTCTAGTGAACTTTCTGCTGGTTGCGGCGGCGGTTTACTTCTTCGTCGTGATTCCAGTGAACGCGCTGGTGGCGCGGATGAATCGCGGAGAAGCGCCGCCTGATCCCACGAGCAAGAAGTGTCCGGAGTGTTTGAGCGAGATTCCGATTGACGCTCGACGCTGCATGCATTGCACGCAGCCGGTGATGGGAAGAGCGGCTTAAGAACGGTGGCCAATGTGATTGGGCGGCCCAGCGGGCCGCCCTTTTTCTTTTGAAACGCAAAAACTCCTTGACGACGCGAACATCCCAGGGCGCAGTTCGTGAAACGTCCTTGTAAGATGGAAGCATGAGTCGTAACGTGCGGGCGAGGATTCTGGCGTCGGTCCTTATTTGCGAGATCGCAGCTTGCGCGACGATTTCGGCTCGGGCGCAAACAAACCAGCCCGCGAGCTCACAGTCTTCCTCCTCACCGAAGCCGGTCAAGAAATCCGCGTCAGCCACAGATGCAAAGCTGGATCCCGGCGTGGTGAGCGCCGGAGTGTATCGCAATCCGGCGTTTGGATTCACGTGCCGGATTCCGGCGGGGTGGGTGTTACGAACCGAGGAGATGAATCGGCAGCAGGGTGAGGACGAGAGAGCGGACGCGGGCAAGAAGGCGACGGATGCTGGACGAGTGCTCCTGGCGGCGTTTTCGCGGCCTCCCGAAGCCCGGGCGGAGGATGTGAATGGTTCGATTCTGATTGCGGCGGAGAGCGCGGCGGCCTATCCGGGATTAAAAAGTGCTGCACAGTATTTCGATCCCGTGACGGAAGTGGCAAAGGCACAGGGGTTCGAAGTGGTGGAAGAGCCTTATGAGTTTGTCATGGGGACTAGGACTGTGGTGCGGGGAGATTTCCAGAAGAATGTGGGGACGCGCGCGATGCGCCAGTCGACGCTGGTGGTGCTGGCGAGGGGTTATGCGATTTCGTTTACTTTTATCGGAGGGACGACGGACGAGGTTGAGGAGTTGGTGCGCGGGTTGCGCTTTGAAGTCGGGACAAAAACTGTGAGGTGATGGGTCAATCCATGCTGTTTCCGGCACAAACAACTGTTTGTCATTCCGACCGGAGGGAGGAACCTGCTTCCCGCGTCCGCCATCACTGCTCCAGCTGCGAAATTAGTCGAGCGGTTCGGGTTCGAGGGCGATGTTGGTTTCGCCGGCGGCTTTCTTCGCGGCGTATTTTTTCATCCAGGCTTCCCAGCTTTTTCCGGCAGCCGTGTCGCGGCCAGTGAAGGCCAGGGCCGCGATGTCGGCGTAGCAGATAGAAATCTTTTCTTTCGCGTCTTTGGGTAAGAGGCGAACCACGGAATCCTTCAGCGTGGCGGCCGTGCGGCGGTCGAAGAGATAACCTTCGATTTTCGATCCGTCTTTGCGCGTGATGGTCACATCGCCGCGATAGTCGAAGGCTTTTTCGAGCACGGCGCGGATTTCTTCTTCGCTGGCCAGTTGGGGCATCCAGCCTTCAAGATTTTCGTGGGCGGTGCCGGGAGCGACTTCGAGCGAGTCAGGATTCACGTGGGGCACGGCTTGAGCCGCTTCGTGGTCGATGTGACCGGATTCTTTGCCTGTCATAACTACGCGCGGGTTTCTTGCAGAGAGTCGTTTGTCGCGATCTGGACCAGCGGGTGAACCGGAGCTTGCGGCTCGTCCAGCAAGCGAAGCGCTTCTTCGTCGCGATAACTCGAGAACAGCGTGGCTTTGACGGTAGCCAGGAAGCCGCCCAGCGAACTGAAGGTGGCGTTTACCGCGGAGGCTTCGTAGCCGCTGTGGACCATACAATTCGCGCAGGCGGGATTGCCGGATTCGGTTCCGTAGTCGCTCCAGTTCGTGGTCGAGAGCAGCTCGGCGAATGTTTCGGCATAGCCATCCTGGAGCAGGTAACAGGGTTTCTGCCATCCGAAAATGTTGTACGTCGGCATGCCCCACGGAGTGCAGGGGTAGGTGCGCTTGCCCATCAGAAATTCGAGAAATAGTGGCGAGAGATTAAAGCGCCAGCTCTTCTTGCGGTTCGACAGGATCGCGCGGAACATGCGCCGAGTGCGGGCGCGGCCGAGGAAATGCTTCTGGTCGGGAGCCTTGTCGTAGGAGTAGCCCGGAGAGAGCATCATGCCTTCGAGGCCAAGCTCCATCATGTCATCGAAGAAGGCGCGGACGGATTTCGGGTCGGCGCCGTCGAACAGGGTGGTGTTGGTAGTGACGCGGAAGCCGCGAGCGAGCGCTTCTTTCACCGCATCGACGGCGATTTCATATCCGCCTTCGCGGCAGACCGCCAGGTCGTGCTCTTCGCGCTGGCCGTCGAGATGAACGCTGAAAGTCAGGTACTTGCTGGGCTTGAAGAGATGCAACTTCTCTTTCAGCAGCAGAGCGTTGGTGCAGAGGTAGATATATTTCTTGCGCGCGACCAGACCCTCGACAATCTCGGCGATCTGTTCGTGCATCAGCGGCTCGCCGCCGGGGATGGAGACCATGGGGGCGCCGCATTCGTCGACAGCGCGGAAACATTCCTCAGGTGTGAGATCCGTCTTGAGGACGTGGGCCGGGTACTGGATCTTGCCGCATCCGGCGCAGGCCAGGTTGCAGCGGAACAGGGGCTCGAGCATGAGAACCAGCGGGTACTGCTTGCGTCCGGCAAGCTTCTGTCGCAGGACGTAGGACGTGACAGTCCACATCTGTGAAACGGGAACAGCCATTATTTGTTGGTGACTCCTGTATACCTAATCTTATCAGGGACAGGTGGTTAGATGGCGGGGAACGGATGCGAGGTGCCGGAAAATGAAACCGTCCTGGAAAGCAATTTCGGCGTTCTAAACTGGGCATTTACCGAGGGGATTCTGGGGTGCACGCGGGTCGATCAAGAAGCGCTTCCGTGGTATAATTTTACAGTCGCCAAACGAACCTAAGTACACTAAATTTCAATCACTTGAGGTCGGTTTCGCAGGAGCAAAACGGACTTGCGTCAACGCGACCCAGCGAGTCAGTTTGAAGTCTCGCTCGGCTGAAGTTTTTTGAGATAAATCGGGCATGCTCCCGCGGAGCGGAATGGCCACCAAAGAGATCAATACTCCCATCGACGAAACCAAAACAAAAAACGGAATTGTGACGCCCATCACCGCCGGAAACGGCGGAGGCAACGGAGACTACAACGCCGACTCGATCAAAGTCCTCGGCGGCATGGAAGCCGTGCGCAAACGTCCGGCAATGTACATCGGATCGACCGGCGATCTCGGTTTGCACCACCTCGTTTATGAAGTTGTCGATAACTCCGTCGACGAAGCCCTGGCAGGTTTCGCGACCAAGATCGAAGTTACGATTCACATCGATAACAGTATTACGGTCGTGGACGATGGGCGCGGCATTCCCGTGGATGACATGGTGATCGACGGGGAGAAAGTTTCGGCGGCGCAGGTGGTGATGACTACGCTGCATGCCGGCGGGAAGTTCGATTCGTCCACGTACAAGGTTTCGGGCGGGTTGCATGGCGTGGGCGTTTCTTGCGTGAACGCGTTGAGCGAGGAACTTGATCTGGAAATCTGGCGCGACGGCGCGACCTGGGAACAGACCTACTCGAAGGGCGAGCCCACCAGCAAGATGAAGAAGGTGGGCGCGGCCAAGCGGCGCGGGACGAAAGTTCACTTTCTGCCGGATCGAACTATTTTCACCGGGACGGTGGAATATAACTACGACACGCTGGCGCAGCGGCTCCGCGAACTCGCGTTCCTGAACAAGGGATTGCTGATTACGCTGACCGACGAGCGCTCGACCGATGCGAAGAGCGGCGAGGCCAAGCATTCGGATTTCAAGTACAACGGCGGCATCGCGGAGTTCATCAAGCATTTGAACCGCGGCAAACAAGTGTTGCACGATAAGCCGATCTACATGGAAGCGGAACGCAGCGGCGTGGCCATGGAGATTGGGCTGCAATACAACGACGGTTATTCGGAGTCGGTATTCAGCTTCGCCAACAACATCAACACCGTCGACGGGGGCACGCATCTGTCGGGCTTCCGCATGGCGCTCACGCGCACGATCAATTATGCCGGGCAGCAGATGGGTTTGTTTAAGGACGTCAAAGAAAATCTGACCGGCGACGATGTGCGCGAAGGTTTGGTGGCGGTGATCAGCGTGAAGCTGTCGCAGCCACAGTTCGAAGGGCAGACCAAGGGCAAGCTGAATTCCGATATCGCCGGCGTTGTCCAAGCGTTCATCAACGAGCGGCTGGGCGCGTTCTTCGAACAGAATGCGACCGTCGCGCGGAAGATCATCAACAAAGCTGTGGACGCGGCGCGGGCGCGCGAGGCGGCGCGCAAGGCTCGCGATTTGACCCGGCGCAAAGGCGCGCTTGACTCCGGAGGGCTGCCGGGCAAGCTGGCGGATTGTTCCGAGCGCGATCCCAATCGGTGCGAATTGTTTCTGGTTGAGGGAGAATCGGCCGGAGGGACTGCGAAGCAAGGGCGCGACCGGCGCTTCCAGGCGATTCTGCCGCTGAAGGGAAAGATTCTCAACGTCGAGAAAGCGCGCTACGACAAGATGCTGGCGCACGAGGAAATCCGCGCCATGATTACGGCGCTCGGCACCGGGATTGCCAAGGAGGATTTCGATCCGACGAAGGTGCGGTACGGGAAAATCATTCTGATGACCGACGCCGACGTGGACGGGTCGCACATCCGCACGCTGCTGCTGACGTTCTTCTTTCGGCATATGCAGGAGTTGATCAAGCGCGGGAATGTATTTATTGCGCAGCCGCCGCTGTATTCGATCAAGAAGGGCAAGTCGATGCAGTACATCAAAGACGACGATGCCTTCGATAAAGTCATGCTGAAACGGGCGGCGGATGGGCTGATCGTGCGCTATGGCGAAGGTGCGGCCAAGCTGGAGGGCGCGAACCTGACCCGGTTTATGAGCGTGCTGAAGGAATATCTCAACTTCTTCGATAAAGTTAACAAGCGGTTGCGCGATGAGAGTGTCGCGGAGTTGCTGCCGCGGCTGGATTTTTCGAAGCATGCGGATTTCGAGGGAGACAAGAAGAATCCGCCGAAGAAGATCGAGCGGTTGGAACGGGAATTGAAGAAGCTGCAGAAAGACCGCAAGTTCAAGAGCGTGGAGTCGTCTTTCGACGAAGAGCACAATTTGTGGGAAGTGCGGTTTGTCAGCTCGCAGGGTTCGGAGCATGTGATCAACTGGGAACTGGCTTCGAGCGCGGAGTTCCGGCAGTTGATTTCGAAGTTCAAACAGATCGAACCTTATCTGGAACCGCCGTTTGTGGTGGAGGCGATCGTGAAGTCTGCCGCTGCGAGTAAGGAAGAGGAAGCTGAAGATGAGAGCGCGGAGTCGGATGAGAAGTCCGACAAGAAAGGCGTTAAGGCTGCCCCTGGATCGAAGAGCCGCGCAGTGATTGAGCCGGTAGAGAAGGCTACGGCGCGCGAGTTGTTTGAGTATGTGAAGAAAGAAGGCAGCCGCGGGTACGATGTGCAGCGCTATAAAGGGCTGGGGGAAATGACGGCTCCGCAGTTGTGGGAGACGACGATGGATCCGGAGCGGCGGACTTTGCTTTCGGTGAAGCTGGAAGACATTGCGGAGTGCGAGACTATTTTCACCACTTTAATGGGTGAGGATGTGGAAGCTCGGCGGAAGTTTATTGAAGAGAATGCGCTGGATGTTAAGAATCTGGATATTTAGACCGTCAGTGGTAAGATCGTCTTACCATGCACACCAAGGTTTCCACTAAAGGTCAGGTTGTGCTTCCGGGGCTTCTCCGGCGCCGTCTGGGGATACGTGCGGGAGATCCTCATTGATGTCAACGTCCAGTCGGGGCGTATTGTGCTTACGCCGCGGGGAAAGCGGCCACGCCGGGCCAAGATCGTGCACTGATCCGGTTACTGGCATTCCCGTGCTCAGTGCGGGTCCTGATGCCCCGGTACTGACCAGCCGGGAAGTGCAGGAGATCCTTACAAGCTTTCCATGACGTATCTGCTTGACGTGAATGCCTTAGTTGCGCTGGGGTTCGCGAACCACGAATTCCACGATCGCGTGGTATCGTGGGTGCGTACGCGCCCACGGCCGATCTTAGCCACCTGTTCGATCACGGAATTGGGGTTCATACGGGTTCTCGCACAAGCGCCTGCTTACGGATTGACGGTCGCGCAAGCACGGACATTATTGGTTCGTATGAAAAGGGCGGATGCTTTCTGGTTTATCTTCCTGACCGATGACCAGGGTATTTCTTACCTTCCGACCTGGGTGAAATCCCCGAAGCAGATTACCGACGGCCACCTGGTCGAACTGGTAAGTGCGAACGAGGGTATGCTGACAACGTTGGACGAAAGGATTCCGGGCGCCTATCTCATACCGGCAAAATGAAGTCAGGAGCAGTTGAGTGAGATGTGGAGGCGCGGCGAGAGTTTATTGAAGAGAATGCGCTGAATGTTAAGAATCTGGATATTTAGCGGGCGGCTCGCTTTCGGACGCCGTCTTTAGAGACTATCGCCCTATCTTGTTAGCCTCGGTTTCCGCAACTTATCTGCGTTCTTGAGGCCGATGTAAGTCGGCGGCGGGTCAATCTTCGGAATGACGACTCCGCCGATTCCTCCTGTCGACACGTCAAATGGCCCATTTTGAAGTGCATCGGCATACCAGCCACGAGTACCGGGCGCAAGATCAGATCTCTACCAACTATCCAGGGAGTGTGAGCCGCAGGCGACCGGTTAAACCGATGGACCTCTTTCGGAAAGAAGGTAACGCGAACCCGCGGAAGAATTGAGGGTGGTGCGATCATGACGCTCATGTAGTCGTCGCCTACGAATCTCGGGTTTGCAGATTCCCGCGTCGCCCTTACGAACGACTGCTCGGCGTGATTCACTACGGTTTGCGGGGCGAACTTGTACTTGCTTTCATCCTGGTCCCTAATGGCGAGAAACTTTTGCTTGTCGCAATTACCGCCTGGTGTGACGTAAGAATTTCCTGGAGACTTCAGGAATGACCAGCGGGGCTGCCTCGAGACGGTGGCAAAGGGACGGCGCAGAGCCCACATTATCGGTTCAGTAACCCTAAGTCGCTTGCTGCGTTGTTTCCACTTCCAGCCCACAATCACCATCTCGAACGGCTCAGATGAGGCACCGACCTCGCAGCTCCGTAAACCAACCAAGAGTCTGTCGGTGGCTTGGCCGATGTCAAGCCATTTGGCCAAAACCTCCCTGCCCATCGTGACAGAGTCTTTTGTAGGAAAGCGACCAATCAAGGTCGCCGCGATCCACTCATCCATCGTCATGTCGCCGACGAAGGCCTGCCCCGTGTAGCTGATCGACACGATCGCATCGCGCGCCCACAACACCACGGTCTTGTTAGAAAACGGGTCGAAGGGCCTAACAGCGGTGCCCCTCTTTTCGACAACCAGCCTGTCAGAATTTTGAATCGCAAAGGCAGGGTGGATATGAGATGAAATCAACGTCATTGCGGGCTAGTCTCGTACCCCTCGGGTGATTCTCGTTCAAGGCGCTTCCGACAGCTGGCCCTTCAGCACCTCCTCCAGGTATTTCGCCAGGTCAGTGATGTCGTACTGTCCCTTTTCGTAGGCGCGATCCGCCGTCTTCAACCCGGCAATGTAGGGATCCCTATTCTCACGGATGCGTTCTGGGACGGTCTCCTTGCCTCCGAGAATTTTGCCCTGCTTCATGCAAATGAGGTAGTAGCGGGCGGCTCTAGCAGTTCTGCCGTTGCCTTCGATGAACGGGTGAATCCAATTGAGGTTCCAAAGGGCAAAGGCGGCGAGTCCAGTAGGGTGGTCGAGGATTGTCCAGTTCTCGTGGATGACGGAGAAGAATGCGTCCATCAATCGGGGCACATCTTTGAAGTGAGGAGGGACATGATCGACCACCCTTATCGGTCCTTCCCGGTAACGGCCGCCAAGCTGACAGATGTTGGAAACCGCCGCGTAATTGAGCGTCCAAAGGGTGTACTTATCGAAGGCCTCCATGCCTTTTTTGAGGCCAATCTCGATGCAGTTCGAAAGTAAATCGTACTGCCGAACAAGATTTTGCTCTTGAATTTTCGTGTAAAGGGCGGGGTCGTCTTTTTCTCGGACAGACATGCTGCAGGCTGCTGCCTTCTAAGGGAGCAGCTTAATGTGTTCCGATGCCCAGCGGACACTCTCTTTGGTGATCCGACCCTCTGAATCGTGCGGAGCGTTGCCGAAGGCGAAGCTGATCCGTTGTTCTCGCAATTCCTCTTCTGTGACCGGCGTTTCTTTGGTCGCGTCCAATATTCTTTTTAGTTCCGGATTTGCCGGTATAGAGTGTAGGAATTGTTGACGGTCAGCCATTGCATTTCACCTTCGTGTGGGAAGCATCATACGCTTTCCTTTCGCTTAGTATAGAACTTTTTCTCAACGGGCCGGTAATAATCGTGGAAAAGTGACGAAGAGGTAAGGTTAAAGCCAAAGTCATCGGGCGACAACCCAAAATCCCAAAATCAAAGATCGCGAATGAGGCTAATGTGAAGCAAAGACGGGGAATATAAAGTTGGGGTTTGTGTCCCAATTTGCCCCTTTCAAACTGCTATTCTGAATATATAGGGTAAAGATTTTGGAAGAGCGCGGCCTATTGGTCGCGCTTTTTCTTTTGTAGCGGGCGGCGATGAGGGAGCGGGTCGCTCGGTCCGACCGCTGTGGGACGAATAGGGATGCTTCGACTCCGGGATGGGTATCGCTTCGCGATGCTCATCCCTCCGCTCAGCATGACAACATCAGGGAGGTTTCCGGGCGGGACTGAAAGCCACCGTGGGTTCTGGTGGAATCTTGTCAATAGGTAGAAGTCACGCGAATGGGGCTAAGGTGAAGGAAAGAAGGCGAATATAAAGTTGGGGTTGGTGGCGGGTTTACCCCTTTCAACTTGGTATTCTATACATAGGGTGGATTTTTGAAGGCGCGGCCTGAGGGTCGCGCCTTTTCTATTTCCAAACAAGAGCAGCCGCGCGGTAGAGGAAACAGCAGATTCCTCTCTACGCCGTCGCATTCGCTCCGGCTCCGGTCGGAATGACAACGTGTGGGCCGTCGCGTTCGCTCCGACTCCGGTCGGAATGACAACTTCATGGAGAGGTTGGGCAAATTGGGGGGGTGGGTGATGGAGGAGTGGGGGTACAGAGCGGGCGCATCCCTGACAAAACAGACCGGGCGGATTCCTGACACTGTAATCGATTTGCGAAGGCGTGTAGAAAAACGGCATGCCTTGGAAAGCGAGGAGTGTAAGGGAAGAGAAG
>Ga0182024_10005258_pt1 | contig 29128 bp, 28 predicted proteins | sample P32metaG_FD_120480 | JGI IMG/M metagenome (GOLD analysis project Ga0182024, IMG submission 120480) | Permafrost microbial communities from Stordalen Mire, Sweden - P3-2 metaG (Illumina Assembly) | ecosystem: Environmental > Terrestrial > Soil > Wetlands > Permafrost | place: Sweden: Stordalen...
CTGCGCCAGCACTACAAGACCGACGGACTGGACGCCTCCAACCTGCTCGCCGCCATCTTCGGCTTCCTGGGAGGCGACGATGAGAGGATGCGCGCGACCGTGCTCGCGATCGCCGAGGACCTGACGGAGGACGGCTTCGTGCTGCGCTACCGCACCGGTGAAACCGACGACGGGCTGTCCGGCAAGGAGGGGAGCTTTTTGATCTGCTCCTTCTGGCTGGTCTCCGGGCTCGCCGTCATCGGCGAGGATCAGCGGGCCCGCGACCTGATGGAAAAGCTCCTCAGCGTCGCATCGCCGCTCGGGCTCTACGCCGAGGAGTTCGATTCGAGCACCGGCCGGCACCTTGGCAACTTCCCCCAGGCCTTCTCCCACCTGGCGCTGATCGAGGCGGCCGCGCGGATCATTCTGGCCGAGCGCATCGCGGAGCTCTCCTGATGGACACCACGGAGCTCTCCTGATGGACAGCTATGACGTGATCATCATCGGCAGCGGCGCGGGCGGCGGCACGCTCGCACGACACCTGGCGCCCTCCGGCAAGCGCATCCTCCTGCTCGAGCGGGGCGACTGGCTGCCGCGCGAGCCGCAGAACTGGTCCGCGGCCGACGTGTTCGTCGACAACCGCTACGTCTCGCCGGACACCTGGTATGACGCGGACGGCAAGCCCTTCCAGCCTCAGGTCCACTACTGCGTCGGCGGCGCCACCAAGCTCTATGGCGCGGCGCTGTACCGCTTTCGCAAAGAGGACTTCTCAGAGCTCCGCCACCACGGTGGGATATCCCCGGCGTGGCCGATCACCTACGAGGAGATGGAGCCCTACTACACGAAGGCCGAGCAGCTCTACCAGGTGCACGGAGCGCGCGGGGAGGACCCGACCGAACCGCCGGCCAGCGCGCCCTACCCGTTCCCCGCCGTCTCCCACGAGCCGCGTATCGCCAAGCTCGCCGAGGACTTCGCCGCGGCGGGCCTGCACCCCTTCCACTCGCCCTGCGGGGTGATGCTGGACGAGGGCAACATGCCCTACAGCGCGTGCGTGCGCTGCTCGACCTGCGACGGCTTCCCCTGCCTCGTGCACGCCAAGTCCGACGCCGAGGTCCTGGGCGTGCGCCCTGCACTCGAGCACGAGAACGTCACCCTGCTGACCAACGCCACTGCCGTGAAGCTCAACACCGACGCCGCCGGAAAAGCGGTCGCCGAGGTCCTCGTCGAGCGCGACGGTGCACAGGAGAGCTACTCCGCCGACATCATCGTCGTCTCCGCCGGCGCGGCCAACACCGCCAAGCTGCTCCTCAGCTCAGCCAACGAGCACCACCCCAACGGCCTCGCGAACGGCTCAGACCAGGTCGGGCGCAACTACATGTTCCACAACAGCCAGGCGGTGCTGGCCATCTCCAAGGAGCCCAACCCCACCGTCTTTCAGAAGACGCTCGGCGTCAACGACTACTACTTCGCCAGCGATGCGTGGGAGTTCCCGATGGGAAACATCCAGATGGTGGGCAAGTCGGTGGCGGAGATGTACCGCGGCGAGAAGCCGCTGATGACCAAGCTCGCGCCCACCTTCTCGCTCGATGAGGTCGCGACCCACGCGATCGACTTCTGGCTCTCGACCGAGGATCTGCCACAGGCCGAGAACCGAGTGAGCGTCGACGGCGCGGGCAAAGTGACGCTCAACTACAAATCCTCCAACGACACAGCCCGCGACCGCCTGTTCGAGCAGCTGCGCTCACTGCTCGGTCATCTGGGCATGCACGAGCACCACCTCATTCCCCGCTGGGCATACCTCGAGAACAAGATCCCCGTGGCGGGCGTCGCCCACCAGGCCGGAACGACGCGCTTTGGATCCGATCCCGCCTCCTCGGTGCTCGACACGGACTGCCGCGCGCACGAGCTCGACAACCTCTACGTCGTGGACACGAGCTTCTTCCCGAGCATCTCGGCCGTCAATCCCGCGCTCACCGCGATGGCCAACGCGGTGCGCGTCGGCGACCACCTGCTGGAGCGGCTGGGCGCCAGTGGCGGGTGAAAAGAACAGCGCGAGGCGGCGGCACGTCGTCATAGTCGGCGGCGGGTTCGGCGGCCTCACCGCTGCACGCGACCTGCGGGGCGCCGACGTGGACGTGACGCTCGTCGACCCGAAGAGCCACCACCTCTTCCAGCCACTGCTCTACCAGCTCGCATGCGGCGGCCTCTCCACAGGCGAGTGCGCCACGCCGATCAGGGCGGCCGTCAAGCGCAGCTCCAACATCACCGTGCTCATGGCCAAGGCGACGGGACTCGACGCCGAGCACCGCCAGGTAATCCTCGATCGCGGGGACCGGCTCGACTACGACAGCCTGGTCATGGCGTGCGGCGCGGAGACCTCCTACTTCGGCAAAGACGAGTGGAGCGAGGTGTCGTTCGGCCTGAAGACGCTCACCGACGCTGTCGACCTGCGCAACCGCATCTACGGCGCCTTCGAGGAGGCCGAGCGCGCCGATGATCTCGAGCAGCGAAAGAGATGGCTCACGTTCGTCATCATCGGCGGTGGGCCCACGGGCGTCGAGCTCGCCGGCCAGCTCGCGATCATCTCGCGCCACACGATGAAGGGCTACTTCTCGCGCATGCACCCGCACGAGGTGAAGATCATCCTGCTCGACGCCGGCGAGCGCGTGACCGCGGCGTTCAGCGAGAAGCAGTCCGCCAGGGTGGCCCGCTATCTCGCCGAGCTCGGTGTGGCCGTCCGCGAGGGCGTACGCGTGACCGCAATCGATACGCAGGGAGTGACAGTTCAGGCCGATCAGGCGGAGGAACGCATCGACGCCGGGAGTGTCGTATGGGCCGCGGGCGTCCAGGCTGTCGGCTTCGCCAAGACGCTCGCGGAGGCGACCGGGGCGAGCACCGACCGCGCCGGGCGAGTGCAGATCGAACCCAATCTGACCGTGCCGGGCCACCCCGAGATCTCTGCGATCGGCGATGCGACCCAGGTCCCCGGTCCAGGCGACCGGCCGCTGCCAGGGCTCGCGACGGTCGCGATCCAGCAGGCGCGCCACGTCAGCAAGGCCATCAAGGGCGGCGCGGCGGGGGCCACAACCCCCTTTCGCTACTTCGACAAGGGCGCGTTGGCGGTCGTCGGTCGCGGCAAAGCGATCTGCGAAATCCGCGGCCACGAGCTCTCCGGGCGCCTGGCGTTCTTCACCTACCTGACGGTGCACATGTACTACCTCAGTGGCGGCGGTCCCGGGCACCGTGTGAAGGTTCTGATCGACTGGATCAGTACACGCATCGGAGACCCTCAGAACCAGGTGATCGACGCCGACCTTTCGAGCGTCGAGCGGCTGCGGCCGGGCGCGCTGTCCTGACCGCGCCGTGAGGGCGCTCGACCCGAAGCTGCTCGAGTATGCGCGCGCAACGCGCACATTCCTCATCGTCTCGGTCGTCCTCGGCGTCCTCAGCGCGCTGCTGATCGTCGCGCAGGCGTGGCTGCTGGCCGACATCGTCGCGAGCGCCTTCCTCGGGGGCAAGAGCCTCGCGCAGCTCCACACACCGCTCGTCACGCTTCTGTTCGTCGTCGTGGCTCGGGCAGTCGTAGCGTGGGTCGCTGAGCTCGCGGCGAGCCGCTCCTCGGCCGGCGCGAAGTCACAGCTGCGGGTTGCGCTGCTCGAGCGCATAGCGGAGCTCGGCCTCGACAGCTCTCGCGAGGAGCGAACCGGTGCGCTCGCGATCCTCGCGAGCCGGGGAATAGACGCGCTCGACGGCTACTTCTCGCTGTATCTGCCGCAGCTGTTCCTCGCGGTCATTGTGCCGCTCGTCGTGCTCGCGGCGGTGGTCTCGCGGGACTGGATCTCGGCGGCAATCATCGCCGTGACGATCCCGCTGATCCCTCTCTTCATGGCGCTCGTGGGCGCGACCACGCGGGAGCGCATGGATCAGCAGTTCAACACGCTCGAGAGACTCGCCGGCCACTTCCTCGACGTCGTCGCCGGGCTGCCCACGCTGAAGGTATTCGGTCGCGCCAAGGCCCAGGCGGTATCGATCCGGGAGATAACCGAGCGCTATCGCATCGCAGCGATGTCAACGCTGAGGGTGACCTTCCTGTCGTCGCTGATCCTCGAGCTGGTCGCGACGATCTCAGTGGCACTCGTCGCTGTCGCCATCGGCCTGCGCCTGCTTGACGGGCATCTGGGCCTGAAGACCGCGCTGTTCGTGCTCGTGCTCGCCCCGGAGGCCTACCTGCCGCTGCGCCAGTTGGGCGCCAACTACCACGCGAGCGCCGAGGGCATGACCGCGGCCGAGCAGGTCTTTGCGGTCCTGGAGAGGCCGCGGGCGCCCCGCGGAAGGCGCACCAGCGTGCCCGACCCCGCGATCACCGGACTGACCGTCGAGGGCCTGCGGGTCACCTACCCCGGTCGCTACGAGCCTGCGCTCGACGGCGTCTCGTTAACGGTGGAGCCCGGAGAGGTGCTTGCGGTCGCCGGGCCCAGCGGGTGTGGGAAGTCAACCCTCCTGAGCGTGCTGCTCGGGCTCGTGACACCGCAACGCGGATCGGTTCACGTCGGCGATGTCGACTTGGCCGATCTCGACATGGATGCCTGGCGGGCCCGTCTCGCGTGGGTACCTCAGCGACCGCACCTGTTCGCGAGCTCGATCGCCGAGAACGTTCGCCTCGGCCGAAGCGACGTATCGGACGCCGAGGTCCAGGCGGCGATCTCCGCAGCCGGACTGGCCGACGCGGTGGCGGATCTACCGAGAGGTCTGCAGACCATGCTCGGAGATCGAGGCGCCGGACTCTCTGCCGGTGAGCGACAGCGAATCGCGCTGGCCAGGGCGTTCCTGCGCGATGCGCCCCTGTTGCTGCTCGATGAGCCGACCGCCAGCCTCGACGGCCGAACCGAGGATGAGGTGCTGGACGCGGTCAGGCGCCTGTCGCACGGACGCACAGTCGTGCTCGTCTCTCATCGCCCCGCGCTCTTTGCGCTCGCGGACAGGGTGCACTCGCTCGCGAGAGTCGAGGTACCGGCGTGAGCACATCGATCCACGCCGACCGAGCCGGCATGCACTCCGCCCAGCAGGAGCCCGAGGCCCCGCTGCTGAAGACACTCGCGATCGCCCGTCCCGCCGTCGGCCGCCTCGCGCTCGCCACGTTGCTCGGCGCCGGTGCGATCGCCGCGGCCATCGGCCTGATGGCGACCTCCGCCTGGCTCATCTCCCGCTCCTCACAGCGCCCGCAGGAGTCGGCGGTCGCGATCGCGATCGTCGGCGTGCAGTTCTTTGCGTTGTCGCGAGGCCTCTGCCGCTACGGCGAGCGGCTCGTGGGTCACGATGCCGCCTTCCGCGTGCTCTCGCAGGTCAGGGTCAGCGTCTATGAACGGCTCGAGCGCCTGGCTCCGCTCGGCCTGCCGGCCTTCAGGAGCGGCGACCTGCTGGCACGCCTGATCCACGACGTGGACTCCCTCCAGGACCTGCTGCTGCGCGTTGTGCCCCCCTTTGCCATCGCCCTGATTGTGGGAGTGGCAACGGTCGGGCTCGTTTGGTGGATGCTCCCGGCCGCGGGCCTCATCCTGCTCGTCGCGCTGCTGCTTGCGGGCATCCTCGTGCCGTGGCTGACGGGCAAACTGGCCGCACGCACGGAGTCCAGGCAAGCGATCGCGCGTTCGGAGCTGACCACCTCGGTCGTCGATCTCATCGAGGGTGCACCCGAGCTCGTCGTGAGCGGGGCCGCCGCTGCGCAGCTGAGCCGCGCCTCCTCGGCCGATGCAGAGGTGACGAGGATCGCCTGCGCAAGCGCCCGCACAGCCGGCGTTGGGCAGGGCCTCACCGTGCTCTGCTCCGGGCTTGCGATGTGGGGAGCGCTGATCGTGGGCGTCTCAGCCATTCGCTCCGGACAGCTGAACGGCGTGCTGCTCGCCGGGCTCGCGCTGATCCCGCTGGTGGCGTTCGAGCTCGTCGCGGGCCTTCCGGCGGCGACGCAGACCCTTGAGCGCGTTCGTCGCTCGACCGCCCGCGTGCTTGAGGTTCTGGAGACCTCGCCTGCAGTGTCAGAGCCCGGCCATCCTCTCCCGATCCCTCCGCCGCCCTTCGTCCTTCAGACGCGAGGCCTGCGGTACAGGTATCCGGGTGAGACGCGCTGGGCGCTCGACGGCGTGGATCTCGACCTCGGGCCCGGCCGCCGCGTGGCCGTGGTCGGGCTCAGCGGCGCCGGCAAGTCGACGCTTGCGGGCGTGCTCTTGAGGTTCCTGCCCTACGAGGGCGGGTCGGCCACGCTTGATGGCGTTGAGCTCGCGGATCTCGACGGCGACGAGTACCGGCGTGTGGTCGGCCTCATTGCGCAGGACGCCCACGTGTTCGACTCGACGCTCGAGGAGAACCTCCGCCTGGCTCGCCGTGAGGCCACCGCCGATGAGCTGCGCAGCGTGTTGGCCGACGCTCGGCTGCTCGACTGGACTAAGGAGCTTCCGGAGGGCCTCAGTACGGAGGTGGGCGAGCGCGGGGCGCGCATGTCCGGCGGCCAGCGCCAGCGCCTGGCGATTGCTCGCGCCCTGCTCGCCGACTTCCCGGTACTCGTGCTGGATGAGCCGGGTGAGCACCTTGACACCGAAACGGCGGATGCGATCGTCGCAGACGTCCTGGCTGTTGCGCATGAGAAGGCCACTCTCCTGATCACCCACCGGCTGACCGGTCTCAAGGATGTCCACGAGGTGCTGGTGCTCGACCGAGGCCAGGTGGTCGAGCGCGGCACGCACGCCGAACTGCTCGCTCTCGACGGTCGCTACGCCGCGATGTACCGGCGCGAAGAGTGTTGAGCCTGGAAGCCACCCGGGCGGCGCGAGGCCGGTCCCGGTGCGGCGGCGATGCCCTGGACTTCAGTCGGTGGTCAGAGACTCTGTGGCTGTCACGGGCTCGTCGCCCGCGTTCGAGCCCGAGTTCTTCCCGGGCGCCGAGCCAATCCCCGACGGGCGCCATCCACCCGCCGCGGGCTGCGAGGCCACTGCGGAGGACTTCTTCGAGCGGCGATACCAGGCAGCAGCTCCGCCGGCGGCACCCACCGCGCCGATGCCGGCGACAGTCGCTGCGGCAGCGGCCGTGGCCGCAGCCGCCGCACCTACGCCGGTCACCACGACCGCGCCCAGTGCGACCTTGGGAAGGGCACGACGCGCACGACGGTGCGCGTACAGAAAGCCTGCCTGCATCGCAATCCCGAGAAGCGCCTCGTCGATCTGACGATCAACCCACTTGGTCCTGCGGGAGCGTTTCATGCGGCGAGTGTAGCTCACGTGAGGCGATCCGGAGCAAGGAATTTAATAGTCTTCGAATCATGGCTCGCAACGCGGGTCTGTATGCCTTGGCGGCATGAGCCGTGAGCGCCCGCGCCACCGCCGCACCAACGAGGGGACAGCCCGTAATGCCTGAGCCTGACGTCTCGCCCGAGCAGATCAATGCAACGATCGAAAGCAGGGCGTTCGTCGGCCTGCTCGTGATCGCGGCGATCGTCGGCGTCTTCATATCGCTCGCGGCCTGGTGCTTTCTCGAGCTCGTCAATCAGATCCAGAAGGGGGTGTTCGTGCACCTCCCCGGCGACTTCAGCTACCACAGCAACGAACTGGCGTGGTGGCTGCTCCCCGTGCTCGCGATCGCCGGCCTGATCGTGGCGTTCGCGATCGCCCGGCTGCCCGGGGAGGGCGGGCACATTCCGGCGCACGGCCTCGTCACGGGCGGCGGCCCGACGCTTCCGGTCACGCTGCCGGGAATCACGCTGGCGGCCATCGCCACGATCGGCCTGGGCATCGTGCTCGGACCCGAGGCGCCGCTCATCGCGCTCGGCTCGGGGCTCGCGGTCCTGACGATGCGGCTCGTGCGCAAGGACAGTCCGCCACAGGTGCTCACCGTGATCGCCGCGGCCGGCAGCTTCGCCGCGGTGTCGTTTCTGTTCTCCTCCCCGCTGATCGCTGCCGTGATCATGATCGAGGCCACCGGTCTGGGCGGGCCGAAGCTGAGATTGGTGCTGATCCCCGGGCTGCTCGCCGCCGGGATCGGGTCGCTTGTCTCGCTTGGCATGGGATCGTGGACCGGGCTCAGCACGAGCGCCTACGCGCTCAGTTCGCTCTCGCTCCCAGACTTTCCGCGTCCGGACGCGGCCGACTTCGGCTGGACCATCGCAATGGCCATCGCCGTCGCGATCGTCACCGCCGCGATCATGCGCGGAGGCAGAAGCACCGAGCGCCTGGCGACACCGCGCCCTTTCCTCGTGTTGCCGGTTGTCGGGCTGCTCGTCGCGGGGCTGGCGATCGGCTTCCAGCAGACGACCGGCAAGGGGTTCAGTGAAGTTCTGTTCTCCGGCCAGGACGGCCTCCCCGGACTGGTCGCCCATGCTCCGGCGTGGTCGCTCTCGGCGCTCGTGCTGCTGCTGCTGTTCAAGGGCGTCGCCTACAGCATCTCGCTCGGCAGCTTCCGCGGCGGCCCCACATTCCCGGCGATCTTTCTCGGCGCCGCGGCGGGCATCATGGCGGCCCGGCTGCCCGGCTTCTCGATCACGCCGGCCGTCGCGGTGGGGATGGCCGCCGCCACGGCGGCCGTGCTGAAACTTCCGCTCTCGGCTGTCGTGGTCGCCTCTGTGCTGACGGCCAAGGCGGGGGTGGGAGCCGAGCCACTCGTGATCGTCGGCGTCGTCGTCGCCTACATCGTGAGCCTTCGGCTCTCACCGCCCAAGCCCGCCGGGCCCGCCGAACCGCCCGCCACAGCGCACGTTACCCAGACTGCACTGGGCCACCCAGCGGCGCCCTAGAGGCGCGGAGCAGCGAGAAGGCGATCAGGTCTGCGCCGCGGGTGTGGCGATGGACGGCGAGGCGGTTTGCTCGGGAGGGGCCTTCACACGTGCGCGGAAGACATGGAAGGACCAGCCCTGATAGATCAGCACGAGCGGGAAGAAGATCACCGCGGCGACCGTCATCACCTTGAGTGCGTAAGAACCTGACGCCGCGTTGTTGACGGTGAGGTTGTAGGCGGCGTTGGTGCTTGAAACCATCACGTTGGGATACAGGTCGATGAAGATCGAGCCCACCGTCGCGGCGATCGCGATCGCAGACGCCGAGAAGGCCCACCCGTCATGGTCGGTGGCCGCGAGCCGCGCGCCGAAGATCACCGCGATCACGGACAGGACCTCGCATGGCTGGGGCACGTCCGGGCCGCCCGCCACGGTGCGCGTCCAGATCACCCAGCCGACCACGAGCGCGATCGCGACCCATCCGAGCGGTCGCGCTGCGGCGCGCGCACGCTCGCGAACCTCATCGGTGGTCCGGAGCTTCAGGAAGGTCGAACCGTGCAGCAGGCACAGCGACAGCAGCGTCACCCCGGTCCACAGCCCGTAGGGGGTCAGCAGGTCAAAGAAGTTGCCCGTGAAGTCATGACTCGAGTTGATAGGCAGGCCGTTGAGCAGGTCGCCCAGTCCAACGCCGAGCAGCAGCGGAATCAGCAGGCTGCCGAGCGTCGTGCACCACATCCACGTGCGGCGCCAGCGCTGGCCGTCACTTTTGCCTTTGAACTCCATCGCCACGCCCCGCACCATCAGGGCGAGCAGCACGATCAGCAGGGCGAGATAGAGGGCCGAGAACATCGTTGCGTACCAGGTCGGGAACGCGGCGAACATGCCCGCGCCGGCGACCACCAGCCAGACCTCATTGCCGTCCCACCACGGTCCGATCGTGTTCAGCGCCACGCGCCGCTCGATTTCGGTCTTGCCGACGATGGTGTGCAACACCCCGACGCCGAAGTCGAAGCCCTCGAGGACGAAGAAGCCGACCCAGAAGATGGCGATGATGACGAACCAGATGGTGTGAAGCTGCACGGGGTTCCTAGTAGGTCAGGGCCGGGATCGTGGTCGCACCCTTGCCTGCAGCGTCCGAGGAGCCGGCGTCATCTTCGCGGTCGAGTTCTTTGCGTCCGTAGCGCAACATCAGCATCAGGTCCGCGGCTCCCAGGGCGATGTAGATCAGCACGAACGCGCTCAGACTGATCCAGATGTCGGTTGAGCTCACCGCGGGAGAGTTCGCGTTGATCGTCTTCATCAGCCCCTGGACGATCCACGGCTGGCGCCCGTTCTCGGTCAAAAGCCAGCCGGCGGTGTTCATCACGAAGGGGGTGACCACGGCGACCAGCCCGACGCGTAGAAACCACTTCGAGCGCTCAAGCGTGCCCCTGTGCACGAGCCACGTGCCCCATAGGGCCAGCAGGACGATCAGGGATCCCAGGTAGGCCATAACGCGCATCGACCAGTACTGGATGAACACGTTGGGGATGTAGTTGCCAGGGCCGTATTTCTTTTCATCTTCCTTCTGGAGTTGGTTCAGGCCCTCCACCGGCCCGTTCCAGGTCCCCGTCGCGAGCACGGACAGCAGATGCGGGATCGCGATCAGCTGCGTCGGCGTTTCGTCGTTCTTGCCGCCACCCACCTGGAAGGCCGAGAACGAGCACGGCTGGCAGTTTTCCCACTGTGCCTCCGCGGCTGCGATCTTGACAGGCTGATACTTGGCCTCGATCTCCCCCAGCTTGTTGCCGACGAACATCTGCAGCAGGATCACCGGCAGCACCACGAGCACCGAGATGCGTGCCGCCTGCCCGAAGGCCTCCACCTCGCGCCGCTTGCGCAGCTGCCACGCGCAGACCGCGAGCATCACGAGCGACCCGGTCACCAGCGAGGCCAGGATCACGTGGACGTATCCCCACAGGAACGTCGGGTTGGTGAACAGCGCCCAGATGTTGTTCAGCTGCGGCACGCCGTGGCTGTCGAGCTTGTAGCCCACCGGGTGCTGCATCCACGAGTTGGCTGCCAGGATGAACAGGGCCGAAAGCGCCGCACCCGCAGCGACCAGCCAGATGCAGGCCAGGTGGATGCGCTTGGGGAGCCTGTCCCAGCCGAAGATCCACAATCCCAGGAACGTGGACTCCAGGAAGAAGGCCGCCAGGCCCTCCATCGCCAGCGGGCCGCCGAACACGTCGCCCACGAACTTCGAGTAGGCCGACCAGTTCATGCCGAACTCGAACTCCTGCACGAGACCGGTCACGACACCGACGGCCACGTTGATCAGCAGCAGCGTTCCAAAGAATTTCGTCAGCCGTCTGTACTCGGGCTTATCGTTGCGATACCACGCCGTCTGCAGCACGGCGACGAGAAACGCGAGCCCGATCGTCACGGGGACGAACAGGAAGTGGTAGATGCTCGTCGTCGCGAACTGCCAGCGTGCGAGGTCGTTCGTCATCCCGTGAAGGCTCCTTCGGCGGCTGACTCGCGGACGATCGTACTCCCCGGTGCAGCGTGATGCATCATGCGGATTGGGCTAGTCCGCAACGCGCAGGGAAAACGCCGCCATGTGGCGCTCGCCGGGTTTCAGCAGCCGCAGGCCCAGGCCGCTGCGCAGCGAGTTGGTGGGCGCGGTCATGGGCTCGAAGCAGATGAACTGCCCGCCCTGCGGCGCATACACCTGTGCGCAGGGATAGCCCTCGAGGAGATGAAACTCGATACGCCTCCCGGGTACGCTGGCGCTGAAATGTGTCGGCTCGAGCACCGAGTCGAACCCGTCATCGAACTTTCGCTCGGCGAGCTCGAACGTCTCGGCCGCCTGCGCCTGCCCCTTGCCTGTCGGAATCTGACGGGCGTCAAGCTCGAGGTGGCGCATCTCCGGCAGCTCGACGAGCCAGTGCTCGCGGGAAACGCCCGGCAGCGACAGGTAGGGATGAAAGCCGAACGCGAGCGGGACGACGTCCTCTCCGCATGCGTGCACGGTCAGCTCGATCGTGAGGTGTCCATCCGCCAGGCGAGCCTCGTAGCGGAGGTCGTGGCGGAACGGGAACACCTCGAACAGCTCTGGCGCCGACTCGCTCCAGCTCAGGTGTGCGGTGAGCGATCGCGCGTCAGGGCGGGGAGCGCTCGTCAGCTCCCACGCCATACGCCCGCCGATGACCCCGTGGATCGGCAGGCCGTTTTCGTCGAGCGCGATGCGGGCCGGATCGTGCGGCACCGCAACGGGCCGTCCGGCCGCGTCGTACGAGAAGTCGGCAAGCCGGTTCGCCCACGGGTAGAGCAGCGGGATGCCCATCGTCTTGCCGCGCGCGGCGTACGCCTCTATGCCTGTGTTCTGGGCGAGCAGCTCGTCGCCGTGGTGGCGCAGCGAGGCGCACAGCATCCCCGCTCCCGGAACAAACGTCGCCTCGAGCCCCGCGGCCTCATCGACGAGGCGTGCCGTGGCCGGGGTCATAGGATCGCGAGCGGATTGGCGGGCGAGCCCGTGCCACCCTCAATGCGCAGGGGCGCGGCTACGCACAAGAATTCCCATCTGGCGGCCGACTCACAGGCCTCTCTCAGATCCTCGACCTGGAGGTAGTCGAGCAGCAGCACCCCCATCGCATTGAGCGCGAGCACATGGATCGGAAATGCCACGCCCTCGGTGGTGCTCGGAGCGGTGTCGTTGTTGCCGTCACATCCCAGCGCCACAACGCCCCGCTCTGCCAATAACCGCATCGCGGTCGGATGAAGGCCGGCCTTGCTTCGCGCGGTGTCCCAGGGGCCGAGCTCCGCCAGGCGGCGCACATGCCCGGTTCTCACGAGGAGGATGTCGCCCTCGCCGATCTCGACATCCTGCTCGCGGGCGGCGCCCTCGAGATCCTCGCGGAACACGTGCTCTCCGGGCTCGAGCCATGGCACGCCGCGGAACCGCGGAATGTCCAGCAGCACGCCGCGACCCACCAGCCCGTCCTTGACAGCCTCGATTGCGTCAGCAGGAGCGCCGTCACTCGTAACCGAATCGGCGGCCAAGCCGTTGTAGAGACGGCCCTCGTAGGCCACGTGGCATAGGGCGTCGATGTGCGTGTGGCCGTCGTTGTGGTAGTCGACCCCGATGAAGTCCTTGGCAAAGCCCAACGAGCCGAGTCCCACGTCCGCATCGTTGCGCTGGGTCATCCGCACTTCCGCCGGCGAGGGGCAGTCGAGCGCCTCCGCCGTACAAAGCGGCAGGCTGAGGCTCACGACCACGCCGCTCTGCACCAGGCGAGCAGCAGCCGCAACCCGGTCGGGAGTAAGCAGGTTCAGCGCCCCCGCCTCATCCGTTGCCCCCCAGCGCCCCCAGGTCTTCACGGAGTCAAACAGCGCCGCGAACTCCGCCGCCGTCACATCCGCGCCCACGGGGGTCTCCCGCTCATCCACGCGCGAGGTTCTAGCAGAGACCTCGTCAGCCTGGAGCCTCCCTCGCCGACACCCTCCGCTGAACGATCAGCGCCGCCGAGCCGCCGACCAGCATCATTCCGATGTTCGTGCCCAGCACCCCCAGCGCGCCTAGAGACCTCGAGAACTCACCGACCCCCGCGGCGACCCCGAGGAAGGCTGCCGCGGGGATCGTGGTCACGGAGATTGCGACCCCGACTCCCATACTCGCCCGCGTCTCGACGGCGAGCATGCCGGCAACGCCGGCCGCGAGCGCGACGAAGATCGTCTCGGCTTCAACATGCTGCTGGGAGGCGAGCCCGATCTCCGAGACCGCGAATTCGTTCGGGAGCAGACCGAACAGGTTGAGAAATCCCGTTATTGCCGCCGCAAAAAGGCACGCCACACCCAGCCCCACGAACAGCGACACCAACCCTCTGCGAACCAGCCGCGGCCGGCCGAGGACGAGGCCGGTACACGCGGCGGTGACCGGCAGCAGGTCGGGAGCGACGGCCATCGCGCCGACGATCAGGATCTGATCCCGGTCGATCACGCCGAACGCCCCGATCACACCCGCAACGGACATGAACACCAGGTAGCGAATCGCCGTTCGGGCGTTCAGGCGAGCCTGGCCGAGCAGGTCCGCCCACACGAGCGCCACCGATTCATCCGTGGTAGGGGACGGTCCGATCGCGTCGAGCCGCAGCAGCGTCATGTCCTCGGCCGCAACACCGAGGCCGCGGACCATCTCCAGCGCGCCGTCGGCGGCGGCGGCCCGCAGGTCGGCCGTGACAAGCGCGTTTCCTGCACGGACGCCATCGGTGATGCTCACGTGACGGGCGCCCGCAAGCGCCCCGAGCCTCTCGGCGACCTCACCCATCGCCGCTGAGTCTCCAAACACGCGCAGATGCAGCATCGGTTGGCGGGAGGTTCATGCAACGGCCGGACGGACAGTCGTCACACGCACCAAGCGACCGGCGTTTTTGCGCGGCCTGGGTTGCCATACACTCTGCGACCCGTGAATCTGTGGATCCCGGATCGGGCCGGTCACGATGCCGCTGGCGAGCTGCCCGACGACGTGTCGCTCAACCTCATACCGGGCGAAGGCGAGCTGCCTGACGCGATCCTCCATGCTGAGTTCCTCGTGCCCGGCGCGGGCGATCGCCGCGTACTCGAGCTGCTTGCGGAAATGCCGGGGTTGCGCGTGATTCAGACGCTCTCGGCGGGCGTCGATTGGCTGCTGCCGTTCGTCCCCTCCGGGGTGACGGTGTGTGATGCCGGCGGCGCTCGCGACATCCCCGTCGCCGAATGGGTGCTCGCGGCGATCCTCGCCTCCACCAAGGCGTTCGGCGAGCTGCACGACGCCCAGCGCGAGCACCGGTGGACGTCGCGCGAAGCCTCAGAGCTCGCCGGCAGCACCGTGATGATCCTCGGATATGGCGACATCGGGGCGGCCGTCGAGGCGCGACTCGCTCCCTTTGAGGTGGAGCTGATCCGTGTCGCCCGACACGCCCGCGAGGGGGTGCACTCCGACGAGGACCTGGCCTCCCTCCTACCATCGGCCGACGTCGTGGTCGTGTTGTTGCCGCTCACGCCGGCGACGACCGGACTGCTGGATGGGGGGATGCTTTCACGAATGCGCCCAGGTGCCCTGCTGGTGAACGCTGCACGCGGGCCGATCGTCGACACGGCGGCGCTCCTCGAGCTGCTGAAGGAGGGCCGGATAAACGCCGTTCTCGATGTCACCGACCCGGAGCCCCTCCCCTCCGACCACCCCCTCTGGGATGCCCCCGGCCTGCTGATCACTCCCCACCTCGCGGGAGACACACTGCCCGCTCAGCGCCGTGCATTTGCCCTCGCGGGTGAGCAGGTGCGCCGCTACGTTCGCGGCGAGCCGCTCGTCAACCGCGTGGAGCACGGCTACTGACCGCGCTCGAGCCCTCCCTCGAAGTCTCCCCTGCTCAGCTGAACCCCGTAGGGCCCGCGTCCCGTGAGGCATGCGGCACCGCAGCGGGCGGCGAGCGCAAGCGCCGCGGGCACGTCGAGGCCTGCCCCGAGCCCGTAGGTGAGCCCGGCCGCGAAGGAGTCACCGCAGCCGTAGGAGTCCACGGGAGCGCCGGGTGGGGAGACCGCCGACCAGCTACCCGTCGCACCGGAGCGTTCTCGATAGCTGCCACCACGAGCACCGTCGGTCAACACCACGAGCCTGGCCTCCTCCTGCGCGCGATCCGCCTGGCCGCGCTCGACCGCGTCCTCCCCGCTCAGCACGAGGGCGTCCAGCTCGACTCCCTGCCCCAGGACATCACCGGCGCGCGGGCTCGCCACCAGCACTCGCGCCGCGCGCGCCGCGCGCAGCGCATCCACATCGCCCGCCGTGAAATACACCGCGTCCATCTCGCCCAAAGCCGCCCACGGCAGCGCCTCGTCGTTGCCGCTTGCCTCGAGCCGCGCTCCGAACGTGATAATCGTGCGCTCTCGCGCATCGTCCACGAGCGTCACGGCTGTACGGGTCTCAGTCGCGCGCCCCGCTGCCCAGACGTCGACACCGAGCTCCTGAAGACGAACCACGCACTGCCGGCCATGCTCATCCTCGCCGAGGGCCGTTACGAGCACCGCCTCGCCGGCCAGCCGCGCCAGTTGCACGGCCGCGACGGCGCCACCCCCGGCGGGCTCCTCGAAGGTCTCGCTCGCATGCACAATCTCACCCGCCCGCGGCACCTGGGGCAGGCGCGCGAAGCGCACCCACTCGACATGCCCTACCACCGCCATCTCAGGCCGGCTCAGCTGCATCGGCGGAGTCTCACACAACCCACGCCGGCTGCGACGATCAGGTGTCTCCTTGACCTGGTCGGCTGAGCTGCTTTGCCTCCCGCTTGGCGTGCCTCTTGGCCTTGCGCGCCGCCGACTGCTCAGAGCTCGTCTCGCGCGCCTGACCGTAGGACTGTGAGACGAGCGCTTTGCCTCCGGTCCAGCCAAAGGCGCGGATTACCACCGCGATCGCAAACAACAGGCCCCACGCAGTGACGACCAGCTGCTGGGCCACCGAGTAGGCGGTTGCGTTTGCGCTGCTCGTGATCCCCTTCAGCGAGAGCACGTTGAACCCCTGCTGGACGCCCGCGCCGCCCGGCGTCACGGAGGTCACGTTGGCGATCGAATTACCCGCCACCACGCGCATGATCGTGTGGAAGCTGACGGGAATGTTGTAGGCGGCGAGAAACACGGCGATGATGCCGAGCCCCGCCAGCCAGCTGATCGCCTCGGGGAACACCACTCGCCTGAAGTAGGCGCGGGGATGTATGAGGATCTGCCCGCCGACCTTGGCCTCCTGCCACCACTGATCGACCCGCTCCCTCATCACGCGGATGAGGAGATATACCAGCACCGCTACCGCCACGACCAGGATCACGGTGGCGACGGGGTGTTCTGAGATGAACCCGAGCTGGAGGTCGAACGATCCGCCGACCGTCAGGAACAGATAGACGTAGCACGCGATACCGATCAGCGAGTAGAAGATTTTCTGGACCGCATAGCCCCCCAGGATGCCGGCGAAGGCAGCGGCGGCGATGATCGAGGTGAACATCAGCAGCATCGTCAGCGTGCCCAGGTTGGCCGGGAGCACCGAGTTGAGAGCAACCGCCGCGGAGTAGCAGGCGAGGATCTCGATCCAGCGGACGTTCGCGTTCGGATAGCCGAAGCGAAGGATCGCGTACCAGGCGTAGGCGGTGGTGGTCGTCTGCAGCGTCACCAGCATCACCGCGGCAATCAGATAGCCGGTGGAGATGCTCGTGATCGTGTCCCACAGGTGTTTGAACCAGCCGCTGATATCCCAGCCGAACAGGACAGCCGCGGCGCCGATCACGACGATGACGAGCCCGAAGATCAGCAGTCGGCGGAGATGGACCCGCCCATGGGTCGGCGTGACTGCCTGCTGGGTTGCCATGGGCGGATCTTACGATTACGGGGTTGCGCCAGACGCGCCCGTGGCGGCTCCCGTCGTCGCAGTGGGTGTCGAGGGCGCCGTCACCGTCGTCGTGGGTGCGGTGATCGTCGTCTGACTGGTGACCGGCGGCGTCGCCGTCGTGGTGGTCGTCGTCGGTGTCACCGTCGTATGACCGATGCTGATCGACTGGTTGGTCACCGTGGTCGCGTGTTTCGAGCCGTTGTTCGACACCAGCACGATCACAACCACGATCAGCGCGATCACCAGTACCACGCCGAGGCCGATTGCCAGGCCACTGCCGCCTCCTTCCTCCGGCGGAGGCGGACCGACGGGCGGAGGTGGGCCCACCGGCGGAGGAGCTCCGGGGCCCTGGCCATACGCGGGCGTGCCCCCCGGGGGTGGAAGCGGCACCTCACCTCCGGGCTGCTCATAACCGTCGTTCATCGCTCACGTCCTCTCTCCTGTGGCGGGCTGGTGGGTTCAAAGGTCAGGCTACCGCCTCTATCAGAGGCGATCCGCGACTGCCAATGTCAGGCTGTGGGACGCATACACTCATGCGCGCTCTGCCGATGCCTCAGATCACCGAAACAGACGAGCCCCGCCCAGCCGGCCCGCCGTCGTTGTGAGCACGCCGGCCAGCGTGCCCGAGGGCTGGGAGCGCGTCTCGGCCGAGGGGCCGGGACCGTTTGTCACAACCGAACTGCTGCGCCGGCCCGATGGCCGGCTGGTGCGCTGGCGCTCGCGGGCGCAACGTAAGGCTGGCGCGACGCGGACGGGCATCGGGGCGGCTCCCGCTGAGCTCCGCGGCGAACACGTGTGGTGGCGCCCACGGCGGCGCGGGTGGTGGATGAGCGTCCTGTTCGCCCTGGGGTCGCTGTGCTTTGCCGTCGCCGCGGTCGCCTCCCAGTGGGCCTCCAGCCCTCGCCCCTCGATCGACGTGACATTCTTCGTCGGCTCGCTCCTGTTCACGAGCGCCGCCTACCTGCAGTACAACGAGGCTGTCAACGCAGGGCGCGACTCGGCGGCCGACGGCCGGCGCGTCCATTGGCGACCCGTCTCCTGGGAACCGAGACGGATCGATTGGCTGGCTTCGCTCATACAGCTCGCCGGGACGATCTTCTTCAATATCAGCACCTTTGCGGCGATGAAACACGGCCTCAGCACCCATCAGGTCAACGCGCGGGTATGGGCGCCCGACGTGTTCGGCTCCATCTGCTTTCTGCTCTCAAGCGAGCTCGCGTATGCCGAGGTCTGCCACAGATGGGTCTGCTTTCGCGGCAGCAGCCTGTCGTGGCGGATCGTGGCGCTGAACCTGCTCGGCTCGATCGCCTTCGGAGCAGCGGCGGTCGCGTCCCTGACCGAGCCCTCAAGCGGCGAGCCGGTGAGCGCCAGGATCGCGAACGGCGGGACAGCCCTCGGGGGCGTGTGCTTCCTGATCGCGGCGCTCGCGCTGATGCCCGAGGCGAGGATCGAGGAGCGTGCGGCGCGTTCCATATCTTCGGACATATAATCGCCAACCGCCGCCAAAGCGGGTGCCGTATCGGGCCTCGATGCGCACGTCGCGACCTGTCGCGCAACCATGGAGGTAGGACGTGCCAACTGAGCAGAATCACGCCGAGGAGCGCCCGAGCGACCTGTCGGGTCGACACATCGACTCGCTCGAGAGCAGGTACGGGAATCGCTTCCTGCTCGAACCCGCCCCCGACCACAAGCTCCCCAAATCGGGGATGCCCGCGGACGATGCGATGCGCCTGGTCGGAGAGGAGATTCTGCTCGACGGGCTACCGATGCGCAACCTCGCGACGTTCGTGACCACCTGGATGGAGCCCCAGGCGGTGCGCCTGATCACCGAGGCGCTGCACACCAACTTCATCGACCACGCCGAGTACCCCAAGACGGCCGAGATCGAGCAGCGTTGCATCCGCATGCTCGCCGACCTCTACCACGCGCCGGGGGAGACGACGGGCGCGCGAACCCAGGGGTCCTCCGAGGCGATCATGCTGGGAGCCCTGTCGCTGAAGTGGAAGTGGCGGAGCAGGCGGGAGGCGGCGGGAAAGAGCGTTGACCGTCCCAACCTCGTATTCGGCGGCGACGTGCACGTCGTCTGGGAGAAGTTCTGCCGCTACTTCGACGTCGAGCCGCGGATCGTCCCGCTGAAGCCCGACAAGTACACGATCGGGCCCGAGGACGTGGAGCCCCATGTCGATGAGAACACGATCGGCGTGGCGGCCGTGCTGGGCACGACGTTCACCGGGCACGCCGACGACATCCCGGGGATCAACGACCTGCTGGTGCGCCTGAAGGGCGAGCAGGGGCTGGACGTGCCGCTGCATGTCGACGCGGCCAGTGGCGGCTTTGTGTGGCCCTTCATCTACCCCGACTCGAAGTGGGACTTCCGCCTCGAGCAGGTTCGATCCATCAACGTGTCGGGCCACAAGTTCGGCCTCGTCTACCCCGGCATCGGATGGCTCATATTCAGAGAAACGAGCGACCTCCCCGACGATCTCGTTTTCTATGAGAACTACCTCGGCAAGCGCGACGCGACGTTCACACTCAACTTCTCCACGGGCTCGGCGATGGTGCTGGCCCAGTACTACAACTTCGTGCGCTACGGACATGATGGCTACCGCTACATCATGGAGACGATGAATTACAACGCACACAGCCTGAACGAAGAGATCAAAGCGACCGGCGAGTTCGAATGCATCGGAGCCGACGATCAGGAGCAGCTGCCGCTGGTCGCCTTCAAACTCGCGGGCGAGCACAACTACGACGAGTTCGACGTCGCGGCACAGCTCGCCGCCGAGCGCGGCTGGATGGTGCCCGCCTACACCATGCCCCCCAACGCCGAACACGTCAAGATAATGCGCGCACTTGTCAAGCAGACGCTCGGGCACTCGCTGGTAACCACGCTCGGCGAGGACATCACCGAAGCGTGCGCCAGCCTGAAGGCAAAGGGTGGACTGCACGAGTCAGACCGCAAACGAGTCAAGACGAACACGGGGTTCTGAAGGGTCGTCGCATGCGATCGCCACCGCTCTCGGGTCTATCACCGCTTCCCCGGATCACAGCTCTTTCACAGTGCATCAAAGTGTGAATGCACAGGATTCAGCACACTGCCGTCGAATCATGCGACGGCTACACATAAGGTCGCCTCCGTGCGGCCACCGCTACAGGAGGGAACCAAATGAGAGGTGTAGGCAGCGCATTGTTCGTGGGAATCCTGCTGATGGTGGCAGGGATCCTCAACATCATCTACGGCATTGCTGCGGTTGGAAACGCGAACTTCTTCGGCAATGAAACACAGTTCGTCTTCTCGAGCCTCCACACGTGGGGGTGGATCACGATCATCCTGGGCATCATCCAGCTCACCGCCTCGTTCTCGCTGTTCGCCGGCGGCGTGTACGGTCGTTTGATCGGGATCGTGGCGGCCAGCATCGGCGCGATCGGCGCACTGTTGGACATCGGCGGGGTGCACCCGTGGTGGGCGCTTGGCATCTTCGCCATCTGCCTGGTCTGCATCCACGGTCTCGTCGTTCTCGGCGAGCCCGAGGAGATCTGACCGCATACGTTCGCGGGGGCCGGGATACGCCCGGTCTCCGCACACGGCGGGGACGCGCTAGCCGGTGAGCCCGGCTATGCCGTTGCGCAGAAGCACCGCGGCGAGCAGTATGAGAATGACCGACGCGATCGTCCTCACGTGCCGCTCGAGCCACTCCCGCGCACCCGTCAGCGCCCGCCGAGTCGGCTCCGGCGAGATCGCGAGTGCCACGAGCGCAACCGAGAGCGGCAGCAGTGACACGAGCGCGAACCCGACCCACTCGGCGATGTACTGCCCGGCGCTCGGGTTGGTCTCGGAGATGTCCTTGAGGGCCAGCGGGATGAAGGCACCGGGATTGGCGAGCGTGGCGCCCGCGGCGACGATCGCTATCACCGGCGAGGACGCCACGTTGCTCATCTGATCGATCATCCCCGTGACCCGCTTGGGGTCGTACGGTCGTCGCAGGAAGCGGACGACGAAGAACAGCACCACCACGGCAGCGACGACGTCCACCACGGCGACCCAGGTCTTCGGCGTGTTCGGCTTGGGAGAGGCGGCAGCGTTCCCCAGTACGAACGCAGCGATCACGCCGATCACGAGTGTTACGCCGAGCGCGCCCAGATAGAACCAGAGGCCGGTCCGCGTCGGCCGCTCGCCCAGCACCAGCGCGAGCACCGTCAGGAACAGCGTGGTCGGCGACAGCATCGCGCCGAGCGCGACGAGTACGAGCTCGGTGTCGACCGAGGTCACGGGCGAGCCTGCTACCCGCCCGCGCTCAGCCTAAATGCCGAGAGCCTTGGCCTTGGCGGCTGCGAACTCCTCGTCGGTGAGTGCGCCGCTGGCGTGCAGCTGAGCCAGCTCGCTGATCTTCTCCACAGTCGTCCCAACGGCTGCGGCCCGGGCTATCGGGCGACGACGTCCTAACGGCATGACGTACTCCTCACTGTCGGGTTGGCTCGAGCGCATTGCTCAACTCGGGCGGAATCGATACTACTCCGGGGGCCTCGGATCACGTCAAAGCGCCTGCGGCACCGGAAGTCCCTCTATCCGGGAACTCCTCGGCGATCTGCCCCCGAAGCACGTGGGCGCCGACCAGCGCGAGGATCGTGAAGATCAGCATCTCAAGCGGATTGCGCGTGGCCGGGATCGGTCCCCAGATGAATACGAGGACGAGCAGCCCCGCAGCGATCCAGTAGGGGAGGCCAGGGTGTGTGCGGAAGTGGGGCGCGAGAAACCGCCGAGCGGCCACCGCCCACCGCGCCGGGCCGGCCAGCCAGCCAGCCAGGATCACGGGGATGCCGATGATGATCGAGGCGCTCGCGACCTGTACGAGCAGCGAGGTGGCCACGGAATAGGCGTCGTTCGCGGCGGGTTCGATCGAGGCGTCGTGGGTGATCGCCGAGACGAGTTGGCCCTGTCCAATCTTGCGTCCAAGGATCACAAGGAGCCCAGCGAACACGAGACTCGACCCGACCAAAATCAGCGTGCGGCGCCGGTATCCGCGGGACAGGAACATCGCCAGCGTGTACAGCGCGAGCGTAACGATAAGGAGCACCACGGCCAGGGCGTGAAGGGTTTTGGCCAGAGTGCGCACGAGCCCGAGCTGGCTCGAGGTGACGATCTTCAGGTTCGCGACCGAGGGGGGCAGCTTTTCCGCGACCGCCGGCGGCAGTCCGAGGCGATCGGCGAGATCGGCAACGATCTGGTGCAGGTTCAGCGAGACGGTGCCACCGTTGATCTGCACGCGCGAGCCGCCGCCTTTGACGATGGTGACGAGTGCCTGGTCGGCCGCGCGGTTGGCGTTCTCCCAGGCGGCCTGCGCGCGAGGTGCTTCCAGCGCCTTTTCAGCGCCTTGTTCGGCGAGGTTGTGCAGGGCGCCCGAGACCGGCCCGGCGAGTGGCGCGAGCTGCGGTGGCAGGCCCGACTTCAGTTCGCCCTCAACGTTGACGTTGGCGTAGAGCTGGTCGATCAGATAGCCGGAGACGGCGGTGCGAATCGTCTGCTTCTGCAACAGCGCCGAGCTCGTTTTCGCCCAGTTGGACGGGTTCATGAGCTGGCGGTTGGCCCAGATCGCGAAGATCGCGAAGATCGCGAGTATCGTCGCGATCACGAGCGTCACGCGCACCCAGATACGGTGCGCGCCACCGCCTGCCGCGGCGTCGCCCGCTACACCGCTCCCACCGGAGCGATGCCGGGCCGTTCCGGGCGTGGCGGTGCCCGAGACGTCTGCTGGGCTGTCGCCGGCATCCGTGGCGTCTGCCTCAGGATCGTCGGGCACGGCGTGAGGCTACCAGACCAGTGGATGTGGGTATCTAATCCACATCGGGTGAATCTCCAGCGCCGGCTCCCGCCCGCTAAAGGCCCGTCTCGGCGATGATTCTGCCTGACTTCACCGCAGCTGCCAGGGCGTTGTAGTCGCTTTTGTTCTGTTCGGCATAGGCACGCGAGAACTCCAAAATCGCGCGGTCAAACGTGGCGCCCTTCCCGAGGTAGGCGGCGATCGCGATGCGGTCGCCGCTGCGCGCGTGCGCGCGAGCGAGCGTCCAGCCACACAGCTTGCCGTAGGCGGCCATGCCGGTCGGAAGCATCTGCTCGGTTTCCGCCGATCCCTTCCAGTCCTTCAGCTGACGTCCATAGAAGTCGCGCTCCTCACCGTCGATCCCCGACTCCTCCACATGCAGCCAGCCGAGGAAGATGTCGCTGGTGGCCTGCATCAGCCGTTGTCCCGTGACGACACGCTCGCCATGATTGTCGAACTCGCTCGGGCCGAGGAACTCCTCGAGCACCGACGCCTCCGCCTCCTTCATCTGCAGCAGAAGCGGGTCCTCGTCATCGCGACCCATCAGCAGCGCGATCCAGGCACGCGTACCGACGCTCCCAACGCCCACGACCTTGCGGGCGAAGTCGGTCAGGCGGAACTCCTCGAGCAGCACGCGACGGTCGTGCTCGAGCGTCTCGCGGTAGGAGCGCACCAGTTCGCGCAGCCCGTCGAGCATTTCCTCGCGTTCTTTGCCCTTCACAAGATCCTCGATCGGCACGATCAGCGGCGGTTCCGCGACGATGCGCGCCTCACCGTCCACGATTCGCGTTAATTTGGAGAACGCCGCCATGCTGTCCTTGGTGCGCGCCTTGGCGAGCATCTTCTCCGTCTTCTTGACCCCTTTTGGCTCGAGCTGCGAGCCGAATTCCTCCAGCACCCTCTCGATTTCCAGATGCGCGTACCAGACGTCGAGGTTCTTCATCGCGGCGAAGTCGGCCATCGCGGTGCGATAGGACTCGACGGTGGCCAGCACGATCTTGTCCTGATCCTTGACGGCGAAGTCGTTGTCACGCGCGGCTATCAGCATGCTCACGGCCAGACGCTTGACGTCCCACTCCCACGGCCCAGGGAGCGTCTCGTCGAAGTCGTTGAGATCGAACACCAGTCGCCGCTCGGGTGAGGCGAACACGCCGAAGTTCGACAGGTGCGCATCGCCACAGCACTGGACCTGAAGCCCCGAGCGCGGCGTGGCCGCGAGGTCGCTTGCCATAATCAGCGCGCCGCCCCGATAGAAGGTGAACGGCGAGACGAGCATGCGCCCGTAGCGGATCGGCACGAGCTCGGGCACGCGCGTCTTGGCCTGGCGCTCGAGCAGCTTGATCGGATCGGCGCGGCGCGGCGGAGGCTCGAAGATGGCGTGCCTCGAGCGCGGCACCTCCGCCCGGGCGGCCTTGCCGCGAGCCACCCGCTCGGCAACGGTGAGGTGCGGAACCGCCGCAGCCGCCTCAATGGTCGTGGCCATGGTCGAAAACAATACTCCGAGTCAGATTGTCTGCGACCGACGTCATCCGCCGCGCATAGGCTTCGTCGATGACCTCGGTGGACACCGAGCTGGTCCTGATTGCGCTGGCCGCGATGCTCTCGCCGACAACGCTCTCTTTCACGGTCCTCGCGCTGGTCCTGGGCGAGCGGCCGCTCCGCACCGGCGTCTGGTTCTACTGCGGGGCGCTCGGCTTGACGCTGGTGATCGGAGTCGTGGCCGCCTTCGTCATCGGAAACGCTGCCGCCTCGCCCAAACCGAGCGAACCAAAGACGTGGGTGGCGATCGTCGACGTGGTTGCGGGCGCACTGGTGCTCTTCTTCACCGTGCGGCTCGTCAGGCGCCCTCCCAACCCTGAGCGCGCGGCCGGCATGATCGAGCAGATGGGCAAGGTCGCCTCCTCGCCGGTGATTGCGATCGTTGCCGCGGGCGCTACCCTGGCAAATCCGGGTGCGTTCATCCCGCTCGCCCTGAAGGACATCTCAGAGACGAACCCCAGCGCCGCGGAATACGTGTGGGAGTGGGTCGCCTTTGCGCTCGTGTCACTCCTGCCGCTGCTTCTCGCGATCGTGATGCTGGCGGTGGCACCCGAGAAAGCCAAACGGATCCTTGAGGGCGCACGCGGCTGGCTCGAGCAGCACGCAAGGACGGTCGCGGCGGTGATCCTCGTCCTGCTCGCGGCCTCGCTGCTCCGCAATGGCATCGCAGGGCTTACCAGCTAGGCGTTAGGGCGATCCTCCCGGCGCGCGATCGTGCGTTGTCGCGGGTAAACGCACCAAGGCAACCCCGCAGCCAGCAGACCCGAGACGATCCCGACCCCTGCGCCGGCTGCGACGTCGCTCGGATAGTGAACGCCGGTGTGCACACGCGAGTACGCAACAGCGCCAGCCAATGGCAGCAGCGCCGGCGCTACCAGAGGCAGCTCGGTGCCGACGGCGGTGGTGAACGCGAACGCTGCGGCTGTGTGACCGGATGGAAACGACGTTGACCGCGGCATGCGGATGAGCGCCGGGCGCGAGCGTGAGAACGGCCGTCGCCGGCGGACGAGCAGCTTGGCCGGGCCGTTGGCGACAGCCGCCGCGATCGCGATCGCGATGAGGCCGCGCCCAGCTGCCCTGCGACCCTGTCGCCCCCCAAACAGCGCGAGTGCAGCCGCAATGAGAAGCCACAGTCGGGAGTAGTTCGCCGCCCGGGTGGTAGCGATGAGGGTGCGGTCCAGCGGGGGTGAGCGAGCCCAGAACGAGCGTCTCATCAGGCGACGATCAAGCCGCTCTACGCAACGCCACATCGCTATCGAGCCTCAGAGGCTTGAGACATGCTCTGAGGTTCGCGCAAGCAGCGCCACACGTAGGTCGCCCAACCGGCGCCGAGCAGCATGCCGGCGACCACGTCGCTTGGATAGTGGACGCCGAGATAGACGCGAGACGCGGCCACCGCGAGAACGATCAGTAGTGCAGCGCCCGCGGCCATGCGCGTTGCCCTCGGCGACGCACCCGCTGCTGGCATCACAAACACGAGCGAGAGCCAGAATGCGCTCGCCTGCGTCGCGTGGCCCGAGGGAAAGCTCGAACCGGTAACCGCCTGCAGGTGCTCGACAGGCGGGCGCGGGCGCGACACAAGCAGCTTGACCCAGTCTGAGATCAGCACCGCGCCGCCGAGGCTGAGCCCGACCGCGAGCGCCTCTCGACGCCAGCCCGCTCGCGCCAGCACCAAGCACGCGATCAGCGCGAGCGGGACCAGTAGGAACGCGCTGCCCGCCCAGGTGACCACCCGCGCCACTTCGGTCAGGGCCACCGAGCGCTGAGCAGCTACGTCGCGTGCGGCGTTCAGCTCGACCGACCCCACGATCGAGTTCCAGAGCTCTCCGACCCCCCAGCCGAGGAGCACGAAGACGGCCAGGCCGAGCGCCAGCCGCGCGGCCGCGTGGCTCACCGCCCCGCCGCCACCCGTACAAGCGCGGCCAGATTGTCAGTAGTCAGCCCCGCAGCTCTGGCGGCTGGCGGCAGGCCGACTCCCTTCGGCAGCCGCACGCGTAGCGCACCTGGCAGCGACGCGAAGTGCAGTGGCGGATCGAGTACGAGCGCCTCGCCGTCGAGCCCCACCTCCACAGGGCCACTGGACCGGACCTCGAACTGCGGGGTTGACCAGGAAATCAGGCCCGGGAAGCGACCCACCTGACCGACGAGCTCGAGCGCGACGAGCCTTGACACGTCAGCAGCGCTGCGCACCCGCGCGGCCAACACACCGAGCCGGCCCGTGTCGATTCGCTCGCGCGTGCCCGCGCCGGCGAGGCTCGCCAGCCGATACGGATTGTTCGATACGAGCACAAGCGGCGCGTCGTCGCAGCGGGCCCCATCGGGAGCGGTGAACTCGAGATCGATCGGCTCGGCGTCGGGGCCCAGCAGGTCGGGCAGCATGTCAGTCCAGGTCTCGAGCTTGGCGTCGCGGTAGGCCTCGGACTGGACGACCTTGGCATAGACGCCGAGCGAGGCGTTGTTGACGAACACGCGGTCGTTGACGCGTGCGAGGTCGATACGCCGCTCGACGCCGTCGGTGAATGCGTCAAGCGCGCCGACCACGTCCTCGCGGTCAAGGCCGAGGTCCAGTGCGAAGTGGTTTCGAGTCCCCGCGGGAACGCAGACGTGGGGTATGTCGCGCCGAGCGGCAACCGTCGCCACAAGCGCCTGCGAACCGTCACCGCCGGCCATCCCGATGACCTGTGCACCACGTGCGATGGCGCTGTCGGCGAGCTCCAGCAGGTCATCGCCGGGCTGCAGAACGACCGGCTCGATGCCCCGCCCCCGAGCTCTATCAGCGAGGTCAAAGCGCTCGGCCTTGCCCCCGCCCGACTTCAGGTTGATGATGAGCACCGCCGATCCCGCGGCGCCGACCGGCATGAGCGCACCAGCCACGCCGCCAACCGCCGTCTCTCCCGTCCGCCCGAGCGCGTAGCGCGCGGCGAGCCCGTACGCGGCAAGCAGCAGGAGCAGCACGACCAGCACCACCACCCCTTGCCAGTTGGCCACCAGCACTGCGATCAGCCCGATCGCACTGAGCGTGGCGAGCGCGGCGCCGGCCGCTCGCCGCGGGCCCCGCCGGGTCAGGGCGAGCCAGATCGCCGCGCTGCAGGCCAACACGAGCACGACCGCCAGCACCGCGATCGGCACATCGCCCGCCAGCGCGACCGCGGCCACCACAGACGTGACGACCGGCGTTATGAGCGCGAGACCCGCAGCGATACGAGGCCACAACGACGGCCGCGCCGCCAGGTCGCCTCCCGGAGTGGCAGGGGTCGCGCGCACGCCGACGCCCGGCTGCGGACGGCTCTAGGTGTTGAGAATCTTCGCCTTGGCGGTCGCGAACTCCTCGTCGGTGAGGACGCCCGACTCATGCAGCTGACCAAGCTCCTTGAGCTTGTCTATCGAGCTCTCTTCCGGCGGCGGCGGAGGAGCGGACGTCTGCTGCGGCGCCTGGGCGGCCATCTGCTGTTCTTCCTGTTGGGCCCAGCGGCCCTGTTGGCGATGCTGAACGGCTCCCGCGGCGCCACCTGCGACGGCGCCAACGGCTGCTACACGAGCAACACGGCGAAGTAGTGGCATGCTGGTCTCTCTTTCTCCTCTAGGACTGGGATTAGGCCTCGAGTGCCTGAATCGCGGCGATGATCTCCTGCGTCGGAACCCGCTGGAAGTCCAGCAGCCGGCCCCCGTTGCGGCGCACCGCAGCCGCGAAAGGACCGGCCCAGGCATTCTCGAAGCAGATCAGCGCCGCCGCCTCGCCCGGCTCGAGCGCTTCGCCGGCGAGGGCTGCGTCATCGTCGCCGAGGAGGCCGGTCCGCGCCCCTTCGAATACGACAAGGTCGCCCGCCCCGTCACCGTCGATGTCTCCGATCTCAAGGCCCGAGACCACGCCCTCGGCGTCCTTTTGCACCAGCAGCACATCGATGACCCGGATGATCCCCCGGTCGACGAGGTCCACGAACATCGGGATCGCCTCGCCCGTTCGCGGGGCATCCGGGGGGAAGCCAATCACGACGATATCGACGGGGCCCATCTCCAACTCCTCGCTGCTCAAGGCTCCTCCTTTGGTTGGTCGCCGTCCTCCGAGGGGTACCCGCCACGGTCGGCTCATCGGCGGTCTCGCGGCCGAGTGTAGCGAGGCAGACAAGCTGCGCGTCGTCTGTGTTATCAACGGCCACAACGCGAGACCTCTCTTCATCCGGGAGCCCGCGATGCCTGATAGCTGCAAGGCTGCGCACCGTGAGCGGGTCAACCGTGCCAAAGACGGCTGCCGCGGGCGCCCAGGTGATCCTGCTGACGCTCGCTGCGGGCCAGTTCCTGATGGCGCTCGACAGCTCGGTGATGAACGTCTCGATCGCGACGGTCGCCGAAGATGTCGGCACGACGGTCAGCGGGATCCAGGGGGCGATCACGGCCTACACGCTGGTGATGGCGATGCTGATGATCCCCGGGGCGAAGGTGGGCGCGATTATCGGTCGCAAGCGCGCATTCATGATCGGCTGCGTCATCTACGGCTGCGGCTCGTTCACCACGGCGCTCTCACAGAGCCTGCCGGTGCTGCTTTTCGGTTGGTCCTTCCTCGAGGGCGTCGGCGCCGCGCTCATCCTGCCGTCGATCGTGGCGCTGGTCGCCGGCAACTTCCCGGCGGCACGCCGTCCCGCGGCCTAC
>Ga0182024_10005259_pt1 | contig 29128 bp, 29 predicted proteins | sample P32metaG_FD_120480 | JGI IMG/M metagenome (GOLD analysis project Ga0182024, IMG submission 120480) | Permafrost microbial communities from Stordalen Mire, Sweden - P3-2 metaG (Illumina Assembly) | ecosystem: Environmental > Terrestrial > Soil > Wetlands > Permafrost | place: Sweden: Stordalen...
GTGAGATCTATTTCTGCAATAGGTTTTGCAGCGCCGCCCTCAATTCGCGAAATCGAAAGGGATATCCACTGGAGATTAATTTGCCCGGCTCCACCTTCTGGCTGGCCAAAAGCATCTCTTCCCCCATTTGGCCGAAGACGGCTTTTACGGCGAATGCAGGCATCGGCAAAATCGCCGGACGAGACAGCACGCTCGCGAGTGTTTTAACGAACTCGTTATTGGTTACTGCTTTTGGCGCGACCATGTTCACTGTGCCTTGCAGCAAGTCGTTTTTCAAAATGTGGTGGATGGCTCCCACCATGTCCTGCACATGGATCCAGCTCATCCACTGCCGGCCGTCGCCGATGCGCCCACCCAATCCCATCTTGAACGGCATGAGCATCGCTCCGAGCGCGCCCCCTTTGGGGCTGAGAACAATTCCCGTCCGCAGGTGCGCCGTGCGAATGTCGGCCTGCACCGCGGGCATGGTCGCTTCCTCCCACTTCTCCGCAACCTGCGCCAGAAATCCGGCCCCCGGAGCGCTTTCCTCGCGCAGCAGTTCGTCCCCGCGGTTGCCGTAATAGCCGATCGCCGAGCCCGAGATAAATACCTTCGGCTTTTCTTCCGCCTGGGCTAAGGCTTGTGAAAGGTGCAGGGTCCCGTCGACGCGGCTGCTGAGAATCTTTGCCTTCTTCGCGTCCGTCCAGCGCCCAAAGACGGGTTCACCGGCCAGGTGAATTACGGCGTCGAATCCGGAGACCGCGTCGGGTGCAAATGGTCTCGCTGGATCCCAGACGAGTTGTCCGTCTCCGGTCGTCTGACCGCGTACCAGACGCACGACCGACCACCCGCTGGCTCGCAGCGAGGGGAGGAGAGCAACACCGATTGGCCCGGAAACTCCGCTGACAAGAACTCTAGAATGCATACTCGCAAAACTCACTGTATCAGAATCGAATTTCGGCTCTCCACCCTCGAATCGCAGCCCTGGGCTCGAACCTTCTTGGCGGACTTTCTCACACGCTATAATCCTACATGGCGAGCTTGCGCCAACAGATCGCGACTACCGCTCTTACGCTCACCAAGTTCCGCGAGCTGATGAAGCGGATTCAGGAAAACCGTCCTCAGGACGATCTGACCATCGTTAAGAAAGCCTACGATTACTCCCTGAAAAATCATGAAGGCCAAACTCGCGCCTCGGGCGAGCCCTATCTCGTACATCCTCTGGAAGTAGCTCTGGTGCTGGCCGATATGAAAATGGACCCAGTCGCCATCGCCGCCGGTCTGCTGCATGATTCGGTCGAAGACACTTCGGTCACGATTGTCGACATTCGCAAGGAATTCGGCGAACAAGTCGCGCATATCGTCGAAGGCGTGACCAAGATCAGCAAGATCGACTTCGCCACCCGCGAAGAGGCGCAGGCCGAAAACCTGCGCAAGATGATGCTCGCCATGGTCGATGACATCCGCGTGGTGCTCATCAAGCTAGCCGACCGCTTGCACAACATGCGCACGCTCGAACACCTGCAGCCCGAGCGCCAGCACAAGATTGCCGAAGAGACGCTGGAGATTTATGCGCCCATCGCGCACCGCCTGGGCATGGGAAAAATTCGCGGCGAGCTGGAAGATCTTGGCTTTCTTTTTCTCGATCCTGCGGGCTACGAACAAGTCGAAAAAGCTGTCAACGCACGCCGCAAGCAGGGCGAGGCATTCCTCGCGAAGATGCAGGTAATCATTAACGACAAACTGAAAGAGGCCGGCATTCAGGCAAAAGTAGAAAGCCGCATCAAGCGCCTTTACAGCATTCACAAAAAGCTGCAGCGGCAGCGCATTTCTGTCGATCAGGTCTACGACCTATTTGCTATGCGGGTGGTCACGCGTTCCCTTCAGGATTGCTACGCGGTGCTGGGAATCATTCACAACATTTGGCGGCCGGTTCCGGGGCGGATCAAGGATTTTATCGCTATGCCGCGGCCAAATTTTTACCAGTCGCTGCATACCTCCGTGATTACCGAAGACGGGACGCCCTTCGAAATCCAGATTCGCACCGAAGAGATGCACAAGATGGCCGAGGAAGGTATTGCCGCGCACTGGAAATATAAAGACGGTCCGGTCTCGGCGCAGGACGAGCAGCGGCTGGCATGGCTGCGGCAGGTCGTGGAGTGGCAGCGCGATGTCAGCGATCCGAATGAGTTTTTGTCGGCGCTGAAAGTCGATCTCTATCCCGAAGAGGTGTACACGTTTACTCCCAAGGGAAAAGTTGTCGTGCTGCCGCGCGACGCGACTCCTATCGACTTCGCCTATACGATTCACACCGAAGTCGGCCACACCTGCGTCGGCGCGAAGGTGAACGGGCGCATGGTACCGCTGCGTCACAAGCTGCACTCGGGTGACATCGTCGAAATCATCACGCAGGCGGGCCACAAGCCAAGCCGTGACTGGCTGGGGCTGGTGAAGTCGTCACGTTCGCGTAACAAAATCAAGCACTGGCTGAATGTTCATCAGCGCGAGCGCGCGATTGAGATTGGCCGGAAGCTGATCGAAAAAGAAGCCCGCAAGTACCGCATCGCGCTCAAGGAAATTAAAGACGACGAATTGCTGCGAGTGGCCGGAGGCTATGGACTGGGCAAAGTCGATGACCTGATGTCGGGTATCGGCTACGGAAAATATTCCGCACGTCAGGTGCTGGCGCGACTGTTGCCTGCAGGCGCAACGCACTCTATGGCGGGCGATATTGAATCCGAAGGCCTCTCAAACAAACCTGGCGCGATCGCCAGCGTAGTGCGCCGCGTCTTTGGCGATCACAACGCGATTATGGTGAAAGGCCAGGGCGACATGCTGGTCTACCGCGCGCGCTGCTGCAATCCCATCCGCGGAGAAAGCATCGTCGGCTACATCACGCGCGGCAAGGGAGTCGCGGTGCACGCGGTGAGCTGCCCCAATGTCACGAATCTCATGTACGAACCCGAGCGCCGCATCGATGTGGAATGGGCCCGCGACGAGAGCACGCCTACGGCTTACCCGGTGAAGCTTACCGTCTACTGCGACGACCGCTTCGGAATGCTGAAAAATATCACCAGCGTCATCGGTGACGCGCAAAGCAACATCCGTAACATCGGTGCACACACCTCAAACAGCCAAGCCAGCGTGGAAATCGTCCTCGATATCTCCGACCTGAAACACCTCGAACAAATCATGGCGGGGCTGCGCAAAATCCCCGGCGTGCATGAAGTGCAGAGGCTGCAGAAGATCTAGCTAAGCCGCGCGATCGCTCCGCTCTGCTCGCGATGCAACCGGCGACCCCTCCTGCGTTATAATTCGCCCCACCCATGAATCTCACCTCCGGCGCTCGACTCGGTCCATACGAAATCGTTGCTCCTCTGGGCGCGGGCGGAATGGGCGAGGTTTATCGCGCTCGCGACTCCCGCCTCAAAAGAGAAGTAGCGATCAAAGTTTTGCCCCAAGGTTTTTCGCTGGACGCCGACCGCCTGCGCCGTTTTGAGCAGGAGGCTCTCGCCACCGCCGCCCTGAACCATCCCAACATTCTCGCCGTCTTCGACATCGGCGCGCATGAAGGCGCGCCTTATGTCGTCTCCGAACTGTTGGAGGGCGAAACGCTGCGGGAGCGGCTGCGCGGCGGACCAATCCCTCTGCGCAAGACTCTGGACTGTGCCGTACAAATCGCACGTGGCCTGGCCGCAGCGCACGAAAAAGGAATCATTCACCGCGACCTCAAGCCAGAGAATCTTTTCGTAACAAAAGATGGACGAGTCAAAATTCTCGACTTCGGCCTCGCGAAGCTGACTCAGCCCGATTCCAGTTCGCACACTTCCTTGCCGACCATGACCCACGCCACCGAGGCGGGAGTGGTGCTCGGCACTGCGGGATACATGTCGCCTGAGCAGGTGCGCGGCACAGCGGTGGATGCGCGCTCCGACATTTTCAGCTTCGGTGCGATTCTCTACGAAATGATCTCAGGCAAGCGCGCATTTCATCGGGAAACGGCCGCCGATACGATGAGCGCGATCCTGAAGGAAGATCCTCTGGACTTCGCCGAGACGAATCGCAATGTCTCACCGGCGCTCGAACGGATTGTGCAGCACTGCCTGGAAAAAAATCCCGAACAGCGTTTCCATTCCGCCAGCGATATTGCCTTTGATCTTGAACATCTCAGCGGAGTCTCCAGCACCACGGCGAAAGCAACCGCGGCATCGGCCGCTCCGGAGGGGCCAAGAAACAAGCTGCTGGCGATGATTGCGGGCGTCATCGCGATCGCGCTAGCAATGCTCTGGCTGGGATGGTGGCTGGGCCACGGCACAGGCACAGCGCCCATGGCTGAATATCAGCAGATCACCTTCCGCACCGGGTCCATGGGCAACGCTCGGTTTACGCCCGACGGCAGCATGGTTTACAGCGCAACCTGGGAGGGTAGCGAGGACCAGCTTTATATTTCGCGCATTGACGATCCGGGAGCGCGCGAACTCGGCATCAAGGACGCTGAGTTGCTTTCGATCTCCAAAGGTGGAGAACTTGCGATCCGCCTCAACACCCAACGTTACGGAGGCTACGCGGTAAGCGGAACCCTGGCGCGGGTGCCGCTGAGCGGGGGCACGCCGCGAGAGGTGCTGGATAACATTGGCGATGCGGACTTCGCCGCGGATGGCAACAACCTGGCCATCACCCGCTACGTTCCCGAAAATAACCACTGGCGTTTGGAGTATCCCATCGGCAAGGTCCTTGTCGATGGCATTAACTGGATTAGTCATCCGAAGATTTCGCCCGACGGTAAGTGGATCGCCTTTGCCGATCACGAGAACTCCGGCGGCGATGACGAGGGATCGCTGGCCGTGATCAGCGCCGATGGCAAAGAACAGGAAAAGAAACTTTCTTCCGGCTGGACGTCCCTACAGGGAATTTTATGGGCTCCGGCGGGCGATGAGATATGGTTCACCTGCACCAACATTGGCGAGGCTTCCAATCCGCGCGGCGTAACGCTTTCCGGCAAGCTGCGGACGATCGCAAACGTTCCAGGTGGCATGTGGTTGGAAGACATGTGGCACGGCAAGGTGCTGACGGTAACCAATCACCAGCGGCTTGGAATCCGCGGTATGGGGCCCGGTGCAAAGGAAGAGCGCGAACTGGGGTGGTTCGGATGGTCGGAGCTGCGCGACATCAGTCCGGACGGGCGAAAGATATTGTTCGAAGAAGAAGGCGATGGCGGTGGACCGAACTACACAGTGTTTCTGCGCGACACGGATGGATCGCCTCCAGCGCGCATCGGCGAAGGTGTCGCCATGGCGATTTCGCCCGATGGAAAATATGCGGTCGCCAGAGCCGCCAAGGGTGGACCGCTGAATCTGATCCCGACAGGAGCGGGCGAATCAAGGCAACTAACGCACGATGCCATCAGCTATGATCTGGCCCGCTTTCTTCCGGATGGCAAGCAGTTGCTGGCGTGGGGGATCGAATCCGGGCACGGTGGACGCGACTATCTCATCGACGTTAGCAATGGTGACTCCAAACCCGTTACCCCCGAAGGCACCGCTGGACTTGCAATCTCGCCCGACGGCCGGAGCGTGGCGGTGCGGGCACCCGATGGAAAACGAGGAATTTGGCCGCTGGACGGCGGCGGCTTCCATCCCATCCCAGCGCTCGTATCGAACTACAGCGTAATTGGATGGACGCCGGACGGGCAGTCGCTCTATGTGGCTCCTATTCGTCGAGGCGCGAACGCGAAATCGATGAATGTCTCCCGGGTGAATATACAGACCGGGAAAATGGAAGCCTGGAAAACCTTCGGTGAAGAAAAGGGCGCGACCATCACCACCATCTCGGCGCCCCACCTCTCACGCGACGGAAACGCCTACGCGTACATCTACGTGCAAGTCCTGTCGGAAGCTTACGTGGTGAATGGTTTAAAGTAATAGGTATGCGCGAAGTTGTTTGCACCAAAGACGCTCCTCAGGCCATCGGGCCTTACTCACAAGCAATTAAGGCCAACGGATTCGTATTCACCTCCGGTCAGATCGCCCTCGATCCCTCGACGCAGCAGGTTGTTGTTGGAGACGTAGCCGCGCAGACCGAGCGCGTGCTGCGCAATCTGTCGGAGATCCTCGAGGCAGCAGGCAGCGGACTGGGCAAGGTCGTGCGCTCGACCGTCTTTCTCAAAGACATGAACGACTTCGCGGCTATGAATCAGGTATATGCGAAGTATTTCAGCTCTGCGCCGCCGGCACGCTCCACCGTCGAAGTGGCTCGCCTGCCCAAAGACGTGCTGGTAGAGATCGACGTGATCGCGCTGGTGTAGAAACCTACAACACAGAGGGCACGGAGGAACATGGGGTACCCCAAGCAACCTTCCTGTGGCTTTTCGCCTTCTGTGGTTAAGATGGTGTCAAAAGGAGATCAGAATGGCGAAATACGTTGCAGCGATTGTTGTCGTGATCGCTCTACTGGCGATGTTCGCTTTCGCGCAAACTACCGCCAAGAAAGCTCCCGCTCCCAATACCAACGCTCCTACGAAAGTCACGGGAGACGGCGTGAAGGCTCCGTCGGGCTTGGTTTATTGGGACGTCCGCGTTGGTAATGGGGAAATTGCGAAAGAAGGGAGCCATGTGCGCGTGCATTACACGGGATGGCTCCCCAATGGGAAGAAATTTGACAGTTCGGTCGACGCTGGAAGGCCGTTCGATTTCACGATCGGTAACGGCGAGGTCATTAAGGGATGGGAAGAAGGCGTGGCTGGAATGAGAGTGGGCGGCAAGCGCCAGCTGCGCATCCCTCCTGCTCTGGGCTACGGCGCGGATGGCACTCCAGACGGGACCATTCCGCCGAATTCGAACCTGATCTTCGATGTGCAGTTGCTGGGCGTGCAGTAGAGCGAGAGTTAAAAGCACAACCACAAAGGACACGAAGTTGCCCGAAGCTAAGATTTACTTCGTGAACCTTCGTGTCCTTTGTGGTCGAATGCCTTAAGCTTTCGTGACTTTACCGCTGCGGATGCAGGAGGTGCAGACGCGCATTCGCTTGGTGGTCGCACCCACGCGCGCATGCACCGGACGCAGATTCACGTTCCAGCGCCGCTTGGTGACGTTATGGGCGTGGCTGATGCGGTTTCCTGATTGCGGCTTCTTGCCGCAGATATCACATTGTTGTGCCATGACTGCTCGAATCCTTTCAGGGGCCTGACGGAAGTACTTATTCTACCGGATTTTGGCCGTTTCAGCCAGCATTTGGGCGTGAATTCCCCCACCCTGCGCTTCACGCAGCCGCAAGATAGATATACCGCAGGATAAACAGAATCGTCAGAATCCAGATTAGCGCGTTCACTTCGCGGATCTTTCCAGCGGCAATTTTAACGACCGTGTATGAAATCAGACCCAAGCTCAGCCCGGTCGCGATGCTGAAGGTGAGCGGCGTTGCCAGCATGGTGATGAATGCTGGTACCGCCTCGTCGAACTCCTGCCAGGCGATTTGCGCAATGGATTGGGTCATCAATACCCCGACCAAAATTAAAGCAGGAGCGGTCGCATATGCGGGAATTGCGGCAGCCAGGGGGGAGCAGAACATGGCCAGAAGAAAGAGTCCGGCAACTGCAACGTTGCTCAGGCCGGTTCGCGCTCCGGCCGCGACTCCGGCAGCGCTTTCAATATAGCTTGTCACGGTCGAAGTTCCCGTCAGCGAGCCAAAGACGGTTCCCACCGCGTCTGCAACCAGCACTCGTCCAACGCGTGGAATCTTGCCATCTTTGATAAAGCCTCCCTGTTCGCAAACTCCCACCAGAGTTCCGACGTTATCGAACAGATCGACAAATAGAAATGCGAAAAGAATTTCAAGCAGGCCCAGATGGCTGGCACCACGAAAATCAAGTTGCAAAAAAGTTGAAGAGGGATGCGGCATGGAGAAGATTGCCGAAGGCCAGGTCGCAAGTCCGCGCAAGATTCCGACAACCGTCGTGCCAAAAATCCCAATCAAAATTGCGCCGTGGAATTTTCGCGACATCAGGATCATGGTGAGCGCGAGGCCGAGGCAGGCGGTTTGCACTTCTTTGTCGGCAAAATTGCCGAGTCCGACAAACGTCGCCGGATTGGCCACTACCAGCTTCGCGTTGCGCAATCCTACGAATGCGATGAACATGCCGATTCCGGCCGCGGTCGAGTGTTTCAGACAGTCGGGAATGCCGTTCACGATCTGCTCGCGAACGCGCGTCACCGTGAGAATCAGAAAAAGCATGCCCGAACAAAACACCAACGCCAGCGCGGTGCGCCATGGAACATGCATTGCGATGCAAACCGAATAGGTGAAATACGCGTTCAGAGACATGCCCGGCGCAAGAGCAATGGGATAGTTGGCGTACAAGCCCATCACCAACGTAGCCACAGCAGCCGAGACGCAAGTAGCAAAGACTACGCCGTCGGCTGGCATTCCCGCCTGCGCCAGAATCTGAGGATTGACCACCACGATGTAAGCCATGGTGACGAACGTGGTAAGGCCGCCCAGCATTTCCTGCTTCACCGAGGTGTGGTTCTCGGTGAGCTTGAAATAGCGATCGATCAAACATTTCCTCCGCGCGATTCAGATTTTCCGGGCTCACAAATCGAATTCAGTATTTGATCTTGTTCGGCAAATCTTCCCAGGCGTGAAACGCCGCCAAAGCCTGTTCGCGCATCATTTGAACCATAGGAATTTTGCGCTGCGCATGCGGCTGCGCCAGTTCCCGGTAGATCAGCGAATCATCAAACCCGATTCTGGCGGCATCCGCGTCTTCATTGGCAAAATAAATGCGAGAGAGCCGGGCCCAGTAGATCGCTCCGAGACACATGGGGCACGGCTCGCATGAGGTATAGATCTCACAACCTTGTAGGTCAAACGTGCCGAGTTTCTGGCACGCGCGGCGTATGCCCATCATCTCCGCGTGAGCGGTGAGATCGTTCGTGGAGGTCACTTCATTCGCGCTTTCGGCAATTATGGCGCCGTCCTTCACGATGACTGCGCCGAAAGGTCCGCCGCGTCCGAAGCGGACATTCTCCAGCGAAAGTTGAATGGCGCGGGCCATGAAAGTATTATCCATGGTTGGTTGATGCTCAGTCTTTGACGGCGTTTATTCGTTTAGTCGAGTAGCGAGTATATTCCGTGACTGCGAATGCCGTAAATGCCCGTAATGTTCCGGGGCGGAAGAGTTTTGGCGGAGCGATTGAGCGGATCACCGTGCCTGAATCGACTCGCGAATCCTGGCATAGCCGGGTTTGATAGCGGAATAGATGAAATCGTAGCGCTCCTTGTAGGGCAAGAAAGCGCTCTTCATAGCGTTGATCGTAATCTTCTCAAAATCTTCTACGCCGAGGCCGAATGTCTCGGCGGCGGCTTCGAACTCCTGGCTCATTGAGGTTTGGCTCATCAGCCGGTTATCGGTATTGAGCGTCACGCGGAATTTTTCCTGATAAAAAATTTTGAACGGATGTTCCGCCAAACTCGGGGTTGCGCCGGTGTGAACATTACTCAACAGGCAAATCTCAAGCGGGATACGTTTGTCGAGCACATATTGCGCGAGGTCGCCTAACTTCACGGCTCTCCCGTCGGCAACAGTGATGTCTTCGATCAGGCGCGTGCCGTGCCCGATGCGATGAGCTCCGCAATATTGAATCGCCTGCCAGATCGATTCTTTGCCATACCCTTCGCCGGCGTGAACCGTGATGTTGAAGTTCTCCCGCTGAATGTAATGGAAAGCATCAACATGCTTCTTGGGAGGATACCCCCCCTCTTCGCCCGCGAGATCGAAGCCGACCACTCCGCGGGCGCGAAAATCGACGGCCAGCTCCGCCATTTCAAGCGACACGTTCATATTGCGCATGGCGCAAATGATCAAGCCCGAAGCAATGCCAAAGTCTTTTCGCGCTCGCTCCAGTCCTTTCAATACGGCGCCCACAATCTGCTGATGAGTCAGCCCTTTTTGCGTATGGAAAACAGGGGCGAAGCGAGTCTCAAAATAGATGACTCCGTCGCGGCTCAGGTCTTCAGCCTGCTCATAAGCCACGCGCTGCAGCGCTTCCTCCGTCTGCATCACGGCGATGGTATGGGTAAAACCTTCCAGATACTTTGCGAGACTTCCCTGATTCGCGCCACGAAAAAACCACTGGGATAATTCACCGGGATCGTTGGTGGGAAGGCCCCGATAGTCCTCATCTGTGGCCAACTCGATTATCGTTCGCGGCCGTAATACGCCATCGAGATGCTCGTGCAAAAGAACTTTCGGCAGCCGCCGCAACAATTGCTGATCGAGCTTCATAAGTCATCCTCTGCGTGGAGATGCGGTTCACTCTTCTCCGATGTCTTCGTTCCAGATTTGAGGATTCGCGCGGATATACTCACTTAACATCGCGGCGCACTCTTCGGAATCGAGATCGATGACGTTGACTCCCAGCGAGCGGAGCCATTCCATCCCACCCTGAAAGTTTCGGCTTTCACCCACGATCACCGTGGAGAAGCCAAACTGCCGCACCAGCCCGCTGCAATACCAGCAGGGCGCCAGCGTGGTCACCATCGTGAGTTTGCAATAGCTGCGCTGCCGCCCCGCGTTGCGAAAGGCGTCAGTTTCGCCATGCAGCGATGGGTCGCCGTTTTGCACGCGCCGGTTGTGGCCTGCGCCGATCACTCGGCCGTCGGCGTCAAAAATCGCCGCGCCAATCGGAATACCGCCCTCGGCCAATCCCTTGCGGGCTTCCGCGATCGCGACCGCCAACATCGCAGAGTATTCGCGACTAGACATGCGGTTAATTATAGGGCCAGCCCAAACCTTGCATTGAGTCTGTTTCGCCACTTAGTCGGGCGTGTACCCCAAGTACTCCTCGTGACCTTGAAAGATTTTGCGCCACCCCGTCGTTCGCTGTGGGTTGACAGCATCTCGTTCGCCGGCTTTCAAGACAGTCGTCCGCACACGGCTTTCATTCGCGCAGCTTGCCTTAGGCGCTTCTACAGCCGTTTTTTCAAGTACTGCTGGCATAAGGTTACCTCCCGCAATTTCAATGATTTTACTAATAGCGGAGCTATGGCTATGACGAACCGCACAGATCTTCGTGATCTGGGCACTCCGTCGATTCGCCAAATCTCGACCGCCTGATCACGGCTAAGAGTGGAGAACTGAGGTGCTATGACGTTGGTGATCTGCTCCAAGCATTAGAACTGACTTAAAGTTAAGGCAGTTGGAAAGCTCTGCAGCCGTCCCTCCGGCAAGACGACTTCCTGCGCGACCTGGTCGGAAGCACCGACAGGTTAGAAATCCACATTATAAAAAGGAGATCATGCTATGGCCGCCGGTGCAGCTCCCGCTCCCGAAAAGCAGATTGAAACCAAAACCGAGACTGCGGAAACTTCGCAGCTCCAACCGATTTCTTTAAGGCAACGTATTGAGCGCAAGCTGACTGAGATTTTCCAGGGACGCGAAGAATATCTTGGCTGGCGGCAATAATCCGCAGAATGCGGAGTTTGTCGGCTAGTCGATAGCGAGCGCCCAAGGGCGCTATAGACTTCTATTTGTGATTGTCGGACTCCAATACTTAAAAATACTTGTTGAGCTCTGCGTTCCGAATCGCTGTCGGGCAACGGTGCCGCACTAACTCCCCGCCGAAGATGCCATGGCTTTGTCCGCTGTTCGCAGCAGGTTCAAAACCTCGCCGGCGATGCGTTCCAACGGGACAATTAGTTTGACGGCGCCGCGAGCGATCGCTTCCTTCGGCATGCCGAAAACTACGCAACTGGCTTCGTCTTGCGCGATGGTCGCAGCCCCAGCCTCTTTCATTTCGCGCAATCCCTCCGCGCCGTCGTCGCCCATCCCGGTCATAATTACGCCGATCGCTTTTGCGCCGGCTGCAATCGCCACCGAACGAAAGAGTACATCCACGCTTGGGCGATGACGCGAAACCAAAGGCCCATCCATGATCTGCACAGCAATCTGCTCGCTGCTGCGATTGACCAGCATATGCCGATTTCCCGGAGCGATCAGCGCCTGACCGCTCTGCAGCCGGTCTCCATCTCGGGCCTCAGCGACTGCGATTCGACATTCCCTATTCAAACGTTCTGCGAAGGCGCGCGTGAAAACTTCGGGCATGTGCTGCACAATGACAACTGGCGGACAGTCGACGGGAAGCGCAGACAGAAAAAGGCGCAACGCTTCCGTGCCACCAGTCGAGGCACCTACCGCAATTAGGTTATTCGGTGCGGCCGTGTTATGGAGTTTGCCTTTGCGGGGCAGCACCGCGTCGGCCGTCAGTTTCGGAACTGCCATGCCAGGTCGAGGCCGTAGCTGTGCTTGCGACGCGCTCCAAACCGCGTCGAGCAGTGTCACCGCCGATTCGTGCAGAAAGTCGCGCACGCCGACCTTGGGCTTGGTGATCACTTCAACCGCCCCTTCTTCGAGCGCGCGCAATGCAAGTTCTGTACCCCGCGCCGCCAGGCCGGAGCAGACGACGACTGGCGTAGGCATCTCCGCCATAATTTTTCGTATGAATGTGAGGCCGTCCATCCGCGGCATCTCAAGGTCGGTAATGACCACATGAGGTGGTTCCTTCTGCATCTTAGCCCACGCAATCAGCGGGTCGGCAGCCGCCTTGACCTCGATGCGGTGATCCGTCGACATGATGGCTTGCATCACTTGCCGGACCATCGCGGAGTCGTCCACCACCAGAACCTGTAGGCTAGTTGAATTCGTCAGCGGCACAGGATTATTCGACCTCCGGGGAAGTGTTTCGGCTTGAGACTTCGCGGCAGATAACAAATTCAGTGCGATTCATGGGTGACGGCCTTCAGGTAGATCGTGGGCTCGATACTTCGCAATTGCGCGCTGATGCTGGTCAGGTTTTCGGCATGGCCCACGAACAACAGTCCATTCGCGATCAAGTGACGAAGCAGGTTGTCGACGACTCGCTGTTTTGAAGCCGCATCGAAATAGATCAACACATTCCGGCAAAAAATAACGTCGAACGGGCCTTCAATGAGATGCGGTTCTTCATTCAAGTTCAGCCATCGAAAGTCGATCATCTGCTGGATGTCGACCTTCACTTTCATCTCGCCCTCGCGCTCGCCCGTCCCGCGCAATACAAAGCTATGCAGCAAATCTTCGGGCAGCTCTTCAGCACGCGAGATTGGATAAACCCCTCTTCGCGCTTTTTCGAGCACGCGGTGTGAGATGTCGGTTGCGAGAAGATGCACATTCCAGCCTTCCTCTGCGGAAAAATGCCGCGCCAGCAGCATTGCCAGCGTGTAGGGCTCTTCACCGGAAGAGCATCCCGCGCTCCAGATTCGTATTCGCTTCGGGCGAGTACCCCGTTGCGCCTCGGCTTGCCATCGCGGAAAAATGGTTTGTGCCAGGAACTCGAATTGTCTTGGCTCGCGGAAGAACCGAGTTTCGTTTGTGGTGATGGCGTCGATCATCCTCGCCCGTTCTTCGTGCTGTTCCGGCTGGGAGACGAACTCGTAGTACTTCTTCAGCGACGGAATCTCCAACTCGCGAAGCCGGCGATAAAGCCGGCCGCAAAGCAGGGCAGTCTTCGCACTCCCCAGCCAGATGCCGGTCTCAGCGTAGATCAGCTTCTGGAATTTCTGGAACAGTGCGGGACTGACGGAAAGATGAGGTAGTTGTTCGAGATACGCATCGAGCGGGCGCAAGTTAGCCGATTCGTCACCGGCCGCGATTTCGGGCGCCACGAACTACGCTCCAGCCCCGAAGCGGGACTCTTGGGGCCGGGCCTCGGATGCCGCTTCTTTCGAAGATTGCTGGTCGGCGACAACTTCTGTAACTGCCAGAATTTCGTCGGCGGAGAGAACCTTATCAATGTCGAGTATCAGGCAGAATTTCTTGCCCATCGCTCCCATGCCCAGCAGGTATTCAGTCTTGACGCGCGTGCCGAACGGCGGAGTCTTTTCGATTTCATCGCTGCCAAGCTCGATCACCTGGCTCACGGCGTCGGCAAGCACTCCCATGGTCAGGCTCTCCCCCTGAAACATCACGTCGGTGATGATGACGCAGGAAAACTTGGAGATGCGGCTCGCCGCCAATCCGAACTTGATGGCGAGATCGACCACCGGAATCACCTTGCCTCGCAGGTTTGTGACGCCGCTGATCCACGCGGGAGTGTTCGGCACGGTCGTGACTGTTTCGTACTCGATGATCTCCCTGATCTTGCCGATGCTGATCGCGTACTCTTCACCCGCGGTCAAGAACGTAAGATACTGCGTCCTGTGGACGGGGAGTTTAATTGTTTCTTTTTCGGAAGCTCCCATAATCTCGTTCCTCATTGCACTCTGCGTTTTCGCAGCGCATGTTATCCCGTCATTTCAACCTTTGGCCGCGAAGCGAATCGCGACACTTGGCTAGAACGGAGAGAAGTTGGCTTCTTCCTCCACTTTGCCGTTAAAAGGCTGTTTGTGGCTCCGTTGTGCAAACGGGCTCTTGAACGACGGATTCAGCGGCATCAGTACACGCTTTTCGCCTTTGCCATGCTGGCTTGACTGCTCGCCCGCCACGCGGAAGAAGGTCATCAACTGCTGAAGTTGTTCGGACTGGGCGGCCAATTCCTCGGCCGTACTGGAAAGCTCTTCCGCCGACGATGCGTTGCGCTGCGTGACCGTGTCCACTTGCGACATGGCCTTATTGATCTGCGTCACTCCACCGGATTGTTCGGTCGAGGCGGCGGCAACATCCTGTACCAGATCGGCGGTCTTCTTGATCGAAGGCACCAAGTCGGAAAGCAACTGGCCGGATCGTTCCGCCACGCTTACGCTCTTTGCAGCGAGGCCGCCGATTTCCTGCGCAGCCAACTGGCTTCGCTCCGCCAGTTTTCTAACTTCAACTGCAACCACTGCAAAGCCACGGCCCTGGTCGCCGGCGCGTGCCGCTTCAATGGCCGCATTGAGCGCGAGAAGGTTGGTCTGGTAGGCGATCTCTTCGATCACCGAAGTCTTGGCGGCGATCTGCTTCATGGCTTCGACGGTCTCTTTGACTGCGTTTCCGCTCTCTTCCGCCGACAGAGCTCCTTTCGCGGCCGCCTGCTCCACCTGCCGGCTGTTCTCGGCATTTTGTGTAATGGACGCGTTCATTTGTTCCAGGCTCGAACTCATCTCTTCAACGGAGGCCGCCTGCTCGCTCGTACCTTGCGATAAACTTTGCGACGAAGATGATACTTGCTGAGCAGCCGAGGCGACGGCCGTCGATCCTTCGCGAACGTCTCTGATAATGCCAGAGAGTTTGCGGCTCATCTCTTGCATGGCCTGCTGCAGTTGTCCGGTTTCAGAACGATTGGCGACGATGATTTCCTTCGTCAAGTCGCCTGCTGCAATGCGCTCCGCGTGTTCCACCGCCTGCTGGATGGGAACCGTAATGCTCTTGGTGACGCTGATCGCCACCAGCGGCGAAACGATGAGCGCAATAACCAACAGCAACAAGGAGATACGGCGTCCCATAACGAAGGCGTCCTGGCTCTCCTTCATGCTCTGGGACATGGCACCAGTCTGAAGATTAATAAACTTCTGCCACGACGCCCGATACTTGTCGAGGGCTGGAATCACCTCGGTGCTCAATGTGGCCATTGCCTGGTCACGTTTTTTATCGGCGAGCAGAGCTTTGGCCTTTTGCCGGGCCGAAATGTAGGACTGCCGGTCTTGCGTCACCACCTCAAACAATTCCCGCTCCTGCGATGCGCTCAGGCTCTTTTCGATCTCCGCAATCTGGCTGCTGATTTCTTTGCTGATGCCCTCATTTTCCTGGTTCAGCTTTTTCTCTTGTTCGGCATCGGTAGTCTCGAACAATTGCAGCGTGATGCGGGCGTTGGTGATCGAGTTCTCGATGGTCTGGTGTGTGGACTCAACCGTGTTGTAACGCTTCTGCACCGATGCCAATACGTTGGAATTGAGGCGGCCGAGCCAGTTGAGTCCGAATGCTCCGGCTGCTATCACGCAGAGCAGAATGGTTCCGAAGACAATCCCGAGTCTCGTGCCGATTTTCTGATCTTGCCAGGTTTTCATGGTCTTCACCCTCGTAGGTCTACTTTCTCTAAGCTTGTGCCGCTTGTGCCTGCAACGCCGATTGCATGACTCCCCGCAGAAGATTCTGGACGTCGATAATCAAACCCACGCGTCCGTCGCCCAGAACCGTCGACCCGGAGATTCCGGCAACCGACCGGAATGCCCGGCCTAGCGGCTTTACCACGGTCTGCATGCCGCCGAGTAATTCATCCACCGCGATGCCGGCCTGCATGTCATTAATCTTGACCACAACAATCTGTTCTCTTTTCGGTGTCTCGCCCGGCATGTTGAATGCGCGCCGCAACCGCACATAGGGAACCGCATTGCCGCGCAGGCTAAGAATTCCGCTGGCTTCTGCGCGGCGCTGATCGGCAGGCAATTCCGTGCACTCCGTCACATGCTCCAGCGGCAGCACGAAAACTTCGCGGCCAACCTTTACCGAGAAACCTTCGATAATGGCAAGCGTCAGTGGCAGGCGGATAGTAACCGTGCTGCCTTTGCCCGCCGTACTCGCAATCTCCACAATGCCGCGCAGCATGTCGATGTTTCGCCGGACCACATCGAGCCCGACTCCACGTCCGGAAAGATCCGTGACTGACTCGGCGGTTGAGAAGCCGGCCTGAAAAACGAGCTCGTAAATATCTTGTTCGCGGAGCTGATCTTTGGCGGAGACAAGTCCAGCGCGAATCGCTTTCTCAAGAATCCGGGCGCGGTCGAATCCCGCTCCATCATCTTCCAGCTTTACGATAATGTTTCCCCCACTGTGCGAGGCCGTTAGCCGGATCAGGCCGCAAGGATTCTTGCCTTGCTTTTCGCGCACTGCCGGTTGTTCCAGGCCATGATCGACCGCATTCCGCACCAGATGCAACAGAGGATCTTTCAATAGTTCCAGCACCGTAGTATCGACTTCGACGTCCCCTCCAACTACTTCGAGGCGGGCGAGTTTTCCATGGCTGGTCGCCAGATCCCTGACCGACCGCACGAACTGGCGAAACAGCGGGCCCACCTGAACCATGCGAATGCGCATGACTTCACTTTGCAAATCCATGTACAGACGCTCGGCTTCACGATGCATCTCCAGGATGGTGCGCCCTTGTTCGCTGCCCAGTTTTTCGATCATCTGACGCAGCCGTCCTTGCGCGATCACAAGTTCTCCCGTCAGGTTCAACATGTGGTCGAGCCGGTCCACATCGGCCCGCAGCGTGCGGTGGTTGGCAGTCGGAAGCCCCTCACCCTTCACTCCCGAAACGGATTCATCGCGCGCGCCATGTGCGGTAACGGTTCTCTTAGAGCGCTTCTCCACTTCCCGCGCAATTTCTTTTCTCAGATGGTGCTGTTGCGAGCTCAGCTCGAGCGGCCCTGTCCGTGCGGCGGAGACCATCGCGCGAAGTTCATCCACGGCTTTCAGTAATAATGAAATCAGCTCTGCGCTGGGCAAAGCATGTTGCTCACGAAAAACATCCAACAGATCTTCGACCACATGAGCAAACCCGGCGAGGTCAGTAAGGTCGAGGGCGGTCGCATTGCCCTTGATGCTATGCGCGACCCGGAAAATGGTGTGAAGAAGTTCGAGGTCGGAAGGATTCGATTCCATCTGGACTAACGCCTGTTCCATCACGTCCAGGCCTTCTTCCGACTCGACGAGGAACGATGCAAATACCGCGTCGCGGTCAAAGTCCGCCAATTCCATCGTTCCCTCCTTCCCATCGTGCGTGCCGTCGGCGGCACAAAGTCTCAGTTAGACTTGCTCAAAATTCTTAATGATCGTCACACCATCGCCCAGCTGAAAAACCAGCCTGCGTCCATGTTTCCCCGAGACATCTCTGTCCACAACCGGAATGCCTGCCGAGCCAAGAAAATCTTCCGCGAGCTCCACATTTTTGGAGCCGAGCGACTGCGATAAGTCGACCGCGAAGGCGCTCGATCCCCCGAAGATTTTTGCCTGCAAATTCCTAACGTCACATCCCAGAGCCAGCACCTGGCGCAGTAATTCAGGGTTGGCGACATTTCCATACCGAAGCCGGTTCGGTCCGTCGCCAGCTCCATCCGGCAATAAATAATGGTTCATTCCTCCCACGTGTTTTTGCCGATCCCACAGGCAAATCGCCGCGCACGAGCCGAGTATGGTCGAAATCGTAATAGGCTCGCGGCTGGCGAATATCTGCCCGGGATAAAGAAAGTGCCGGGCTGAACTCGAGTTTGAGGGCTCAAAGCTCTTCATGAACTCCGAGGGCAGAACCGCTGGATTGAATGTTGGGGGAGTATTTTTCATGCTTCCATTCCTTGCCGGCCGGTCGCCCCCTCTGAGCGGCTTACCGAACCAAATAAAGGTCGGGCTGCTTCGTTGGAAAGAAGCTTAAACAGCTCTATGTCGGCGCTGTCGAAGGCTACTTTTTGGGGAAGCAATCGCAGGATTGCAAGCACGCCGATGGTTTGGCCTGTCACGCGGATGGGAATAAATGCCTGTGCCTTCGCCCCCGCCGCGGAACCGTCGCTCGACGAAAGATCGATGTGGAATTCTCCGCGCTTCACGCGCTGAATACCCGCATCGCCCAGCGCCCGCGTCAAATCGTAATTCTGCAGGTCGATTCCAAACGACCAGCAGACTTGAAATGTTCCGGTCGCGTGATCCGCTCGGAACAAGCCGATTTCTTCAGAGCCGAGCAGATTGGCTACGATCTCGCGAAGCCCCTCGATCGCATCCTCTTCGTCATGGCTCTCAGCCAGCCGCTGCCGCGCCGCTTTCAGTCGCAGATCGTTCAACGAGTCGCCGTTCGGCATCGTCTTGGTCGAGCTATTTCTGTCACTGTTCATACAGGTGTTGTCGCTCCGCTCATCTGGCGGCGCATCGCGCCGCCATGTCGTTCTCTACTCGCCCAAATAGCTCTGCAGCAGAGCTACTAGTTCCGTGCCATTCACCGGCTTGGTAATGTAGTCATTGCATCCGCTTTGAAATCCCGCTTCCATATAAGATTCTTCCCCGCGGGTAGTCACCAGGACGATGGGAATCTCACGCGTGCTGGGCTGGCGGCGCATCATCTTGCACGCCTCGAAGCCGTTCATGCGCGGCATCACCACATCCATCAGGATCAGGTCCGGCCGCTCCTGTTGTGCCTTCTCAACCGCCTCCTGCCCATCGCTGGCGGTTACGCACTGGTAGGTCGTGCGCCGTTCCAGAATCTCCCGCTCCATCATTAAGGCCGTCTTGGAATCGTCGACAACAAGGATTTTCTTTGACATGTTTTCCCTCAAAGCTGGCTGCGAGACGAGGCTGATCGATTCGGGAATCCAGATGGCTGCTCAGCAGCTTTCTGCCAAATCCTTCCGTGCCCAACCAGCCAAACGACAGTTTTCTCGCAAATCTACCTCGACCAAAAACTTAGTTTGGGATTTTCTCTTTACTTAGGTCTGGAAATGGCTTAGGCTGCCGGGGTTTGCGAAGATTGGCGACCCGCCCCAATGACCATTAGGCAATCTTTAACATAGCCGGTCATCTCGCGGTAGTTACGGCGGTAATGGGAACAATCCTCAACCTGCGGCGATTTGGGCGTGGGGCGCCTGGCGGAATCGGTGCCAACGTATCGCAGTTCGCCGGAACACAGTAGAATGGAATCGTCATGACCAGTCATTCTAATGAATCTGCTTCAATCACTGAAATCTGCGCTAACGTAAAACGTCTGGGCTACGGCGCCAGTCAGCGCATCCGTCTTTATGGCCAGGAATTTGAAGTAGTTTCCGATCCGTTTCCGGATGCGGACGGCATTTCGGTTCATGCTAAGACGGAACGGGATACCAGCGTGCGTGTCGTGCGGCTGCCGGCGACTGTTCTTCAAAGCGTCAAAAGAAAGTTTTCTAAGGCTGCCTGATTTCGATTTCTGCTGATTCCCGATTTTCGGCAGCCGCCGCCAGCATACCCATCGGACGTGCACGGCAACTTCGCGCCACAAGCCTGCCGTTCCAGCCGCGTTCCTGACCCCTTCGCTTGTTGTATTCGCGAGTTATCAATCGAGTGCGGTAGATCGCCTCTGCGTGCCAGGGGCTGCACGGATCCCACCGTATGATGAACGGTCGAGCGTCCCTCCTCACGTTACCCTCTAAAGATATCGAAAAATCCCTGAAACGATTTCCGCTTTTTCTGCACTACTTCTTATAAGTGGAATAATCGCGGCGACGCGGTGATCCACAGCTCAGGGACCCAGCCATTTTAATGATTGGTGGGTTCTCGGTACCGGAGCCGACCGGGGAAGCGGCTCCGGTATTTCGCTTGGCGCTTCTCCGGCCACTTCGGAGTGCTACAGGTCCAGTGCTCAATACTCAACCCATTTCGACCATTTGCCGGCGTATACCGAGCCGCCTGGCTTTCCCTGCCCAAAAGCCACAAGAAGCGCCCAGCCGGGAGATTCCGGTGCTACACTTTCTGCCACTGCCGAATGCTCGGGGCCAGTACTTGCACTTCCATCCCTTTGACGAAGCCTACCTGAACCGCTTGCGGTCGGGAGACTTTCGCACTCAGGACCACTTTTCGGCGTACTTTACCGCTCTGATAAAAATCAAACTCGGCGCCCGCCTGAAGACGCCAGACGCCATTGAAGATGTCCGCCAGGAAACCTTCGCAAGATTTTTCGTGGCACTACGCGATGGAAAAATTCTTCAGCCCGATCGCCTGGGATCCTTTGTAAACTCCATTTGTAATCACGTGTTGCAGGAGTACTACCGGTCTGCTCCGCGCGACACCTCGCTGGACGATGACGAGCCCCGCGATTTTCCCGCCTTGACCGCCGGCGTGCTGGACATTCTTTTGACGAACGAGACCACCAACAAGGTCCGCGAAATCCTGGGAAAGCTTTCCGAACGCGACCGCCGATTGCTGCGCGAGATTTTCATTGACGAGCGCGACAAGGATGAAGTGTGCCGCGAATTTGGAGTCGACCGCGAGTATTTGCGGGTGTTGTTGCATCGCGCCAAGCAGGCTTTTAAGTCAACGTATCTGAAGCATATGGGCAATCATCCTCCAGATTTTGCTCCAGCCTAAGTTGCGTTGTGATGCTGCCTGGCGTCGATTGATTTTGAGGGGGAATAAAATCATGGACCACAACCTGGTGGTTCGGGAAAAAATCACGGAGAAGTATCTGCTCGAAGAACTCGAACCCTCCTTGCGGGACGAATTCGAAGAGCACTTCTTCGACTGCGAGGAGTGCGCCCGCGACGTTCGCGCCGCATCCGAGTTTGTAACCCACAGCAAAGTCGTTCTTGCGGAACGCTCGGCCACAGTTCCGGCGCTCGCGAAGGCAACCCCTTCGCGTGCCTCCACCAGTGGTTGGTTCGCATGGCTTCGTCCGGCGTTCGCCGTGCCCGTCTTCGCTCTTCTGCTGGCAGTAATTGCATATCAAAATCTTGCGCCGCTTCCGCATTTAACCAAGGCCGCCAGGCAGCCGCAGTTATTGCCCGCCGCAACGGTTAACCTCCTGACTTACGGCGAGAACGCAGCCCCGTTGCTGATTCGCCAGGGCGATGGATTTCTTGTGAATGTCATTGTCCCTCCGGGGCATAAGTTCGCGAGTTACCGGGTGGACTTATATAACCCGGCAGCGGGATTAGATGGCTCAGTTGCAATTCCGTCGTCAGCCGAGGATACTTGGCCGATCCGTTTTCCCGGCGCCAGCCGGCAGAGTGGTAAGTACAAGCTGGTCGTACACGGAATCTCCGCGTCCGGCCAGGAGGTTGAGGCAGGAAGCAGCTCGTTCGAAGTGCAAGTTCAAAATTGATCACAGGCGGGAGGAGAGAATATGGCTATAGCAGAAATTCCATTGGCCGGAGTTAAGCGCATCCACACCTACCACGGCGAGGCGAATCTTCTCGAGATAGAAATGAAGGAGCCTTTTCACGAGAAAGTCAGACCGCAGGCCAAGGTACAACTCTACGGAGCCGGTGAAGAGAGCCATTACCAGTTCAAGCACGCAGGGCCCTTCCGGCTGGAAGGTATTTTGTCGTATCAGTACGGCTACACGCAGGTCGCCGGCCACCGTAGCACCAAGCCCGGCCACGGCTATGCCACTCTCACAACTTCTGTAACTGAAGGCCTGAACATTCTGGACATCGTCACCGCGGACCGCGTAGTGGCGCAGATTTCTACTGAACATCCGCTCGATGGCGCGGTGCCGGAAGTCTCGTTCCTGGGAACGCGCTTCGAGAACCTGCGAATCGCGGGGCACAAGGTTGAGATCGAGACCAACCTCAACATCCTCGGCCCAAAGCCCCTCGATGACACATCGTACTTTGATCAATCGACGGTGATGGAAAAGATGGCCAAGCAATACGAGAAACTCAGCACCAACACCAATCTTCCCGATTGGGCTCAGGAACGCTATCCGAAAGATAGTGCGGCGTGGAGAACCACAGATGCCGGGACGGATGTCGCGCGGTGCTCGCTAGTGACCGGCGTCCAGAGCGATCAGAAATCGTTTGGACACGTAATTGAAGTCCCGCACTTCGGCAAGTTCTTCTTGGGTGAGCTGAACGTGAATCGCAAGCCGGCCCGAAATCCCAAGGATTACGACGCCTATACGTTTAGCCTCACGATGATCCGGTATGAGTTGGGCTGCCCTGTTGTGGCAAACGGGGGAAACAATACTGCGGATTCGAACGGGCAGGGAGGCAAAGGAAGCGGTGGCGGCTAGACCTCAGAGTGGCGAACGTCGCTTCACTGAGGCGCACTAGGATTGAGTTGGCGTGAGGCCGACCTGACCTGTGCGCCCGCAACTTCTCGTTTCGGAGTTAGAATCCTCTCGGAACTGCATGCCTCCTTCCTTGCAAGTCCCGAGCCGTCACCTTCTGCCGCCATGCTGGCCATTTCTCGCTGCGCGAGCAATTCGACTCGCGTTTCTACTTCTAGCTGTATCCTGCTTATCAGCTTGCCACCGGCGCCACGATCCCCAGGTTGCATTTGACCTCGCCGTTTGGACCCTGCGGCACGGCGACATATCAGCGGCTTGGAATCAGTCTGAGGAGGGCTATAAGGAATTCCGCGACGTGAGTCCCGAGTGGGCCTGGAAGTTCACAATCCTCAGAGCTAGAGCTAGGTATTGGCATGGCCTGAATGACGATGCGCTGAGCATTCTCGACTCTCAACCACAACCTCCACCTAGCGGCGAGCTCCTTGTACAGGAAGAACGGCTTGAGGCCGTCGTCTACGCATCTCTTCACAAATTTCTGGAGTCAGAGCAAAAAATTCGACAGGCGGAAAACCTTTGCTTGATCGAGTACCCGGCGTGTGGAGGCCTAAGTAGCACGAAGGGAAAACTCGAAATGGAACGCGGTCACTACCGAGAGGCGAGCCCGTTGTTTGGGCGTGGGCTAGCTTCGGCTCTTCGCAGTGGAGACAGGTTTGCCGAAGCGAACGAATTGTTGAACCTCAGCTGGTCAGCCGAGGAGCAAACGCACTACGACGAGGCGCTCGACTGGGCCGACGCTGCCCGACGGATAGCAATATCCCAGGATTTTGCTGATCTTGCACAGACGTCCCTGGGAAACATGGGTTGGGCCTACTACAAACTCGGCGATCCGGAAAAAGCAGAAGGCATGTTCAGCGAAGCAAAAAATGAGGCTCAAAAGCTTGCCGATGTAACGAGCGAGGTAGGCTGGCTCACGAACCTGGGTTACGTTTACATGGACGAAGGAAAGGTCGAGTCGGCCGACCAAGCCTTCCGGCAATCGCTCGAGCTCGCGCAAAAAATCCGCAGCCGCGAAGACACCCTCGATTCCATAGTCGCGCATGCCGTTGTCTCCGAGAAAACCAGCAAGCTCGACGACGCGAAGCGTTACGCGGAGCAAGCTCTCGCCATGGCTCGGGCCGATGGCAATGGCCGCGACGTGGTGTATTCCCTATTGGTCGTGGGCCGCGTGGCCGTTGACACGCATGACGCGGCTGCGGCTGAAGCTGATTTTCGCGAGGTCGCGAAATCCCCCGACACGCCGGTTTTTCTCAAGTGGGAAGCCGAGCGGTCGCTGGCGCGGCTGTATGAAGACGAGAAGAAGCCCGCGTTAGCCGCCGCCGAATATCGAACAGCATTAAACACCTTCGAGGCGGCGCGCTGCGATCTCCATCAGCGCGTGGATAGCCGCCTGCCGTTTCTTAGCAACGCGGCGCACATCTACGAAGATTACATCCACTTCCTCGTGGAGCGGGGCAAAACGAACGAGGCGTTGCGCGTAGCCGACTACAGCCGCGCCCGCACTCTTGCCGAGGGCTTGGGACGCCCGTGCAAGCCCACGTTTGCTCCCGATCCGCTGAATGCGACCGAGATCGCACGCCGCGCCGGCGGCACAATTTTGTTTTACGCGCTCGGCAGCCAGCACTCTTATTTCTGGGCCATCACACCCCATCAGCTGCGGATGTTCCCTCTGGCCGCAAACGAATCTGAAATCGACGCCGCAGTTCAAAGCTACCGTAAGAAACTTGAGGGCCCGCCCGAGATTCTTGACGCTTCCAACGACGGAAGCGTTCTCTACAAAATGCTGATCGGTCCGGCGCAGGAGTTGCTGAAGCAAGAAGCACGGGCGAACAACACAAATGTCTTCATTATTCCGGACGGCGGTCTGAACAGCCTGAACTTTGAGACCTTGCTTCCGCAGCCCCAGCACTACTGGATTGAGGACGTAACCGTTGCCAATGCCGCCTCATTACGACTGCTTCCCGCAGTTCGCACCACCCCCCGAAATCTGGGCGGCAAATTATTGCTAATCGGCGACCCGAAGGCTCCAGCCGCTGGGCCAGATAACTCATATCCCGAGCTACCCAATGCGCCGCTTCAGATGGAAGACATCAAGAAATATTTTCCGCAAGAGCGGGAGTCAGTTTTCGCGCGCGAGCAGGCCTCGCCGGGGGCATATCTAAAAGGCACGCCAGAGCAGTTCTCCTACATCCACTTTGTCGCGCATGGCACCGCCAGCCACACGAGCCCACTTGATTCTGCAATTATCTTGAGCAGGGATCCCGCATCCAGCGCCGGTGCCGGCCAGGACGACTCGTTCAAACTCTATGCCCGCGATATCATCAGCGGCCATCCCTTGCATGCGGAGTTGGTAACCATCTCCGCTTGTTACAGCACGGGAAAGCGGACCTATTCTGGCGAAGGGCTCGTCGGGCTTTCCTGGGCCTTCCTGCGTGCCGGCGCTCATAACGTGATCGGAGCGCTCTGGGATGTCAGCGACGCCTCCACTCCGCAAATCATGGACGCGCTTTACGCGGAACTCAAGAACGGCAAAACTCCGAGCGCCGCTCTTAGAGCCGCGAAACTATCGGCGCTACACAGTGGCGAATTTCGGCGCCCGTTTTACTGGGCGCCTTTCCAACTGTATTCGGGATTGTAAATATCTCTGGAATCACTGCACCGTCAAAGTCAGCGGCAGTGTGTGCTGCAGCGAACCGGACGTTCCGGCGACCGTGAAAGTGTAAGTGGCGGGCGGCGTCGCCGGCCGACTGGCTGATACTCCTTCAGCGCAGCCAGCCAATAAAGATGCAATCACAGGGAGCAGCCCCAGCTTACGAAACCTGCGCGCCGGGCGCCTTGGAGCCGGCACCATCATTCCGAATAAGCCGATTCCCGGCACCGCAGCTTCCAGGCCAAATAGTGTCACCCTGGTGCCCTTCCCTGCGGAGAGCTGCATAGGCGTTCACCTCTAACCAAAACCCCCGCCCGAAACCATTTGTTCGGATTTCGTAACAAGAGCATTATCAATCTTTACAACGATCAATCCACGGCGTACACTCGCGCCGTTCTTCGCGCGGAAGCGAAAGCCGTAGGCTATCTCCAACGAGTCGGGCAGTTACAGACAAGGCGGAAGCTCGCAGTCGAATTGGCTCATAAAGTCGTAAGTGCGCGCCTTTCTTCGGCGCCTAAGATCGGCATGGCGGCAATCTTGTGACGAACATAAACGGCAAAGCCTATGCGATGAATGCCGTCACTCCCATGAAGCCGTGGAAGACTCCTCTTCTGCGGGTGCTTTTCTTCGTTGTGGGTACGATCAAGTGGTTTCAGTCTGGCCTCAAGGACCTGTCCTTTATCCATTTTGCCCGCTGGGTAATCGTGCGCCGTGATCAATTCCCTCATGTCAAAGCGGAACAGCCTCGCGAAGACTTGCGTTACGACTATCTCTTCTTCTTCAGTAACTTCAACGGAACCTGGAATCAATACATTGACGCCTTTTCGGCTGTGCTTTCATCTGGATTAAACGCGATTTGGTCCGGCAGCGAAAAATTTCCTGGTTCGGTGCCGGTAACGCCCTTCAAGGACTATATCCGCGTTGTCCAATTTGACACCGATTACTACTACAACTGCTATCCCAAGGCGACGACGAATGACGTCAAAGCTGCCCTCCGCGTGCAGGATGAGCTCGACGAGTTTCGGAAGACAAGCCAAACTCTGCCCCCCGAGCAGTTCAAAAAAGCTTTTCAGGAATTTCTAGTTAAAGTGCAGGCCGACCTCGGGTCAACAGGCGTCGCGCCGGTAGGAACGTAATGGCGAATGAAAGTGGACAAGTCTACGGGTTGACGATTCTCTCTCCTATTAAGGAGGAGCAGCGGCTCGATATCGATCACGCCACTCAACTCCGATGGTACCTTTGCAGCTTGCCCAAGGACCATACCAGCCCCTTCGCAAAGATAAACAGCACTTACCTGGCGCGGCTGGTGGTTTTGGACGACGTAGTGTTTGTTGGACATCCCGCCTGCGAGGAGCACTTGAAGTCGCGTTACCTCATTTTCGAAACGAATTTCGACGGTGATCTCGATGGATATCTAACCCGCATGGCGAAGGAAGTCCCGGAGTTCGTTGATAAGGTCTGGCAACATTGCGTCGGATACCCCGGCCTAAACAACCGACATGAATTTATTCGTTACATGAAGCAGTGTCAGGTCACGACCACGTTCTTCTTCGCGGATGTGAACGATCATACTGTGCAGCAGACTCTGACGGCCCTGCAAACCCAGTCGGCTCTGGCTCACTTTGTTGAGAAGACCCAGGGCAAGCCTCCCGAAGAACTGCAGAAGCTATTTGGCACATTCCTCTCGCACCTGGACGCTGCAAAGCCGCCCCTGCCGGGCGATCGCGGGGAAAAGTTCCCCTCCGAGGACCGTCCTCATGATTAGGACCGATAACACCAAGATCGACGTTTCCGACATTCAGGGCTTCGCGCTCAAGGGGTACAGCTTTCCCCATGCCCGTTTTCTGCTTTTAGAACTGCTGGATTGCAAGGATGCGCAGAAGTTCATCCTCGAATTGCTTCCTTATATCACTACCGGCGTGCGCTGGGCCCACAAGCCGTCAACTACGCTCAACGTCGCATTCACGTACAAGGGGCTGGAAAAGCTGAAGCTGCCGCTAGTGACGCTGCTCAGCTTCCCCGATGAATTTCAACAGGGCATGAAGGCGCGCGGCGACATTCTTTACGACACCGGCAACAACGGTCCGCATCGCTGGGAACCCGTGTGGCGCGACGAACAGGTGCACATGTGGGCGGCGGTGTATGCGAACTCGCCCGAGACCTTGGACGAAGCTTGCGCCCGCGTGCGCCAGTTCATGGATAACACAAAAGGAGCAAGATTGCTGCAACCGCAGGATGCTTGCGCAATTTATTTGAATGGGGTGGCTACGCCGAACGAGCATTTCGGCTATCGCGATGGCTTCGGAAATCCAGACTTCAAGGGCGCGGAACGCGAGTGTGTTCCTGGCCAGGGCAAGCTGATGGAGAATGGCTCGTGGGAGGCGCTCGCCACGGGCGAATTCCTCCTCGGATACGCCGACGAAGCCGGCGAGCTTCCCGTCGCTCCCATTCCGCACCTTCTGGCGCGTAACGGCACCTTCATGGTGTATCGCAAAATGCACCAGAATGTGGGAGCGTTCCGCAATTATCTCAACCAGAAAGGCCAGCAGTACCAGGGCGGAAAAGATAAGCTCGCGGCGAAATTCGTTGGCCGCTGGCAGGACGGAACTCCGCTTGAGCTTTCCCCGGACCATCCAGACCAGGACATTGTGAAAGACGACAATCAGAACACCAACTTCACCTACGGAAACGATCTGGACGGCAGCCGTTGTCCCATTGGAGCCCACATACGCAGAGCGAATCCCCGTGACGCGTTTGGTTTCACTGGTCAGCTGGCGAATCGCCGCCGCATCATGCGCCGCGGTCTGCCCTATGGCAGGTACGTTCCCGACGGTGAACCGGTCGACGATCAAGAGGACCGCGGCATCATTTTCATGGCGCTGAACGCCAGTTTCTTTCGCCAATTTGAATTCGTCCAACAGCAGTGGATCGAGTATGGCAACGACGCGCATCAGGGGAATGACAAGGATTTGCTCATCGGCAATCATGACGGCCGAGGCAAGTTCGTCGTTCAAGGCTCGAACGATCCCCGCAATCCGGCCGCGCCCTTCATCTGTGCAAAACTGCCCAATTTCGTCGAACTGCGCGGCGGGGATTATTTCTTCATGCCCAGCTTGACGGCGCTTCAACTGATGGGAAGCGGAGCGGTTGACCCAAGGTAGGAGATCAAGAATTAGCAGAGATACCAATGTTTGAAAATCTCAAAAGCACCCTCAGCCGCATTGACGCAGAGTGCGTAGAACTCACGCATGAAGTATTGGACTCCGTCGACCGCGAACTCGCCAAGGTGCAGAGCGAAGCGATGTCCTTTCTGGAAGGACTCAAAGCTCACCTGATCCGGTATCCCGAGCCTATTTTCGCCATCCTTCGCAGAATCAGGCCCATCCTGATTATCAAGAATTATGCCTTGGTCACGCGCTTTGAAGACGTGCAGGAAGTTCTGGCGCGCGATGAAGTATTTCAGGTCACCTACGCCGAGAAGATGAAGATTGTTACAGGCGGGCAAAATTTTTTTCTGGGCATGCAGAACTCCCCCGAGTACACGCGTGATGTTTCTCATATGCGCAGTGTGGTTCGCCGCGAAGACATCCCGGATAGGATCGTTCCCTTCGTGCAGAAAACTGCGGGCGATCTGGTGGCAGCCGGAGGTGGCAAAATCGATGTGGTGAAGGAATTGAGCAAGGCTGTACCGGCACGCTGGATTGCCGACTACTTCGGTTGTCCCCCGCCATCGGAACAAAAACTCGAGGACTGGGGA